>OBJA01001521.1_pt1 | contig 15655 bp, 16 predicted proteins | sample 1519751 | NCBI WGS metagenome assembly OBJA01 (sample SAMEA3881238, study PRJEB22517) | soil metagenome | biome: lake sediment; feature: soda lake sediment; material: sediment, water from around vicinity | place: India | collected 2013-12-23 | depth 3 m | reverse complement strand
CCCCCCCCCTTCGCCATGTCGGCATGGCCACGGTGCTCAATTGGGTTAAAAAAACACACGCCACGCAAATTGGGGAACACCTGCTTTTGAAGCGTCGTGGTCCCGGTTTTTGGAAAACCAACATGAATGATAGGTTTCGTCATTTTTATACTCCCCTCAGGTTTCATCAAGGTTGCCAGAGCTTCCAGGGCGCCCGACCAGACTGCCACAACTCTTCCAGATGCGTCTTGTCGCGCAGCGTATCCATGGGCTGCCAGAAGCCCTTATGCTCGAAGGCCATCATCTGACCCATAGTTGCCAACTGTGTGAGCGGTTCGCCCTCCCAACTGGTCCGGTCGTCGACAATTAAATCCAGCACTTTGGGAGAGAGCACAAAGAAGCCGCCATTGATAAGACCACCATCACCGCGCGGTTTTTCTGTGAATCCGGTCACTTGATTCGCACGAAGCTCCAAAGCGCCATAGCGACCCGGCGGCTCTACGGCCGTTACCGTGGCTAGCTTTCCGTGTTGTCGGTGGAAAGCGATTAACTGACTGATATTGACGTCACTGAGGCCGTCGCCATAGGTAAAACAAAACTCGGTCTCGCTCTGAACGAACGTCGCAACCCGCTTGAGCCGACCTCCGGTTAAGGTTTGCTCACCAGTGTCCACCAGGGTGACACGCCAAGGTTCGGCATTTTTGGTGTGGACCTCCATCTGGTTGGTGGTCATGTCAAAAGTGACATCAGACATATGCAGGAAGTAGTTGGCAAAATATTCCTTGATGACATAGCCCTTGTAACCGCAGCAGATCACGAAATCGTTCACACCGTGATAAGAGTACAGTTTAAGAATATGCCACAATATAGGCCGTCCACCAATCTCAACCATCGGCTTGGGCTTAAGGTGAGTTTCCTCGGAAATCCTGGTCCCCAACCCTCCTGCGAGTATGACAGCGATCATGCTTTGGCTCCCAATGACGTCGCTGAAAATTCGCGACCGTAACAGGTATAATCCATACGGAATTCGCCCGAACGTACGAAGTCGTGCAGCGCTTTGCCGATTTCCTCATGTCTGCGAGGCGACCATTCGGACAGCCACTTCTTGTATGCGGCAGGCGTGAACTGCGAATCATAGCCACCAATTTCGCTGATGGCCCTACTGTAATCCTCGAAGAACAAATCCTCGGTGTTATAAATATATCGCATGAAATAATACTCATAGACTTCACGCCGATCGATGCTGAAAACCAGCTTGTCCAGGTTCTCCAACAACTCCCGATAATGCTCGACATCTCGCACATGCAGGTTGAAGTCATAGGCGATATGGGGATTGTTCATCGAGGCGTTGATGACCGGCACGCCCAGCGCGGCGTACTCGAAAGCGATGGTGCCGTAGCATGTCAGCGCCAAGTCTATGCCCTCGGCGATGATCTGCATATGCGAGGCATCGGAGGGCAACAGGGTGAACTTCGGATAGCGCGTCACAAAACCGTCGATGATTTCCTTGGTACCCGGCAAATAGTCCGGGTGAGTCTTTATGTACCAGTCATGGTCGGTACGCTCACTAATCTCACCTAGGAATTCCAGCCATTCGTAGAAATCCGGAAAAATGTTCTTGCCGTAACTGTGCGGGCTGTCGAAGAAGCAATGGGTAGCGATCAGAATCTTCTTGCGTGGCGATTCGCGCAGAAGGCGGCTGTGGCGAGCCTCGCCATAGGCCGATTTTGTCGAATAAGCCATGTCCACGCCAACCTCACCATCAAAGCGGCGTTGAATCCGTCGCTCGGCCAAGGCAATGCCGGCTTCGCGAACATCAGGTGGAAGCCCGGCAAAGCGCTCACGGAAATAGAAAAAATCATTGTATGCGAAGAGATTGTCCTTGTCCAGGCGATAAATGTGCGTCACGTTCGCCTGGAAGGCCGCAATACCACGCTGCACCGCCAAACGCAAAGGGATCGCCAAGTTGTACACGCAATGGCTGACATTCAGGCCGCGTACATCGTGGTTGCTCAAATAATCGTTCCAGAAGACAAACAACTCCATCGACTCGAGCATGAATTCCCGGAAAGCCGGCGATGCGAGATCTATGGTCGGCTGCCGATATGTCATCAGAAAGGTGTCGTATATAAGGTCGCCAATCCAGACTCCGTTGATATGCAGGTCTTCAATGTCCCGCGTACCCTTGATTCGTCTGAGTACATCGGCATGCAATTCTCGGGCGCGTCGACGTTGGCTTTCGTCAAGCCGAATTTCGATGAACTCGTTCACGCCAAAGGATTTGTAAACGCCGAATTGCTCCCAGCCAATCGCGGCTTTAAGGCGAAACATCAGTCCCTGCCATCTGCCACTGTGGGCTCTTGGCACATAGGCCTTGATCTGGGCGCCATGTTCGCGAGCCAACTCGTCAGCGAGATACGCATATGCGATATGGGCTGAATGCATCGCATTCAATTCCATTAAAATGACCGGTTTTGCAGAAGACCGAGCACGGCCTGCTCTAAAAATCCTCCTGTTATGCGCGGAAAAAGAGCGGATAACGGGGAGGTCTCCCAGCGCACGGATCAGGCGCATTATTTTTTTTAGAAGTTTTAAAAACATATGGTTGAGCTAGGCTGAAATTGATGGACACGGAAACACAATTTAGACCACCTTGAACGGGAGTCCGTAATTGCTGAGGAAAGCCTTGGAGCGCAAGGGATTGCTGTCCGAGAAATTGAACAGGCTGCCGCAGGCCAGGGCGCTGACGTCGGTTTCCAGGAAGGCTTCCTTGAGGTGATTGTATTGGCCCGATCCACCGCAGCCGATCACGGGCACACGGGCGGCCGAGCAGGCGCGCCGGAGCAGTTCGGTATCGAAACCTTCCATGGTGCCGTCCTGATCGACCGACTGAACCAGAAACTCGCCGGCGCCAGCCGCCTCGCAGGCCTGGATGTGCGTCTCGAGCGTCGTCGCCTCGGTCCGGGTGGCGCTGTCCGACAAGATCGAATAGGCGTTCCCGTCGCGTTTGGCGTCGATGGCGACAACGACGGCCTGCGTGCCGAAGCGCTCGGCGATACGGCCGATCAGGGCATGACCGCGGTAGGCGGCGCTGTTGATGATGACCTTGTCCGCGCCGTTCTGAATCAGGTAGGCCGCGTCCTCGAAGCTGCGTATGCCACCGCCGACGGACAGCGGCATGAAGCATTCTTCGGACACCTTCTGCAGCAATTCCGCCAGCGGCTGTACGGAGGCGCGGTCGCGGGCGATATTGAGAAAGATCAGCTCGTCGGCATACTGGGAGTTATATACCGCCGAACTCTTGACCGGATCGCCGACATCGCGCCAATCGGCAAAGCGCCTGCTTTTGACCAGGCGGCCGTTCATCAGCAGCTGAACGGGGATGATGCGGCGCTTCAGCACTTGCCATCCCAGTGGCAGAAATTCTCCAGCAGGCGCAAGCCGTTCACCTGGCTCTTCTCGGGGTGAAACTGCACGCCGACCACATTGGCGCGGCCGATGACCGCCGTGACCGGTCCGCCGTACTCGGTGGTTGCCAGAAGATCGTCGTCCAGCTCACAGATCGCGGCATAGGCATGCACGAAATAGAAATCGCGCCCCTTCTTCGGGACCTGGAAGACCGGATGCTGCCGGGTCATGTTGACGATGTTCCAGCCGACGTGGGGCACGCGCAGCCCCTCGCCGCGCAGGCGCATCACCTTGCCGGCAATCAACCCGAGACCGGCATGGTTCCCGCCTTCCTCGCTCGTGTCCATCAGCAGTTGCATGCCCAGGCAGGTGCCCAGCAGCGGCCGGCCGCTGGCGGCGAAATCCAGGATCGGCTGCCGCAGCCGGCGGGCCTCGATTTCCGGCATGGCGGCGCCGAAGTTGCCGACACCGGGAAGGATCAGATGAGTCAGGTCGTCGAAATCAGCGGCGGCCTTGACGACGATCGGATCGAAGCCGGTCTGATGAACGGCGTTCTGCACCGATCGCAAATTGCCCATGCCGATGTCGAGTATGCCGATCATGAGCCAGACAGCCGCGGGGATTCTTTTGTCATTCCTGCGCGATGGGCACGACTTTGCGGCGGATGCCGCGATTGCCTTCAGGCTCGCGATACCAGTGATCGAAGTCCCGCGTCCTGGGCGCGTACTCGGCATTGAAGTCCGGCTCGTAAGGCGGCACCACCGTCTTGGCGACGATGTCGTTGAACTCGGTTTCAGTGATGCCCAGGTACTCGAGGAACAGCCCGAGCGAGGGCGGCTTGCGGCCTTCGTATTCGTCGATCAGCTGGCGCGCCTTTTCCTGGGTGACGCGGCCGTTACGCAGATCCAGGGCGGTCATTTGGGTCACGCGGCCGTAGCCGCGCTTCAGATACTTGATGTAATCGCGCACACCTTGCAGGTGGCACTCGATTTTTTCGTAGGGATACTCGCTCCAGGGCATACCTTCGACCTGATCACCCTGCCAGCCCAACTCCTTCTGGATGATGGCGACCTGCTTCTTCACGTCCCAGGGAATATAGGAGCCGAGGCAGACGGAGCGGTAGCCCAGCTTCTTCAGATCGCGCAGCGGCGGATAGGTAAATGGCCTTAGATCGCGCGGATCGAGGTCGAAATCGCCCGAGATCATGCCGGCCATGTCTTCGGCGGTAATGCCGAGGTTGGTCGAACGATTGAATTTTTCCTCGTCCACCTCCTCGATTCCATCGTCGCGGTAGTCGTAGTAGGCGGTGTATTCGGAGGACGGTTCGCCCCAGAAGATCAGGGGCACCTGTTGCTGAATGGCCAGATGCATGGGGTAGGAATAGATGCCGGTATGGCAATGCCAGCAGAAGTCGCCCTTGCGCACCAGCGCTTCGAGCATCAGGCGCTTGACCACCTGCCAGTTGGGCGTGAAGCTGACGACATCGACGCCCAGCTTGCGGAACGTCCGCTCATTGTTCTTGATAAGGACTTGACGCATGAAGCCGTGGTTGAACTGCACCACCAGCGGCTTGAGCTTGTACTCCTTCATCAGGTAGAGCAGCGTGAAGGTGCTGTCCTTGCCACCCGAGAAAGGCACGATGCAGTCGTAAGCGTGTTTGCCGCGATACTGCTCGATCAACTCGCCGAGCTGCGCCTTGCGTCCGGCCCAGTCGATCGCCGTGTCCTTGAATTCCTTCTGGCGGCATATGTTGCAGATGCCTTCCTCGTCGAACTCGATGGTTTCGTAGGTTTCCGGCAAATTACATGCTTTACAGCGCTTTAGCATTGCTCTTACTCCAACATGAATCTCGGTTTTCGGTGTGGCGCGATGCGATCAGGAGCGACATGTCCTCGATCTCGGCTTGCGGGAGCGGAACGGTTTTTCCACCCGGCGGAATGCAACTGACGACCCGCTTTCCGGCCAGCAAGCCCACCACCATCGCCATGGTGGCACAGCCGGCAACGACGTCGCAGGCGGCGATCTGCTCCAGCAGGGTTTTTGCCTCGCCGCACACCAGCGGTAAATCGAACTCCCGTGCTGCCCAGTCGTACTTGCCCAACGGTTCCTGCGGGTGGGGCCGGACGACGATGCCGGCGATATTGTCGGACAGGCAGTGCGCGTTCGAAAGAAAATAGGACAGCGCTTCCTCCTCCGTATATCCCCAATGGCGTTCGTCGCCATGGAGGGCGATGCCGTCGTCGCGCAGCGGTTCGCAGACATACAGGATGTTGAGCCCGGCTCCGGACGTACGCGGCGGTACGGGAGTCGCCGCGATCTCGTCCTGAATGTCCATGAAATAGGCATTGGGTACCAGGATCTGCTTGAGTTCGGGCAGGGTTTCGCTTGCGACACGGGCGGCAGTCTCGTCCCCGACCCAGACTTCATCCGGCCAGTGCCATTGCCCGTGGCGCGTGAAGCGCTGGCGGTAGTTGACCCAGTGGTCGAGCACGACGGTGCAGTGCTTGCCAGCCTGCCTGGCCATGCCGATGGCACGCCATTCCAGATCGGACAGGAAACTGGTGCCGCACAGCAGCGCCTCGCACTGCTCCACCAGCGCCGCCAGTGGCAGCAATGGCACGACACCGAGCTTGCGGGCGACGACGCCGACGGCGGCGCCTTCAAGGCAGAAACAGCAATCGAGCCCGGAGCGGCGGATATGGCTGGAGATGATCTCGGCCCCGCCGGCATCGTGAGCAACGACCCCGATCATTTTCCCGAACTCTGCCCGTCCAAGAATTCTTCCCTGAGCACGCCGTACTCGAGCATGTCCTGCCATCGGCCGTCAAGGAAGAGGTGTTTGCGGCGGCGGCCTTCTTCCACCATTCCCATGCGCAGCGCCAGACGCTGCATGCCGACATTGGCGGCAGCGGTGCCGCAATAGATGCGCTCAAGATTGAGCTTCAGAAAGCCGTGGCGCAGCAGCGCAAGGGAGGCGTTGAGCCCCACCGACTTGTTCCAGTGCTTCGGATTGCCGATCAGGATGGCATATTCGGCGCTGCGGTTGATGAAGGAGATGCTCTGCAGACTGACGTTGCCGACATGGCCGTCATCCTGGTGACAGATGGCCCACACCACTTGATCCTCGCGGTTCAGGCCGCTGTAGAACTCGCGGAACCAGGCCGCATTCTTGAAGAACTTGCCGTGGGAGTTGTGCTTGCATACCTCCTGGTCCTCGAACCAGGAGGGATAAGGGCCATCCAGATCGCTCTCGCGCAGACCGCGCACATGGTAGCCGTCGGCAAGCTCGTAAATCATCGCAGTGCCTCCAGGTTGCGCCAGACCTTGCGGAATGCCGCAATGATCATGTCGACTTCATCGTCCCTGAATTCATGGGAGCAGATGCCGAAGCCGAGGAAGTCGGATTCGTGCAGGCGCTCGGCGACGGGGCAAATGCCCTTTGCGTAGCTGACCTCGCGTCGGCAGATCTCCGAAGTCCAGGGAAAGCCTTTGCTGCCGTAGGCGATCTTCTTCTGGTACATCGGCAGCATATGCAGGTTCTGGTAGCTGGCCGCCAGCGCGGGGATACCCTCGGCCGTCAGTGCCTGGTGGAGACGCTGACGGCTGATGCCAAGCGTCGCGGTGTCGATGGACATCGAATAGACATAATAAACATGGGTACAGTCCGGCTTTACCACCGGGGTGCGCAGGCCTGCCAATCCGGCCAGGCCGGCATCCAGCCTGCCGGCGATGCGTTGCCGGGACTTCACCATGTCGTCCAGTTTCTTGAGCTGCTCGATGCCCATCGCGCACTCGATTTCACCGAGACGGAAGTTGTGGCCGATCATGTTGCTCAGATTGGTAACCCCCTTGTCCTCGACCACGACTTCCGCGTGGTTGCGGATCAGGCGCAAGCGGTCGGCCAGGTCGTCGTCGTCGGTGACGGCGATGCCGCCCTCGCCGGTATGGATGTGCTTGTGGTAGTTGAGGCTGTAGCCGCCGATGTCCGCCAGGGTGCCGGCGAACTTGCCCTTGTACCGGGCGCCGGGGGCCTGGGCGGTGTCGGAAATGATCTTCAGGCCGTGCTTGTCGGCGATTTTGCGCAGCGCGTCCATGTCGGCCGAATGGCCGGCGATGTCCACCGACATGATGGCGCGGGTCTGGGAACTGATGTTCCTTTCGACGGAAGCCGGATCGAGGCAGAAGGTTTCGGTCTCGATATCGGCGAATACCGGAATGGCGTTCCAATGCAGGATGGCCGTGGCGCTGGCGGCCATTGTCCAGGGGCTGACGATGACTTCATCGCCGGGCTCGATGCCGATGGCGCCGACGGCGGCGACCAGGCCGGAGGTCCAGGAGTTGAAGGTGACCGCGTGTTTGACGCCGAAATGGCTTTCGCACCGGCGCTCGAATTCCTGCACCTTCGGCCCGCCGAAGAAATCCGGGTCCCAGCAGCCGAGGAACTGGGACAGCACCCCGCTTTCGACGACCTTCCTGGCTGCCTCGACCTCTTCCGGCCCCAGCGGGTTGTAGCGGCTGAACGTATGATTGATCAGCCTAAGACCACCCAGCAAGGCCAGGGTGTCGTTCTCGTTTTGCTTGTTCATAGAGCCTCTTTCATTTTTAACAGCGATTCCAGGGTACGTAGCGCATCTTCGCCGCTGCACAGACTCGAGGGCTGGCCGCGCAGGCAGGCGCTCACCTGGTCGGTCACGTGCCATTGCAGGCGTTGGCCTTCTGTGGCGATCTTTTCCCCAGGCAGGGACAACACCGTATATTCGGGAAAATCGGGATCCCGTGCCGCAGCCTGCCAGAGGATTCTTGCACCGCCTTGCTCATAGCGCAAACAGCCGTTGGGCGCGACCAGTTGGATTTCGTGGTGGGAAAAATGCTCTTCCCTTGCCGCGAGGAAAGTCACCTCACCGGCTGCAAACTTTACCTGAACATCCGGTTCGAGGTCTTCCTCACCCCAGGCACGACCGACGTTGATGATGCCGAACTTTTCCACCGGCCCGAGCCAGAATTCCAGCAGGTTCGAAAAATGCGAGCCATTGTGCAGCAAGCCCTTGGTGTACCACAGTACGCCCTTGAGCGGCGCGGCGATGCTTCCGCCCCGCAGGCGGCGCTTGATCTCCAGTACGCCCGGCTCGACGCGGCGCAGGTAGTTTGCGTAGAGCAGGCAGCCAGCCTCGCGGCAAGCCGCCACCATGCCCCGCGCTTCCTCCAGCGAATAGGACAATGGCTTCTCGCACAGAATCAGCCTGGGCTTGGCGTGGCGCAAGGCAAGGTGCACAGTGTCGGCGTGATTCCGGGTTGGCGTTGCGACCACCACCACATCGGGATCGACGGTACGCAGGCTCTCGGCCGGATCGCTACCCGCCCTGCCGCCGTAGCGACGGAGAAATCTCGCGCAGGCGTCTGCGTCGGAATCGACGCCGCCGGCCAGTTCGAAATCCGGATGACTGGAAAAGGCCTTGGCGTGCGTGGACACGACGGCGGGATCGGCGACGTCGAAGTCGTAGCCCATGCCCACCTGGCCCAGGCCGATCAGGAGAACCTTGTGCTTCACGTCACGTCGGCCGCTCGTCTTTGCGCCGCACCATATCGTTGATCTTGAGCACCTGCGGATTGGCGCGCAGGAAACGGATGACGTCGCCGCAGCCAAACAAGGGGTTGTCCTTGCCCAGGTTCTCGATCAGGGTGCGGATCAATTCGTAGTCGGCCGGCTCGTCCAGGGTCAGGCCCAGTCCAGGCCAGTGCAGAGACGGCGGGGCGATCAGGTAGACGTGCGGGAACAACTGTGGGTTGTTGACGATATGGCGCGACACATGCTCACGATCAAGCGGATCGTCGGTCATGGTAAATGACTTCTTCAACGCCCCCAGCGTCATCACCTGCGTGTCCATGCCGTCGGGATAACTGCTGATGAAGGAGTTCGCGCAATATGCGGCATTGTTACGCTTAAACACGCGTATCGTCTGCTCGACAAGATCGGGATCGATGATGGGGCAGTCGCCGGTGATCTCAACCACTACGTCGGCCTGGGCCGATTCGGCGGCACCGATAACCCGCGACATGACGTCCTCCTCGCTGCCGCGGAACACCTTGATGCCGTCCTTTTCGGCGAAGTCGACCAAAGCATCGTCTGCCATATTTACGGTGGTGGCGAGCACAATCTCGTCGATTGAAGGTACCGCCTTCAGCCGGCTGGTCAAATGAGCGAGCAAGGGGCGGCCCATGGCGGGCAGCAACACCTTTCCTGGCAGCCGGGAAGATCCCATTCGTGCTTCGATGATTGCAACAATCTTCATGGCGTGTCCTTGCTTAAAGCGGCGGCGCGGGCGACCTTGACGCGGTAGATCGCCTCGGCCAGTTGCCAGTCCTGCTCGTCGTCAATGTCGATTGCCGTGCCCTTGGGCATGACGTAGCCGATAAAGCCGCTGTCGGAGCCGGCTCCTTGGGATTCCAGCACGCGCGCAGCCGGAAAAGCGGCGAAGCTGCCAGCGTCAAAGTAATGCTTCTCAATATCCTGGGAACGTACCACGAACATGCCTGCCTGCACCGGCGTCAAAACACCGTTCTCGCCGCGACTGAGGGCCCACTCGATGGGTGCCGGATATTCTGACACCGCCAGCAATGGCAGCTGGCCGCCAGCCTGCTGAAACAGTGCCGCCGCGCTGTTCAAATCCTTGGCGTCGATCAAGGGAGCGCATGCCATCAGCAGCCATATCTCGTCGAAATGCTGGCCGCGCCTGGCGTATTCTTGGGCCACATAGCGCAGCACAGGCATGATGGGCGTATGGTCATCAGCCAACTCGTCCGGGCGGGAAAAGTCGGGAGGGAAACCGAATTCCGCCGCCACATCGCGAATACTCTCGCTTTCGGTGGAAACATGAACGGTCGCGAATAGGCCGCTGGCACGCGCAGCAGCAAGCCCATGAGTGATCATGGGCTTGCCGCAGAAATTGCGGATGTTCTTGTTGGGAATGCGCTTCGAACCGCTGCGGGCGGGAATGATGGCAAGGCGCTTCATCACAATACCTCACTTGCACTCTTGATCAATGCAGGACTTCGCTCACCACAGTTAAACAACATATCGATGACAGACATATAAGGTAAAAACTCACCGAATGGTTGCGGGTACTCCGGGTGGTTAAATCCGTAGTAATGCACCGGCACGCCGATTTTTTTGAAGGCTTCCGATTCGTCCAGATATTCTTTCGAACCCGGCGGGGATAAATAGCTGGTAGCACCGAGCTGCCGACACAATGATGCTAATAGATCGGCCTTGGCACCGCTTCCATCCAATTCACTGGAGCGTAGTACCCGGGTTTCGATGCCCAACTGCGCCTTGATGTGAAGGATCAGATCGATGGCCAAATCGGCCAGTCTGGAGCCCGGATTGTCGAGCAGAGGCAAGAGCCCGTCCGCGTATTTCCTGAAGAAAGGCGCCTTCGAATAGCTCATCTCGATGCTCTTGCGGTGGGTGGCCGAGAAGCCCGAGCTCTTGTCGACTTCGACCTCGCAGATCAATTGGTCCCGCTTGCCTTTTGAGAGCACGGGCACCGACAGCCATTGCGCGCCGTGCGCCGTCTTGATCTGGTTGCGCTGTTGCCAGGACCGGCGTGCGAACTGGACCGAGTCGAGCAGGACGAAGACGTCGACGGCCTGCATGAGCCCGAAGTAGCCGCTCCAGGGCAGGTAGGTGGGTTGCATGATGGCAACGCGGGTCATTCGGCCACCGCCAGCCCGATGCCCTCGGAACCATAATTGTTTCCGTTATAGAACATAAAACTCCGGCCGTCGTGCCGGACAACCGCAGCGTATTCGACCATTTCGCTGTCAAAGCCGGAATGACTGACGTCGATGCCCGCAAGGTGGTCGAGGCGCTCCCAGTTCAGCCCATCGTGGGATTCGGCGTAGCCTATCCGATATTCTGCCCCCTTGTAGGAGAACCACATGCGCCACAGGGCGTCCTCGACAACAACATAGGGTCGTGCCAGCGCGTGTTCCTTTTCGTCCTTGAAGTCGAGACAGACATGGCCGTCGCGCACCCAGTGCTTGCCGTCCTTGGAGTAGCCGGTCTTGATGTTGTAACGTGGCAGATCCTTGTGCAACCACTCGTGACCGGACACGTAGAAAATCCGGTACCCATCACCATCACGAACAACCCAGGGCGCAGTGTTCAGGTATGGGTCGGTGCGCGTGCGCTCAAGAATGGGGGCGCGCGACCAGCGATCGAATGTCTTACCCCCGTCTTTGCTGATTGCTAGGCCACCGAAAATATGCATGCGTACCGTTGAACCCGGGTTCCAGCCGATGTAGTAGAGGCCGAGTTCGTCGTCCGACAAATCGATGACGCAGGAAGGCGTCACGCCGTTGTCGTCGAAGCAGCCTAGCGCACCGGGGGCCAGCACCGGTTCAGTCGTGTATTCAAAAACGCGGCCATCCCGGTTCAAGTCGACGCTCGCATACCCGATATGCGAGCGGTTCCGGGAATCGCGACTGGAGAAGAACACTCGCACTAAGCCGTTGCCCAGGCTTTGCGGCGTGGGTACCATGCAATGCGTCTGGGACCAGGACAGGCGTTTGTCTGGTTCGATGATCAGGCCCAGTTTGCGCCACTGTTGTATCTTTCTGTTTTGCATACGTTCCTTACGCAATGATGATGAACGTACGGTCAGTCATGAACTGCGATTTCCTGACGCGGTACTTTATGTCCTTAAAAATTTCCTTAAATGCTCTCGTCTCGCCGGGGTAGTTTTTGTTGTTCAGTTCGTCGAGCATAACCACGCTGCCGGGAACCAGGTGCGGCTTGATCGCTTCCAGCGCAACCTTGGTCGGCTCGTAGAGCGCCATGTCGAAGTAGGACAGCGCAATGATCACATCGTCGTGCTTGGCGAAATAGGCGGGCGCCGTTTTGCTGACATCACCCTGCACCAGCTCGTGTTTCTTGACTGCGGCGAGGACGTTATTCTTCTCGTGGTAGTCGATCAGGCTTTCGAGATACTCACGATAATTCTCCGCCACCTTGTAGCCGCCGATCTTTATGGTCTCGCTGGCACGGTCCTTGTCCGAAATCTCCGGATAGCCCTGAAAGGTGTCGAAGCCTATGACACGCCGGCTTTGGTTGAAGGGTTCATAGATCGCGCGGAGATTCTCGAAAAGCACCAGGTTCTGGCCCCACCAAGTGCCGAATTCGACGATGACGCCGGGCTGATTCAGGATCAGTTGATAGGCTTCGTTGACAAACAGTATTTTGGCCAGGGCGGAACTTCGCATGAACAGCCCTGGGCAGATCAACAACTGGTCATCCGGCATAGGCCGGTCCTTAAATAACTGATAGAGCACTTCACGATGGGCAAGCTGCTGCACGCTTGCCTTGGTTTCCATAGTGTAACCAAAATCCTTCTCATTGGACATTACGCGTCTCCCGTAACTCACTAAATCTTGAAATACATGCGCTTAAGCGCTTTCGCCCGACGATCATCTTCTTCGTATATCTCGGCCTGCGGAGCCAGGGCAACCGAACCGTTGGGCATATCACGGGCGACGGCTGCACCCATGGCGATGAAGCAGTCGTCGCCTATGGCACAAAAATCGCGCAGCGTCGAGTTTACGCCGAAAAAATTGCGCTGTCCAATTTTGCAGTGCCCAGAAATCACTACATGCGAGGCGATGTAGGTGTGGTCGCCGATCTCAGTGCCGTGGCCAAGATGGTTGCCCGACCAGATCATTACGTTGTTGCCAATGCGCACGGTCGGCTGAATGGTTTGGTTCTCCAGAATGAAACAATTATCGCCGATGACCAGATCCGGCCAGGTTGCCGACTTGCTGCACACATAGGAAGCCAAGTTGTATCCGGCTGCTTTGGCCTGGTCGTACTTTTCCTGCCGCAGACGGTTCAGCTTCGCGTACGACAACGCCACGTGCATATCGAAGGCATCCGGCGGATAGTGCTTGTTCATCTCGCTGAACGGCACCAGCGGCAAGCCCAGGAATTGATCGCCTTCAATAAAAGCGTCGTCCACCGTGAACGCAACGACCTGGCGGTCGCTGTCGTTGTCAAAGTAGAACTTCGCCAGTTCGGCCATTTCCGTAGAACCAAAAATGATCAGATTTTTTTTCATGTCAACACCGATTTTCGCGAAACGCGTTTTGATCTTTGATCAAGCCACTCAGGCGGAGTCGATATTGCAGTAAATTGGCTTGATTGCGCTTTTTATCTGAGCTGTTGTCATTAGGGGAGTTTCCCGATCGTTATGATTAGTGTCGGATCAAAACCAAAATATTGCCAGTTAAAACATCAGTCAGCAACTGGACACCATGACCGTTCCGCAACACTGCTTTCTTCTATTATCCTGAATATTCTGATTATTTCACGCCTATCCGCCAGAGTTTACCGGGAGCACCTTACTCGCCATTCGTGTTTTATGATTTTTGTTGTTGACATTTTAAGCGTCCCAATCTATAACACCAATATGCGCGACGCCTCTTTCTTCCTCCACCCAACCTCCCAGTGGCAGCGGCGTTACGAAGCCCTGCGGGCCCTTTTTGTCGAACGCCAGCCGCCCAAGGTGGTGGCGCAGCGTTATGACTACTCACCTGCCTACATGCGGCTGCTGGCCCACCAGTTCCGGCATGGCAAGATCGACCTGGCGGAACCACCGCCCGAGGAGCGGAGTGCGCGGCGGCGGATACCCGGCGAAATCCGGGGCAAGATCATTGCCTGGCGCAGGCAGCAGCTTTCGGCCGGCGAGATCGCCCAACTTCTCAGCGAGGACGGGGTGGAGGTTTCCGTTCGCACTGTTGAGCGGGTGCTGGCAGAGGAGGGTTTCCCCAAATTGCCTCGCCGTACCCGGCTCAAGATCGGCTTGACCGTCAAGAACACCAAGGTGCCGGCCAAGGCGGAGCGTATCGAGCTGCGCTCCTTGAACGGCAGCCGGTGGGAGTCCGCCGGGGCCGGAATTTTTCTGCTCGCGCCTTTTCTGGCCCAATTCAACCTGGACAAGCTGGTCGCCGGCCTGCCCGGTACCAGGTCGATTGCGGCCGGCAACTACTTCCTCTCGCTATTGGCCCTGAAGCTGTTGGGAACCGAGCGGCTTTCCCATGTCGGTGACCATGCCTTCGATCCCGGTGTCGGCCTGTTCGCCGGCCTTAACGTCCTGCCCAAAAGCACCGCCTTGTCCACCTACGGTTATTCCCTGGATGCCGCCCATACCGAGGGGTTGCAGCGCTCCTTCGTGGAGGAGGCCTCGGCCCTGGGGCTGTACCGCAAGGAGGTCATCAATCTCGATTTCCACACCGTACCCCACTTCGGCGATGAATCGGTGCTGGAAAAGCACTGGGCCGGCGCTCGCAACAAGGTGATGAAGGGGGCACTCACTCTCTTTGCCCAAGATGCCGACTCCAAGCTCATAGTCTATACCGCCGCCGATATCCAGCGGCAGGAGGCCGATGGCCAAGTGCTGGACTTCCTGGCCTTCTGGAAAGAGATCAACCCCCGCTCTTTTCCGACCCTGGTCTTCGACTCCAAATTCACCACCTACGAGAACCTGGCCGAGCTGGACATCATGGGGATCAACTTCATCACCCTCCGCCGACGGGGCAAAAACCTGATCAAACAGTCGGCCGAGCTTGGCCCCTGGAAGCGGATCCAGATTCCCAATGCCAAACGCAAATACGCCAATCCTCAGGTCAATGACTCTCTGATCAGCCTCCGAGGTTATCCGGGCCGGATCCGCCAAGTGGTCATGCGCGACAACGGCCACGAACAACCAGCCTTCCTGATTACCAATGACCTGGAGTCTCCGGTGGAATTGGTTGTCGGCAACTATGCCCGCCGCTGGCGGGTGGAAAACGGGATTGCCGAAGCGGTCAAGTTCTTCAATCTCAATGCCCTCTCTTCACCCATCCTGATCAAGGTCCAGCTCGACGTAATCACCACCATGATCGCCGACACCCTCTACTGGATGCTGGCCCAAAAACTGCGGGGCTTCGAGAAGTGCGACGCCCCCACGCTCTATCGCAACTTCATTCGCGGCAACGCCACCGTGGCGGTGGACAACGGCCAGGTGACGGTCGCTTACCCCAAACGGGCTCATAATCCGGTACTCCGGACGGTGCCCTGGGATAAATTACCCCCGGCCATCCCCGGTTGCCCGGGGGCGAAGCTCAGTTTGATTTTCAAATAGCCGAGACCAGAGGTGTTATATTTTTGTGTCGGTTAAACCTTGAGGTAGGCTGAAAATGATGGACACGAAAACTCTGATCATTCATAAACCAGAGT
>OBJA01001520.1_pt1 | contig 15663 bp, 11 predicted proteins | sample 1519751 | NCBI WGS metagenome assembly OBJA01 (sample SAMEA3881238, study PRJEB22517) | soil metagenome | biome: lake sediment; feature: soda lake sediment; material: sediment, water from around vicinity | place: India | collected 2013-12-23 | depth 3 m | reverse complement strand
TTTGCATGGCGGCCCGTTCCGAATTGATTGATGCAGATAACCTGCAGATTTGGAAAATATATTTTTGCTTACTCTTCCACCTCAAATAACCGGGTAAACGTATCGTTATTTTCGAGCAGCGCATTAAAGTAGAATCGTTTATATCCTTCATTCTTCAATACCGCCAGGCTGAAGCGGAGTTCCACTGATAGCCATGCTTCACATAGATCGCCATTTGCATCGTGCACCAGTTCAAGTACTGCTGTGTCGTCTTCATTGGTTGAATCAACAATTCTGATGAGGTTAAATGTATGATTTCGACAGCCGCCACTGTAAGAAACCCTTAAATATAAACATTCACCATCGATCGAAATTTCCTGTATGTTTACCGGGTCGGTGGAAATACCAGGGTAATCCTCCTTCAGAATATCAACCAGGGGAGATCCGCACTCCAGTTCCTCCACATTGAGTATTTCACTAACCAATCCTTTGCCACATGCAGAGACGATATTGGGAAGTACGGTAAAATTTACGAGCAACCTTTGTCCCTGGGAAAAAACAAATCCTTCAGGATAACGAAGCGGCTGGATTCTTTGCCCGTTATCCAGCTCAATCACGATACCGCAATGCTCAGCTCCGGCATAGTTGATTACAACACCAGTTTCCTGGCGGATCTCAGGTTCATCGGTTTGCTGGCAACCTGCAATTAAAACGATCGAAAGTATAATAAAGATGAATTGTTTCATGGCTTAAATTTTTAATACCCGGGGTGTTGTACTTCTCCAAGAAAAAGGATCACACCAGTTTGGGTGTCTGTAATAGCGAACAGAAAAGGTCGATCAACTATAAAAGGTACTGTTGGCGGTTCTTCCCGAAAGCTGGTAGTTGCAAAACCTGCTGATGTAACAGCTGCTGCTTCAGTACCTGTTTCGTTTACATCGATGTAGGATTTATGTTTTATTTCATTAATGAATAGATCTTCTTCTGATATGCCTGAAAAATCAGCTGCTTCGGGAATGAAAGCCTTTTGAATTCCCATTTCATCCAGTACCTTTTTTAAGGAAGTATCGAATTCAAATTTAAATCGGGGCATCTTTACATCTACCCTGTTTGTTATTTCAAATTTATTGATAAATGCCTGCCAGTTTTCTGCAGAAAGGGCGCCGGTAATATCAACCGGAGTTTTTCCCTTTTGTGGTAACAGTACAACCATATTGTACCGGCCGCTGCCATATGGCAGCTGGATGGCCTTAAACTGTTCTTCCGACAGGTAGGGAAGGGTATCGAGCTTATTCATCATGGGTACCCTGATTGTTGAGCCGTCTGCTATATAAAATTCAAGGTTTTGCGTTCCCTGTTTGTCGAATTCCTTGCTCCATGTCCCATAAAAGTAAACCGCGTTCAGCAACAACATACGGTCCATGGGTTTTAGCTGTTGGATTATTTCGTTGATTTTTCCTTTGGTACGTTTTGCCACCCAGTTATTAATAACCTCTTCTGCCGAAGGTGACGAAAAGTTCAGACCCGTAACCTCTGCGTTGTATATCTCCCGGTTCGTCGATACAAAACCGGGTTTTATTGAAAAGGTTTCAGAATAATAAAGGGCATTTGCAATTTCAAAAACAACTTGCTCATCCAGAGATTGAAATTCAGTAATGAGTTTTTGATAAGCCCCGTTAATAAGTTCAGGGGTTAACCCGTTGAATTGCAAAACCTTTTCAATTTCAGCCTTTGTTGTTGTGCCTGCCCCGTTGTAAGCCATTGCCAGGGCAACAGAAACACTGAATGGAGAAATGAGCAGGTTCTCTTTATTGTTTGAATTCCTGATATTCCTGAACAGTTCAAAACCAAAAGCATTACCGGCATCAATCAGTTGTGCTGATTTCTCTGCTGCACTGTTCATCTTAGGTTTCACAGTACCCAGGGAATTATTATGGCAGGAGTAAGTTCCTGGCAGCATCATTGATGTCAATAATGCAACCAGGATTTTATTATTCAACCGATTATATGCTTTTGCCATAATGTCTCAGTGCTTTTAAAATTCTTTAATTCTTAGTTTAAAGCCGGGTTTTTAACAGTTCCCATAAATAAAACAGCGCCGGTACTCCTTTCGGTAACGACATACATAAAAGGCCTGTTAACAATAAACTGAATATTCTGCTGTCCGCCAACCGATGTCAGTTCAATGGCTACAACCGTAACAGCAGCCGCTTCAGTGCCTTCTTCGTTCACTTCAATAAACGATTTGTGCTTTACGTAATCGATTTGCAGATTGCCTTGCCGGTTAATTCCGCTAAAATCAGCTGCGCCTGTAAAAGCCACTCCCATTCCCATAGTAGTTAAAACGTCGTTTAGGACGGTTTCGTATTCATACCTGAATCTTGGGAGTTTTATATCGACTTTCCGGCTTTGCTGATAATCTTTCATCCAGGCTTCCCAGTTGTCATGATTCAGTTGGTCCACAATATCATGCAATGTATTGCCTGTATTGGGAAGAAGAATGTGCATGTTGTAATTTCCCCTGCCGTATGGCAGCTGAACAGCGCTGAAAAGGTTGTTTGATGCGTACTGCACCGTATCGGTCAGTTGCATGGTTTCTGCCTCAATTATTTCATTGGATTCGGTGTGAAATGGAAGCTTTGTGGTATTCTTTTTATCAAATTCAGTTTGCCAGATCCCTTTAAAATAGATGGCATTTAGCAGGAACATTACATGATCGCTATTTATCTGGTCAATAATTGATTCAATTTTACCATGCGTTTTTTCATTTACCCAACCGTTTATTGTTTTCAGCGATTGCTGCTCGTTGTCAAAATCCAGGGCCGAAACCGAAGCATCGTAATAATTCCGGTTAAGTGTAATAAATTCATTTTCTACTTCAAAATCGTGCCTGTAAAAAATGGCGTTTGCAATTTCCAGGAGCACTTTCCGGTCGAGCGACTTCAGTGAATTGATTAAGTCAAAATACGATTTGTTAATCTCTTCGGGAGTTAAACCATGCACCTTCAGGGTGTTTTCCATTGCCCTTTTTGTTTCACCCTCTGCGCCATTATAGGTCATTGCCAGTGCCAGGCTTACACTTAAAGGAGAAACCATTACATTCTCATGTTCCTTTTCGCCTGAAAAAACATGTCGGAACAATTCGAATCCAAACTGATTTTCAGCTTCAATTAACCGGGATGTTTTCTCAGTCAGTTCAATTGTGGTGTATTCATCGGCCGGTTCCCCAGGCAGTTTACAACCCTGAACAACAATTAACAGTACTAAAATTGCAGTTAAATTTTTTTTCATGGCAGCATTCAATTAAATGATTTTGTAGCAAAGATGATGCCTGTTTACAGATGGTTGCGTTAACTGCAGATTTTTCAACAACTGACGCAACCATTTTATCGGGAATAGGATCTTGATGATGTCCGCCACTTAAAATTGAAACTAAGTTGTTCGAAAAAGTATAAAGGGATTCTTTTGAGTAAAAGCTGAATTTATCTTTACTTTGGAGGAACATTTACAGGCCTGAATTGGAAGATCTGAAGTTACTTATAAAAGAATGTGCCTCTGGTAATGTACGTGCTCAGGAAAAACTCTACCGGATGTTTGCACCGAAAATGTTCGGCGTTTGTCTTCGTTATGCCAAAGACCGCACCGAGGCCGAAGATAACCTGCAGGACGGCTTTATTAAAGTTTTTTCAAATATTGTGGATTTCAGGCACGATGGTTCTTTTGAAGGCTGGATAAGGCGAATAATGGTAAATGTTTCGCTTGGCAAATACCGAAAACAGCATATGCTGTACCCGGTAGATGACATAAGCAAATATGAGCCTGCGCAGCTGCCCGATGAAATTATGGCAAAAATTGGAGCCGATGAACTGCTCGAATTGATTCAGCAACTGCCACCGCGTTACCGTATGGTTTTTAATATGTATGTGCTCGATGGATTAACACACCAGCAAATAAGTGAAGCCATGGATATTACGGTGGGAACATCAAAATCGAATCTTGCCCGGGCAAGAGATATTTTAAAGCGAAAGGTATTGGAACTTTATGACGATGTAAAATCGAATGCAAATTACCCTGCATGATGAATGAAGATAATAATATAGACAAGCTGTTCCGTGAAAAGCTGGAGAACTTATCTGAGAATCCACCTGCATTTGTTTGGGATGGGATTAAGGAGAAGTTGGCCGACGGGCGCAGAAAAAAAATGATTGCCTTGTACAGCCGGGCAGCCATTGCTGCCTTGTTGGTTCTTGCATTTATAGCCGGTTGGTATTTTAATGAATCGTCCGAAGACAGGATTCCGCAAGTGGCCGAAACCGAAGCGAACAAACCTGCTGGTCAAGAGAAACCAGGCCGTGAAGATATTCCAGCTAAACCTGGTATTGAAAAAGCAGAAAAGAGTGCCGGGTATAAAGATGCTGCATTTATGGCCGATGCCCGTAGCACACAATCAACTGCAAAAACCACTGGGCCCAGGGAGGCTTCTTCCGAAATCGCTGAAACTAATGTTGTTGACTCACGTGAAAAAATTATACCTCCTCCTGTTATTAAGCCTGTTGAAGCAATTGTAGTGGCCGAAAAACCACAGGTGATAAACGAAAAGAAAGCCGTTGCCGGAAGTAAAACCGGCCTGCCTCAGTGGGAAAGGGAGATTCTTGAACACAATGCTGCCACCTATGCCCAAGCCGGTGAAAATGAAAAAGGGTGGAGGATGGGTGTTAACATTTCTCCGGGCTATTCGTCCTATTCGGCAAAATATGGAAATGCCTATGCCAGCAATATGACCCAGGTGACAAATGAGGGAAATGCCAGTATCAGCGGGGGAATTGCAGTTCGATACCGTACCGCCGGCCGGTGGAGTCTGGAAAGTGGCGTTTATTATGCCCAAAACGGACAGCAGGCCGGAAGTTCTCCCCAACTGTTCGGAGGGAGAGTGGAATCTGACCTGTATGCGGCCCCCGAACGAATGTATTTTAATACTGCTGTTAAAATGGAACCCGGCCTTATGGCAATGAACAGCACGGCAGGAGTTATTGAAATTAAAGACCTGCCAGCCGGTGCTGAAATTGCCGCAAGCCTCGAGAATGCTGCTTATTCCGACAATACACTGGTAACCCCGGGCGAAATTTCACAGGTGTTCGACCTTATTGAAATTCCATTGTACCTCAGGTACCTTCTGGTAGAGTCGAAACTCGACATTGAACTGATGGGAGGACTCAACGCAGGGGTTGTGGTTGGCAACAATGCATTTATCGATAACCGCTTTGGGATACAGAAAATCGGACAAACCCGTGATATTGCAACAATGAATGTTCTGGGAACCGTGGGCCTTGGATTCACCTATGCCCTGGGAAAACAATTTTCAATGGCCCTGGAACCACGTCTGAATTATTACCTGACTTCATTAAGCCGCAATCCGGAAGTCGATTTCAAGCCATACAGGATCGGGATTTATACCGGCCTGTATTATTCTTTTTAAACCTGTTTCGGCTGATTGATGTAAAATATGATTAGTTTTGAAAATTTTAACTAATCATTTAAACTTTTATTGACTTAATTGATCAAACACCTGTTGCCAATATAGCTTATCAACTAAAACCTGCTTTATGCCTTTTTCACGATATCACAAGCAAAACCCATTTATTTTTACTTTTCTAAAATACTTCCTGGTTTTATTCATTCTGTTTTATATTTCAGGCAGTCATGTCAAAGCACAGAATCCCGAAGAAATTATCCTGAATGAGAATTTTCGAGGTCGTTCGCTAAAGGAATTTTTTAACAGCCTGGAGGAAAACTACGATCTTCGTGTTTTTTATAAAGAGGAGTGGATAGAACATTTTCAGGTGAGCAGGAATTTTGTGAATACACCGCTCATACAGGCATTAAATAATATTTTTATTGATAATGAACTGGCTTTCCGTTTTTTTCAGGACAACGGCATTGTCGTATTTCCGGAAAATACATCAGCAGGAAATCAATTGTTTGAATCGGCTCAGGTGCTCATAATTGGGAATCCTTTAAATATTGGCCGCTACAAAACCGCCCTTTTAAAAGGGAAGGTACTAGACGGGCAAAACGGGGAGCCATTGGCGGGTGCAGTGGTTTATCAGGCACAAAAGCAAAAAGGTGCATCAACAAACTCTGATGGAATATTTGAGATGGAGCTTCCTGCAGGTGATCACCAGTTAAGGCTTTCTTTTATTGGGTATGAGGAAGCTGTATGGAGAATCAGGCTGATTGAAGATGGCTATGAGGAATTTGAGCTTTTTGAAGAGTCGCATGCAATAGGTGAGGTTACTGTTGTGGGGAAAGAAGCCGATTTGCCCCGTTCACAGATGAGTGTGGTGGGTATGTCGTCGGTGGAAATAAAACAATTACCGGCACTCATGGGGGAGGCTGACGTTTTGAAAGGACTTACAATGAAAGCAGGAGTTCAATCGGTTGGAGAGCTTTCCTCGGGGTTTAATGTACGGGGTGGCAATACCGATCAGAATATGATTTTAATTAATGGGAGCCCGGTTTTTAACCCGTCTCATTTATTTGGGTTTTTGTCGCTCATAAATCCCGATGTGGTGCAGGATGTACGGCTTTTCAAAGGAGGGTTGCCCGCCAGGTTGGGTGAACGTGTTGCCTCGGTAATAGAGGTAGGTTTTAAAGATGGAAATAATGAACAGATCCGGTTTTCGGGCGGCATCGGTCTTATTAATTCCCGGCTAACGCTTGAAGGGCCGCTTACAGAAAATAAAAAGCTGACTTTTGTCGCAGGTGGACGCAGTTCACATGCCAACTGGATGCTAAATAAGTTTCCCGATCTGGACCTGGCGCAAAGCGTTACCCATTTTTATGATGTTTCGGGTAAAATTACATATAAACCCGACAACCACAACCGACTCAGTTTTATGGCCTACACCAGCAACGATGAGCTTTCAACTAGCGCCCAGTCGGTTAATAAATATGGAAACTTATTGGCAAACCTTAAGGTAAATACCCGTCTCTCGGAGAAGTTATACGGGGACCTGGAACTGGCCCACAGCGAATATGCATATCGGCTCACTGATTATGCCAATCAAAATCCACTTGAATCGTATTACCTCGATAACCACCTGGCATACTCTTCAGCAGGATATAACCTGAGATGGCATCCGCAGTCGAATCATAAAGCTGTGGCCGGAATCAAAGCTATTAATTATAAAATTAAACCGGGAGAAATTTCTCCGGTCGAAGAAATAACCCGCATTGAACGAAGGACATTAAACCGGGAGAAAGCACTGGAATGGGCTGTTTACGTTGAAAATGGTATTGAACTTCTACACAAATTATCTGTTTCTGCCGGAATCAGATACAGTGCTTTTTTGAACTTCGGACCTGCTGATGTTTACCTGTATGATGCTGAAAAACCGATGCTGCCTGAAAATGTAACCGATTCCCTGCAATTCGGAGTAAATGAAGTAAGTAAATCTTACGGTGGATTTGAACCACGCTTTTCATTACGTTATGCAGTAAGCGCAAACACATCGTTAAAATTCAGCTATCAGCGCATCAGGCAGTATATGTTTCAGGTAAGCAACAATTCGGTAATATCACCTGCTGAGTCATGGAAGGCGGCCGATTACCATTTAAAGCCATTGATAAGCGATCAGGTGGTAGGGGGGCTTGAGAACAACTCGCTTGTCAGGAACATTGATTTTGCAGTGGAAGTTTACTATAAACACCTGCAAAACCTTATTGAATATAAAAACGGAGCCCGGCTTATAATGAATGAACATATTGAAACAGCATTAATACCTGCCGATGGCTACTCCTTTGGCCTTGAACTAAGCGCTCATAAAAATTCTGGCAGGCTAACCGGTTATGCAAGCTATGTTTTATCGCGGACTATGAGAAAAACAAATACCTTGTTTGAAGAGGATACCTTTTGGAAAGGAGACTTCTACCCTTCGGTTTATGATAAACCACACGATGTTTCTGCAACAATTACTTATAACATCAGCCGAAGGTGGCGCTTCTCGGCCGATATGGTTTACATTTCAGGACGGCCCGTTACCCTTCCCGAAATTAAGTATAAGTTTGGCGACGAAACCCTCATCTGGTATTCAGATCGAAATAAATACCGGATGCCTTCCTATCACAGGATGGATGCCTCTTTAACCTTTGATGAAAATCTCCGAAAGAAAAGGATGTGGAAAGGCAGCTGGACACTTTCGGTATACAACATCTACGGGAGAAAGAACCCGTATTCAATATACTACCGGAAATCGGTCCCCGGTCGGGATAATAATTACCGCAGTTATTCGCTTTACAAATTGGCAGTAATTGGAATTCCAGTACCATCGTTAACTTATAATTTCAAATTCTGATGCTTAAATTATTTAAAAATTTACTGCCTGTTCTTTTATTTTTTACTGCCTGTGAGTCGGTGTATGATCCGGAGGTCGAGTTGGTGGGAAATGTGCTGGTTGTTGATGCCAGGCTTGTATACGGGCAGCAGGAAAATAAAATAATCCTGCAGTACTCGGCCGGCTTCAACAAGGAGGACCGGTTCGATCCGGTAACCACAGCCAGGGTAATAATTTCCGATAGGTGGGGAATGGAATACAATACTGTTCAACATGAGCCCGGGGTATATACCCTGCAGGGACAACTTGATTCCACCCGTCAGTACAAACTTATTATTTCGGCCGAAGGCGAAATATACGAATCGGAATTGGAGGCTATACCTCCGGTACCCGCAATCGATACTCTTTACAGCGATCATGCTGAGTTGTGGGCCCGGCCCGGTGGAGAAAACAGCTCCAATGAGTTTATAAAAACTCCCGGACAACAATTGTATGTCGATATTTACAACGATACCGGCAAAGCCTACTTCAAATTTACGGCACAAAATATTCTTCAGTATTACTTCACATTTGATACAATTCTTTATGGCCAGTCAACGAGGCTGAATAAATATGGCTGGAAATCTTTTTATCCGCAGGAGTTGTTTAATATTGCCGGACCTGCAGTTTATTCCTCAAAAGTGGATGTAAAAAAACATCCGGTTGAATTTTTTCTCTACAACGACAAATCATTACTCCAGGTCAACGAATTTGGCCTGGGTTGGATTTACATCATGCACCAGTATTCCATATCAGAATCAGCGTATAATTTTTACAGCGATGTGAACAGTCAGCTAAATGCCAATGGAAAAATCTTTGATCCACTTTATGTACAGGCAAGAAATAATATAAAATGTGTGTCGGATCCCAATAAAATTATATTGGGAAATTTTGAAATAGCGAATCATCGCGAGTACCGGTTTTTTGTTCATCTGAACCAAAATACCGGAGATCACATAATCAGGCCAATAGAGGAATTTTACGAAATACCGCCCTCAGGTATTAAGTCGGTCATGATTCCATGGTTTTGGGAGAATTAATTCTTTAAAGATGAGGACAATTTATAAAAAACATTTCATATTGCTGCTTTTTTCTGTCTGGGCCCTGATTGGTTACACTCAAACAGGTAATATGCAGCAGGGGCCTTACCTGTTTACCGACCGTGATTTTTGCATTTCCGGTGATTCAGTATGGTTTAAGGCGACACATAAGAACGGTAACGGTCAAAAAGGCAATGTTGTTCGGGTGCAGCTTACAAATTCATCGGGCAGGGTAATTGCCTCGGCAATTAAAAAAAGCACCGGAGGATGGGCCGAAGGTTTTATATTCGTGCCCGATACATTAAGTTCAGGAGTCTATTTTTTATCGGCTTATTTTAACTGGCAGCGAACAACCGAAAGCCTTTACCTGCAGAAAAAATCGTTGTTTGTTTACAACCGTTTCCAAAAAATGATGGCTGAATTTCCGGTTCCTTCTGTTTTTAACAATAAGGCAAAAACAAAATCTATTCCTGGTGTTTCAATCAAACCTGTTCAGACAACTTTTAAACCTGGTGATAGGGTAACAGCCGGATTTGATTTAGAGAGCCTCAGGTCTGCCGGAATCGAAAAGGCTGTAATCAAGGCTGAACTCCTGGATGAACTGGCTGTTGAAACGGGTGGTAATTTTATTGTCGAATCGGTTAAACCTCAACTTGACGTTCCGCTTTTTGAAGAGTCGGATGGTATATTGATAAGCGGTAGAGTTGTCAGCCCTGTCTCAAAAAGCAACCGGGGGAAGGTTGTTGTACTGTTTTCACTGTTGAATGATCCCCTGTATTTTGATTACAGTATCCCCGATGATAATGGATTGTTCCATTTCTTTCTGAAAAATGCATGCGGTGTAGGAGATATTGTTTTGCAGCCTGTATCTGAAAGGGGTGAAGAGTGGCAGGTGATGCTCGAAACAATGCAATTCGGTATAAAAGAGCCGGTAGCCTTGGAAAAAAGGGTACTCACAGCCGGGCAAATGAAATTTATTGAAGATATTGTTGATGCTGCTTATTACAAAAGGCTTTTCGGGGAATCTTTTGCACCCGCCCTTGCTGAATTTAGTATTACTCATCGCTCTAAGATGCCGTTTTACGGACATCCACATAAGCGGGTCGTGCTTTCCGATTTTATCGATTTGCCCAATTTTCAGGAGGTGTCGAGGGAATTATTAAATTTTGTGCAATACAGGCAGAATGGAAACGATATTACACTTCGGATGCAGAATCAGGGGGCAAAAGATTCAAATAATAGCCAGCCTTTACGGCTTATAAATGGGATTCCGGTATTCCGCAACAGCCTGCTTGCCCCATTGGGAAGCGATGAGATCGATTATATTGATTATGTTTTGGAGGACCGTATTTTTGGTGATATAATGTTTAACGGAGTGTTGGCCGTATATCTGAAGGACAGGTCAAATGTATGGATGTCACAGCAATCCAATATGTTCCGGTTCACTGTTCCTTTGTTGCAGACCGATACTTTTCCCTCATATATAAACACACGGCCGGTGAATGATAACATGCCGGATTTGCGAAACGTTTTTTACTGGCAACTGCATGAAACAGATAAACCCTTTCAGATCGGATTTCTGCTTTCCGATATAAAGGGAAAAGTAAAGATATCGGTGGAAGGAATCACCGCTGAAGGTGAGTTTTTTAATGTTTATGAAATAATAGAAGTGAAATGAAACAAAATCAAATCATGCTATTGTTGACGCTGTTTGCCTGCTGTTTTAGGGTTGATTCCAATGCCCAGAGCTTCAACTGGCAGGCGTTAAATATACAGTCGAACCGGATACAGGGGAAATTGACGGGGAAGGTTTATTACATGCCACCTGAAGCAAACAGCAAGCATTTTTACCAACACGAATGGATTGAAGGAAGCATTCTGCTCGAGGACGGCGATCTGCATGAAAATGTCCTGCTGCGATATCGTGCCTATGGTGATGAACTTGTAGTGTTCAATTCAAATCTTAATCTTTTATATGTGGTTGACAAAGAAAAAGTAGCTGCTTTTACAGTTAATCATCCCCAGGGGATAGAGGAATTTGTAAAATTGAATTTCAACGATTTGGTTTCGGAAGACCGGTTTTTTGAAAAACTTTACCAAGGTAAACGGCTGTTACTTGCCTACCGTTCAATAGGTGAAATAAAAACCGAAAGCTACCATGATGTAACTGGAAGGCGAAAAAATACTGTCTGGGAATTAAAGTCAACCTATTATTTGTATTCCAGAGAAACTGGGTTTAATAGAATACAACCAAGGCGAAGATCATTTCTGAGCCTGTTTCCTGAGCGAAAGAAAGAAGTAAGGAGGATATTCAGGCAGATTAATTCATCAAGGTTAACTGAAAAGGATATTATACATGCTGTTGAATTGTTGGATAATGCGGGCTTCTTTCTGTAATTCTGTCTTTATCGAATGACCCTGTAACATACAGGTACTCCTGCATACAGGATATCGGGCAGGTAAGTTTTATCGCAGTGTATAATGAAGAATTACCATTTCTGGACTGCTTATTATATAAAAACCTCAACTGCGCAATGCATTGAATTCTTTTCGTAGGTTAATGTCAGCAGTAGGTGTGCCTGCCGGTGAGTTATAAAACCGGCCGGTTCGTCCGGCATGCATGAATTCTGCCCGTTGCCGGAAATTTAGCGAAAAGCGAAGGGGCAGGGACTGCCACCCTATTCTCCTTTCAAATATGGAAATCACATAATGAGAGGCAAAACTTTTAATTTGTTGGAAAGGAGGTATTTTTTTTTATAATTTTAATTTTTCCGGCGCAACTGTTTAACAATTTTTAGCATCTACCCTCAAAACTGCGGAATTATGAAGAAGTTATCTCTGTTGCTGTTTTCAATAGTTTTATCGTTAACTGCCTTTTCTCAAAGTGAGAAAGGGCATGTCTATCTTAAAAACGGGAATATTTTGAAAGGGAATTACCAGTGGCTCGATGGGTTTACAAGGCTTCGCATTGAGTCGGATGACAACATCTGGAATTTCAATTCCGATGAAATCGACAAGGTATCGGCAAAGGGGGCATCCCGCAGGACCAGCCTGGCAGCCATGCCCACTCCTTCAGGTTTGTTTTTCAGGACCGAATTGGGTGTATTGGCCGGGAACTCACAGAACAGCCAGGCTACACCTTTTAGCTTTACCGGTTCCATCAACCTGGTGTTGGTTCCGCGTCTTTCTTTTGGGGCCGGCATTGGAGCCGAATTTTTTAAGGAAACCTACCTGCCTGCATTTCTCAACATTGAATACAAGTTCAGGCCATCATGGTCATCTCCTTATTTATTCGTGAAAGGAGGTTACCAGGTGCCCATTGAAGATTCGCGTGAAATATATTACGATGTATGGCCTTCTGTCATCAGTTTCTGGCCATGGCCCAACCCGGTTCACAGCTACGGCAGACTAAATCCCGAAGGTGGAATATTAATTAACCCGGGAATTGGTTATTCTCACCTTTTTTCGCCCGGGTTTGGCATGTCGGTGGGCTTTGGATACCAGTTTCACCGTCTTCAGTATACCGGTGAAAAGGATTACCGGCTGGATATCGATTACAACAGGCTGACTGTGAAAATTGGTTTTATTTTTAACTAAATGACCGGGACTATGAAAACTTTAAAATATTTTGCTGCCGTTATTCTTATTGTGTCCTCCTTCACTTCATGCCTTGATGAATATACCGAGGTGTTTACTGCCAATTCGCCTGTTTACATGAGTTATGAAGAATTGCGCCAGGCTGTTAAAATCACAGCTCCGCGGGAACTTGAAAATCCAGGAAAGATCTATTTTAAAGATGGCTTAATATACATAAATGAAGAATTTAAAGGCATTCACATAATCAACAATCAAAATCCTTCCAGCCCCCAAAACATTGGTTTTATTGAAGTTCCCGGGGTTGTAGATATTGCCGTTAAAAACGACATCCTTTACGCCGACAGCTTTATTGATCTTATAGCTATCGATATTTCCGATGTGAATAATCCGCAGGAGGTGAGCCGGGTAAAGGATGTATTTCCCTATACCATCCCACCCTATGATGATGATTACCGGGTAGCTGAGGTCGATCCGCAAAAAGGGGTGGTCATCGACTGGGAAATTAAAAAAGTGCGGCAGGTGATGCAATACCATTACTACCCGGTTTACTATTTTGGCCGGAGCGATCTGGCACTGAGTGACGGTGGCTTCAGTGGCGGTAGGGCTGAATCGGGAGGCACCTTTGGTATAGGTGGGTCAATGGCCCGTTTTGGATTATTCGACGATTACCTGTATGCAGTCGATCATTCCACTTTATTTTTGTTCGATGTTTATACCGACAGCAACCCCCGAAGCATTGGCAGGCAAAGTGTGGGCTGGAACATCGAGACAATGTTTATTTACGACGGGCACATGTTTTTCGGTACCCAAACCGGTATGCTCATTTTTAACCTCGATGTGCCTACCGTTCCCAAATACATCGGCCAGTTCTGGCATGTTACTGCCTGCGACCCGGTTGTGGTAGCCGACGGTTATGCCTATGTTACCCTTCGGGGCGGCAATGCCTGTGGCAGCGATATTAACCGGCTCGATGTGCTTCGCCTGTCGGATGACTATAAAAATACAACACTGCTCCACTCTTATCCTCTTGAAGGACCATACGGCCTTGGTATCGACGATGAAATCCTGTTTGTATGTGATGGTGATGCCGGGCTGAAAGTATACAATGTGGCAGATAAGCTTAACATCGATCACAACCTGATAGCGCGCTTTCCCAATATCAATGCCTGGGATGTAATCCCGGTTAACGGGTACCTGTTCATGATTGGCAAGGATGGATTTTACCAGTACGATTATTCCAACCTGCAGGATATCCGCCAGGTAAGTTTCATCCCGGTTCAAAGCAACAATTGAAGCTATACAGCATTCTATGGAAATTTGTTCCCCACCCTTCATTTCCTTGCATCAAACAATGGATAACAGGGTTATACCCCTGCGGATTTTATCCATACTTTCGACATATCCTGAACGTGTTCAATTGAATTTAATCAGGCGAAGGTATGGTGTATGTATATCGCAAAAAAGCAGTTTGGCTGGTTTGAAGAACTGTTTATGATTCCATTTTGAATGATTATTGTTTTTTTCAGGCAGAATGATTTTTTTATTAACTAATTGGCCTCACCCGCCTTTACCAGTTCCGTTGTAAAATACAAACCCGCATCTTTTATTATCTTTGCACAAATTTTTTTGAAGCCAGGCAATGAATCAGTTGGAATTGAGCGAACAGGAGATTCTCCGGAGAGAATCGTTACAAAAATTGCGCGATCTGGGCATCGACCCTTATCCTGCAGCCGAATATAAAATAAATACCACTTCCCGCGAGATCAGGGAAAAGTACAATGCAGAAGAAAACAACTTCCGGGAAGTTTGCATCGCAGGGCGCATCATGAGCCGCAGGATTATGGGAAAGGCATCGTTTGCCGAGATCCAGGACCATGAAGGACGCATCCAGGTGTACATCAACCGTGACGATATTTGTCCGGGCGACGATAAGACCCTGTACAATGAAGTTTTTAAAAAGTTGCTCGACAGGGGGGATATTATTGGCGTGGAAGGGTATGTTTTTGTTACCCAGATGGGGGAAATAACAGTTCATGTTAAAAATTTTACAGTCCTAAATAAATCACTGCGTCCGCTGCCGGCAGTTAAGGAAAAGGAAGGCGTTACATTCGATGCCTTTACCGACCCCGAACAGCGTTACCGTCAGCGTTACGTCGACCTGATTGTAAATCCCAGGGTGAAGGAGGTGTTTGTTATGCGCACCAAAATTGTGGATACCATCCGGCAGATGTTCAACGAACATGGGTACCTGGAGGTGGAAACGCCTATTCTGCAGTCCATCCCGGGGGGAGCCGCCGCGCGTCCGTTTGTTACCCATCATAATTCGCTTAACATACCGCTTTACCTTCGCATTGCCAACGAGCTTTACCTGAAGCGCCTGATTGTTGGCGGTTTTGAAGGGGTGTACGAGTTTGCCAAAGACTTCCGCAACGAAGGAATGGACCGGACCCATAATCCGGAATTCACCGCCATGGAAATCTACGTGGCCTATAAGGATTACATCTGGATGATGGGCTTTACCGAACAGATCGTGGAACGGGTGGCCATTGCACTTCACGGAACAACAAAAGTGCAGGTTGGCGACCAGCTTATCGATTTCAAAACGCCTTACCCGCGCGTTACCATGGCCGATGCCATTAAAGAACATACCGGCTACGATATTTCTGGAAAGAACG
>OBJA01001518.1_pt1 | contig 15673 bp, 8 predicted proteins | sample 1519751 | NCBI WGS metagenome assembly OBJA01 (sample SAMEA3881238, study PRJEB22517) | soil metagenome | biome: lake sediment; feature: soda lake sediment; material: sediment, water from around vicinity | place: India | collected 2013-12-23 | depth 3 m | reverse complement strand
CATCGCATGGCAACTCGTTCCAATCGTCGATGGCGCGCCCGTACCCTGTTCCGTTTCCGGTTTCAGCGGTGTGGTGCTGATGGGGGGCTACATGGGTGTCAACGACGATCTTCCATGGATTCGCGAGGAGATTGCGTTCATCCGTGCGGCTGACCAGTCCGGCCTGCCCGTCGTGGGGCATTGCCTCGGTGCCCAACTGCTTGCTGCGGCCCTCGGCGCGACGGTGCGCCGTACCGCCGTGCCCGAGTTCGGCTGGCACGATATCGAGATCGGATCCACATCCGAGGCGACTGAGTGGTTCGGGTGCGCGGCGGGCGATCGCTTGCCGGTCTTCCAGTGGCACGGCGATACCTTTGATCTGCCGGAGCGGGCGGTGCGGGTCGCATCCAGTCCCTGGTGCGAGAACCAGGCGTTCGTCCATGGCGGCCGTCACCTGGGCATGCAGTTCCATCTCGAAATGACGGCGGATCTGATTCATCAGACGCTGGAGCGCAATGGGCATCAACTGCGCCGTCAGTTCGAGAGCGGCCATCCTGCGGCCCGCTCCGAAGAGGATGTTCTCGCCGACCTCCCCGCCCGTACCGCCGCCATGCATGGCACGCTGCGGAAACTGTATCGGCGCTGGGCGCAGAACCTTGTCGATTGAGGTGGGCGGCCTGCTATCATCGCAACTGGCAACGTAGTTTCGTCCATGAAGCTTGGCCGACTACTAAGGGGTAGACGGATCATGCCAAATTCATTTTGTGAGTGTCTTCTCTGGCGGTTGAGGCGACGTTTTCGATATCGCGGTTCGCACCGCGCGGTCTGTCTCGGCGGCAGGCCATGAAGTCGCCGCTTCATTCTGAGTACTCGTCTGGGGTAGACCTGCGACGAGGAGAGTTCGTACCTTTCCTTGTCCTCTTGGCGTTACTGCTTGGCGGGTTTCTGCTCCATTATCGTGGAGCAGGATATGACTTCCTGCAGGCCGTGTTTTCCACGCTGAGGCTGATTCTCCTAGAAGACAGCGCAAACAGAAATGATTTCGTTCTGCATGACAACGAGAGTCTATGGCCACTCTATCAGTCGTTGCGCATTGCCGTTCCGGTTGTTGCGTCTTGGCTACTGGTGAGGAGCTACCTGAACCTGATCGGGAGTAACAGCAACTGGTTGTTGGCCCGTTTCTGGCCACACAAGGTACTTATACTTGGTGGCGGTGCGCACGGTCGCAGTCTGGCGTTGGCGCATCGTGTGCGTGGAGAGCGTGTGGCATTGCTGACGCTTGATTCGAGTACTGCCGCGCATTCGGAGCTGTTGCGATGCGGAATCAAGGTTTTCGGTGGGAACGCCCTGAACGTGCGTAACCTGATATGGCTCGCCTGCACTCGCGCCTCAGTCGTCTACATTGTGGCCGGGGCGGATAGCGTCAACATCAAGATACTTGATACGCTGATGCGGCTGCACGGAAAGGGTGGGCGTGGTAAGTCAGGAGGACGCGTACAGATCTGTCAGGTGCATATTCTCGACGACTTTCTGGCAGCGCGGGTAGCCGATGTGAGTTGGCTCCAGCGAAATGGTAAACGCTGCCAGGTTCGAGTATTCAACGTGTGGAAGAACTGTGCGAGAAAGCTTCTTTCGAGTGACGTGTTAGCACCGCATTGCATGGTTCAACGCGGTGTCCGCCCTCATGTACTCATGCTCGGCTTTTCGTTGCTGGGACGGAGCATTCTTGAACAGCTGGCGCGCCTCGGACATTATCCGGAGAAACAGCGGGCCATGTTGACCGTGGTTTCGCCTGATACTGACGTGATTGAGCGGCGCGTACATGCGCGGTTTCCTGCGTTGGCACCGGATGTGCGGTCAGTCGACGTAGATGATGGTCACCTCACTCCGGTGATAGACATCAACTTCGTTTCGGCCCCGACTGATGGCGTCACGAATTCATTGCTGCTTGGTCTAGGATCAATCTCGATCGCGTACATATGTACAGCTACGTTGGAAGAGGGCGTCGCAGCAGTTCATTCGTTGCTGAACGTAGCGCCCGAGTGTCAGTTTCCTGTTGTGCTATGCATACAGGCAGCCGTTGATACCGAGGTGCACCGTGAAATTGATGGTTTCCCGCGTTGTCACGTTTTCAATGCACTCGAGGCGGGACTGAGTCTGGAGAGCGGTGAACCTGTTCTTGCCGAGTTTTCCGAGCGCGAAGCAGCCTTGGTACATTTGTACTTTCATCAGCATCCGCAGGTCGGATCCCTTGCTGGTCAGGTACGCCCCCGCATCAAAGAACCGGAGTCGGTGACCATGTACTGGAACAAGACGCTGAACGAGCACTGGTTTTCAGCACAGGAGTGGGAACGTGAATCTTCGCGCGACGTCGTTCGCCATCTCCACGTCAAGCAACATTATTTCAATCGTTTGGAGGGTGTTGTTTCGGCCGCGGATCAGCTCAGCCTCAGCCAGCTTGAACACGATCGTTGGTGCGCAGAACGCCTGTTACAGGGCTGGAGTTATGGCAAAGAGACCGACCGATCCATGAGAAAGCATGCCTCGCTGTGCTCGTTCAGGGAATTGCCCGTTGCAGAGCGTAGAAAAGATTACATTGTGGTCGGTGTTTCCAAGTTGCTCGCTCGAGCGCGTGGCGAAAGTACAACTTCGCCTCCAGACTGAGCTACAACCAGGGAGTCTCGTTTCCTGGTTTCGATTGCGCAAGAATCGTCCGGGAATTGCGTTTTCAGTGCCTGCAGTTGCCTCCGCAACGATTCAAAGACATGACGATATCTGCATGCTACAGAGCTATATGACCGAACACCCCGATTCTTTTTGGGCTCGTTCCAGGGCGCACGTTGTAAGCGTCCATTTTGCTCCAACCGCCGGTGTGGTGAATACACTGGAAGGTCCGGTAGCCTATCTTGCCGGTGACGCCATTATTACTGGTGTGGCGGGTGAGCAATGGTCCGTTCCGGGTGATCGCTTCCGCGACACGTACATAGCGCTTGCGCCAACGTCAGACGGTAAGGACGGACTCTACACCAAGCATCCGCACATGGTCCTGGCTTTGAGGTTGACAAAGGAGTGCAGTGTTCCCTTGAAAGGAGGTCGTGGCATTCTGCGTGGCCATGTGGGAGATTATCTGGTTCAGTATGGTCCTGGGGATTACGCTGTAGTGGCTGGGGACATTTTTGATGTCAGCTACGAGCGGAGCGTTTAGTTCAGGCTGGATCTAGAGCGCCGCGGAACACCCGATGTCAGCAAATCGTAACACGGCCGGTCATTCACGGAACGGAGTTCGATACTCTCACGCGAACCGAAACCGGTGCACTGTCGCCGACTCGAGTCGCGCGGAAAAAGACGTCTGGTGCCGATTCAGAAACGGCAAGAAAATGAGCTGCTGAGGTGCTGCTAGTTGCTTCTCGCCACGGAACGAAGTAATTTTTGTGTTCTTCAACGAAGCGTTCCCGGGAGAGTGCTGACCGAACCGCTTCGTTTATTCTGGAGTTCCATGACTGAGCGAGTCGGTTCCGGCAGTCGATGTCATTGCCGCATTCCGTTTGAATCGATGAGGTGACGTATGTCTGGCATCGCTGGTGCCATTCGGATGGTGAGGCGTTGCCAAGACAGGGAAGCTCCTCGCCAAGGTGATATGTAGTTGAGTAGCTCAACTCTGATGCCCAGGATGAGAAGTCGAAATCATCGAGTGAGTGAAGTTCATTGGTGTCGGTTCCCCAATGCAAATCGCTGAATAACTCACCGAGAGGGAGTCCTATGCTTGTTTTGCAGCGGATATGTGCGGGGAAGTAATGCCAGCTCTCCCTTGAGCATGAAATGCTCGACGCAAGGTCGTACGACGATAGCATCGCGCTAGCGCGCCGCAGACTCGGACTGTCGATATGATACTGGGCCGGCTCAGCCCACTCTCCTCCGGGGGTTCTCCATCTGATCGAGAGGCTCAATGGGTCTTCGCTTCTCAATTCTTCGATCCATACGGGGCCTGCTCCCACGTTCTCCCACGGCATCTTCTCGGCACGAACGAACCCATTGTTATCGGTCGTCCACTCAATATCATATGCGTCTTGCGGTGCGAAGAACAGATACGCTCCGTGTGCGTTCTTGTTCTGGAGGAACGAGTAGCCGTGAGGTATCAGAGCGTAGAAGAGTGGTGGTGCATCCGAGTTCGGGGATACAACGTGAACCGCAGCAGGTGTGTCGGCAATATCCGGCAGGGTGACAGGGTCCGAGAGCACGCCTTCAGCGTACTGGATAGAGGCGGTCGTGCCGCGACCCAACCACGGTAAGAAGGTGTTGTGCACAAACATCCGCCCCGAAACGGTTGAACTGTTACCACTGCCGCCAGGGATCACGAACTCTGTCCCTTGGGGCGAACGTACGAGTACATTTAAACCGGTACCGATGGAGCAGCGAACGACTGGCCCGAAGTGACCCGAGCAACTGAATTGCGTTTGCGGTGGGGATAACTCGCGAATCGTTCCACCAGGAAAATCGGGAGGCGGAGGCCCGGCCCCGGGCATGTCAGGCTTCTTTGGTGTCTGGATCAACAGCCAAGCCAATAGCAGAACTCCTGCCGACGTCGAGGCAAAGTAGACCGATCGTTTCCAGGTGTCAGGTGTGGTGACCTCCTGTTCGTGGTTCTGGAGCACGGCCCCAGAGAGATTGTTCGCGAGCGTAATGACATGCTCACGCAATGCGCCTTGCCATGCGTCGAGGAAGTGGAGTGAGGCGAGGTGTAGTTCAAGGGCGGGAGACGGAAGAACGTCTTCGACGCGAACCGGAAATACCGGTTTGGCTTTGGCCACGGCACGTTCAACTTCGCGCTTGACGTAGATGCTGTCGTTTGCAGCCGCAGACAGGATCACAACAAAACAACGCGACCGTTCAATTCCGCGGATGATTTCTTCACCGTAATCGAAACCAGAACGTATATTCCTTGGTGCAATCCAGCAGTCGTGGCCGAGTGCTTCTAGATGATCACATATCTCGAACGCGCGCGCTCTATCCGGAGTGGCGTAGCTGATGAAGACACTGGTTTCGGTTTCCTTCGTGCTCATTCAGTGAACCTCGATCGCAGATGGAATTCGAAGGGTCCAGCGGTTCAATATCGTTCTGTCTTCAAGGCGGCACTCATCTTCGTGATGACCGCTTGATAAGCAACTCAGTCATCCCATCCTCCAGGGAAGATGGCCTGTTCACGGTGGTGTGAGGTTGCCGAGCCTGTTATTGTAGGTCACGACTGTCTTGACTTTCTCAATCCGTACCCAAGCCTGTGTGCATCATCGAGAATCCATTATAGAAGTGCCGCATGGACTTTGCGCGACCGGAGAAGACTGAGACTCGATCGTTTTTTTGGGGGGGACGGTGCGGCGAGCGTTGTCGGAATTACTGACCGCCGTGCAGATATCGATCCATCCACGGCCAGTATTCGTCGGGTTTGACCTTGTGTTCCAAGAAAACCTCGTTCCAGCGTTTCTCGCCCCTTTGGCAAGCGGAAACTACCTCTCCCAAGTTGAAACGGAAGGCCTCCTGTTTCCAGCGTTCAGCTTGTTGCAAGTCGCTGTTATCGATCCACAACCATATGCGACGATCGGCACAGTGCAGGAAAAGGCGGAAGGCGGCCCAAGACTCCGCCCGGTTCTCACGATCAAGGAAGCGTTGAAACCACGTGCGTGCCCATTCATGCCGTTGGGCGCGCTTTGTTGCGGCAATGGCCACATTCCGCAGCCAACTGTCACCGCGCTTGTCGCCCCATTTCTGTAGTCTGTCGGCATCTTCTTGAAGCGCTGAGAGACCCAGTAGCGTCAGTGCCCGGGCTTGGTCGAACTCCCTGTCGGAGCGCAGCCAGCGCTCGATCAAGTGCCGAAGCCAGGCGGCACGACCGCCGCGTTGGGCCAGCAAGGTGTACTCGAAGAGATCCTGATCGCATGTGGCGGAATCGATCAATTGAAACAGCAAGCCTTGTGGCTGGTCATCCAGTTCGTTGGTTGCAGGGGCAGAGAATGCATCTTGCCGCAAGACAGACAGACCTATGGGGGCTTCGGTAATGCGCACGCCTGGGTGACGTTCAATGGCTTTGAATAGAGCCACTCCATCGGCTGGCGAGTAAGACAGCAGCGCTGTGCATAGCTTCTCGTAGAATCCGCGGCAACAAGCCAGCAGCGTGGCCGCATGAGGTGAGTTGGCAATCAGTGGTTCGATCCACTTGCGCCACGGGCTCGCTGGAGTACGGAGCACCAACTCCAGCGAGCCGTGCTGGAAGCTGCTGCCGAACCACGGATTGCCTGCAGCGCGCTGTGACTTCTGCAACTCGCCGACTTTTCTTGCCAATTCGTTGCTCTCGTTGATCAGCGCTTCGGGGTCGGCTGAACGCTGCCACTCCTCGACGCTGCTGTTACCGGCGCTACCCCCCCAAGATACGTTGTTAATGCGCCGAGCAATGTTGCCGCGATCCGCTGAACCCAGAGTGTCTTGTGCAGGGGAGGCGCTGAAGTCGACCGTGATTTGCGTATGTGGAGCCAAGTCTTCCAGTTCTGTATGACATCTTTCACTGTTCGCCATGAGTGAAGTGAGGGTCTCATCCAGTACCCGAACATAATTAGCGACGTCAAGAACCAGATTGCCGCGTTGCCGCACTGCGTAGCCAAGATGCTCGGGGGAGATACGTGCCCGTAGCTCCGAGAAGGTCAAGCTCTTGCCAAACCGCGCCAGCAACAAGCTGCCCCAAAGGTTTTCCCAACGCATCAGGCTTTCCAGTGCGCGCCATCCGGAAGCGATTACCTCATTCGCTGCCTTCTCATCTCCAGAATTGTGGAAGATCTGCAGACACAGCCCTCGCGTTGTACTATCGAATGTCTGTAAGCGCGGGAGCAGCCAGCCTCGAAGTTCGGGAGACGGGGTTAGCAGTGTTTCGGCGAGATACCCTAAAAGACTAAGGAATGCCTGCTGATCGGTCGGAAGTCGGCGCAGATGCTCGAGCCCAGCCAGTGCCTCGTGCTGTGAGATCGGCCAGAATGTGGGCTGGTGTTCTGTCCACCATCCGTGAGCTTCCTTTCGATCAATGATGCAGAGCATCTTCTCGTAAGCATCGAGCTCGAAGAGGACCGCAGGGAACAGGAACAACTCGGCTGCCTCCTCGGTACTGATGCTTCGCTCTTCGGGTTGAGTTTTCTGAACACAGGCCTGCCAGCTTACGTGCAGGATTGATCGCTCCTTTTCTCCCAGGATCGGAACGTGTTTCAGAAGCCGGGAGGTCAACACCTTTCGGGATACGTCGCTACGATCTACCAGCGTGCGGGCAATCCGGCACATGAGATTACGATACTGGAAGGGAGCGAAGGCGCAAAGCGCAGGCTCGATCTGCTCCAGCGTAAGGTCTTCCGATGTCCGTCCCAGAACGCGTGATATTTCGTTCAGATTCAGGTCTGCTCCAGCGTCCTGGATCCTGGTGACGTGCTCGGGATTCAGCACGAAAGCCGGGTTAAGCGCAATTTCTCCCAAGTTGCGGGCAATTTGCTCGGGTGAAGACAAATGGTCGTTCTGAAGCTCTTGCTCGATCTCATGTTCGTTCTGCCAGCGAATACGGAACGGCGTAAGCTCTGTCCTAAACTGCATCGGCATTGTTTCGATAAGTTGATTTGCAGCCTCGCTGCCTAGAGCGCGTAACAGATCATTTGCGGCATGCAGCGCAATGGGGGCAGGCATCCGCAGCCATTCATTTGCTCGTTGTAACAGCGCCTGTCGTAGTGCCGTTGGGGCGATTCGAAGCACCCAGTTGAAGTCGGTTTGCCCCCCTTTCATGACAGCCGAGGCTGTCAAGCCCGTCGCCAGTGCGTTTTCTTCGTCTCGTCCGACATGACGTTGATGGGACATCACCGCCAAAGCGACCTGAGCAAGACGCATCAATCCGGTTCGGGTGCCCTTGATGATCTCCAACTCGACGTCGAGGACGTGTAGAGTACCCGGTTCGGGGGAATGGCCGAGCCGCTCGGTCACCTCTTTGAGCCCTTTGCTCACCTGGGTCTCCTCCCCGCCCCAAAACGCCCTATGCCCACAGGGATGAACGAACCCAAGCCAGCGGGTAAAGGTCGGCATCAGGTGTTTCTTGACGTCAGTGTGCTCGCGGTGCTGCAACAAGCCGGTCATGAAATGGTCCTGTGCTTCCCGATTGTCCAACTCGCCCCACAGTATCTCCGCCAGTTGCAGGTAGAGCCGAGGCTGCAGCGGCAGATAGGCAGGAATGCGTCGAAGGTCGTCGCCGTCCAGGTTACGCCCTTCGATCCACGCGCGTAGCAGTGCGAAGCGACCCTCATCCGGATAATCTCGGGTAACGAGGGCATGGAACAAGGCCATGGCGCAGATGCGCACCTGTAGATCCGCTTCACGGCTTCCGGCAAGGCGCTGAGAGACGATTTCAGCCATCTTAGCGGGGCTCGAGGCATCTTCCACTTCTTGGGCAAGCACGAGACCGAGCGCGAGAGCCAAGTGTTTTTTCCCCAGCCTGAGTCGACATCCTGACTGATCAATGATGCGGGAACTGGTCAACTCATGACGAAGTTCGATGACGTCTGCCCCCAGGTTCTTGGCGCGCTCACCGAGTTGCTGGAGCTCGAACTGACGGTCCTTATAAGTTTTCGCCAGATCTTGCATCAAAGCGAGAAATCCGTCGTGGTCCAGAGGCCTCCGACTCTTGCGAGCTGTCTGATCCCGCCAGTCCTCGTATATCAGCCGTTCCAGCGTCAGCCCCCCATGTCCTACCTCGTCCTTTAGGCGAAAGGCGAGGTCGAAGTAACGGGGACGATGCAAGAGCTTGAGGACGTCCGCAGAGTAACTGGCCTGAATTCTCCGTCGCGAGCTTCCACGCCGATGCAACAGTTCGTCGAGCTCTGCATCGCTATATGGATCGAGGGTCCAGACTGTGGCAAGACCGTCCTTCGGGATGCTGAGGCTGTTCCAGTAGTCGGTGCGACACAGCACGATGACCGCGATACGCTGGCGGTTGGTGGCCACCCGGAGATCGTCGAAGAACGTGGGCCAGGCTAAGCAGGAACGTTCATTGAGCGCATCCACCACCAGCAGGGATAGGGGGGCGCCTGAGCAGCTTCTTGCCAACTGTTGTGAAAGAACTATCCGATGGTGTTTCGGCTCGTCGCCAGGCACCACGCGCGCCAACCCCTCCGCCACGACATCCAGCAGGGAGCAGGAATCAAGTTTTTGAGTGGGTACGTAGACCAGGGGTATCGGAAAGTTAGGCGACTCCAGTAGCCTTGCCAGCCAGTGTGCAACTGCCCAACTCTTGCCATCGCCTTCGTCGCCAATGAGTACGAAAGCGTCATGGTGCTGAGGCCAAGCGTTCCACCAGTCGTCCAGTGCCTGAAGCGCGGCCTGACGAGGAATGACTGTGTGGGTCTTGCTGCTTACCGCAACGTTCTGGCCGAGAACGGATTTCGACTGATCGACATCCGCCAGTACATGGCCAAGCCGGCGATTACAGAGACGGGCTCGTAGGCCTGGGCAACGCCCGTCGATGACTTCTCGAATGGCATCCACGCCATTCTCGTATTCGTCTGGACTGGTCGACAGGGCTACTGCATTGGGTTCAGTCAGCGGTTTCAGTTCATCAGGTAATTGCTCTGCTGTGGGCATCTGCGCGTTGCCAAACAGTACGGGTAGAATGGTGACCGCCTCACCCGCCTTCTTACGTGCAAGCGTAGTCACGATCTCGTGCCTCACCACGTCCTTTTCCTGGTAAAGGCGCCGTAGCTGCGCTTCATCCATCCATCCGGGCCCGATAAGCACCAGCATGCATTCCGCAGCTTGCAAAGCCTCGTCAATTACCGCTCGGAAATCCTCAGCCAGGGGGATGCCATCATTGCGACTCTTGTCATAGAACAGGCATTCGCTGCCGTAAGCGCTGTGCAATTTCTCCCATAGCAAAAGGGCGTGAGCGCTGTCGACGCGGCGGTAACTAATGAAGAGCGGCTTGGTCATGGGTCGATAATCGGTTGCTTTTCGGAAATACTATCCTGAGTTCGCACTGGCGCCTGTTGCGTTTGCTGGAAAGTTGCGCTCGGTGGTGACTTTCAGGCTTGATCTGCGCTGGCTGAGCGCGCGAAGTTGAGTTCCAGAAGGCGACGTCGTCAGCCACCCTGCCCATTTCGGGCGGCCTGTTGCATTGCACGATGCGTTGGGCGCCCGTCGCGGGTTAGTATCCTTGCCATCCGTCGCGAATTGTTACGTTTGGACCAACGGTCAGCGGCGTCCGCGTCAGTCTTGACAGCAAGGTGTTTCCCAGATGGTTCAGGTTTATCGCAAGCCGGTGCAGGTGTTGCCGTCCGAAAGTGCGTTCTTTCGGCTGCCCGGGGCTTTGCTGATGATCCTCGACGACGACTGGGTGATCCACATGATGAGCGACTCGTGGCGCGAGGTGCTCGGACATGGGCAGGAGAGCCTGCGCTGGCGACGTTTCACCGAACTGGTGCACGAGGACGACGCGGCCGAGGTCGAGCAGCATCTGGGGCGGATCGGCGATGTGTTGTCGACGGTTCGTTTCTCCTGCCGTCTGCGCAAGCGCGACGGCGGGCACGTCGGTCTGGCGTGGAGTGTTGCGCATGATCCGGAACACGGTCTGTTTTACGCTTCGGCGCACGAGGTCGGCGTCCGGCTCGGGCCGCAGGAGGCAGGCCTGCCCGAGGTGTTCCTCGACGGCCTGACCGGGCTGCCCAATCGCGCGCTGTTTCTCGATCGCGTGACGCATGCGATGCAGCGCGCGCAGCGGCGCAAGGACATGCGCTTTGCGATCATCCATTGTGGCGTGGATCGCTTTTCGGTGATCAACCACAGCCTCGGCAATCGCAGCGGCGACATGTTGTTGATCGAGATCGCCAATCTGCTGCGACGCTCGACGCGCCCGACCGACATGGTGGCCCGCCTTGGTGGGGACGAGTTCGGGCTGCTGCTTGAAGACATCCGCGATGCGGCCTCGCCAGTGCGGGTGATCAAGCGCATCCAGGAGAGCTTCGTGCTGCCGTTCCGCCTGCATGAGCATGAGGTGTTCACCAGCCTGTCCGCCGGCGTGGCGCTCAGCGGCGAAGGTTACGAAGAGGCCGACGCGATGCTGCGCGACGCCAACATGGCCATGCGTCAGGCCAAGAATCAGGGCGGCGGGGGGCATCTGTTGTTCGACCGCGAGATGCACGAGGCGGCGCTGTTGCGCCTCGATCTGGAGCTTGATCTGCGACGCGCGCTTGACCGCGGTGAGTTCGAAGCCTACTACCAGCCCATCGTGCGTGCGAAGGATCGGCGTCTGATCGGCTTCGAGGCGCTGGTGCGCTGGAATCATCCACGGCGAGGTCTGATTCCACCGGCCGAGTTCATTACGCTGGCCGAGGATAGTGGCATGATCATCCCGCTCGGGCGATGGATTCTGCGTGAGGCGTGCGAGCAGATGCTGCGCTGGCAGCGGGCTTTCCCTCGGCGTCCGGCATTGACCGTGAGCGTGAACCTGTCATCCCGTCAGCTGCTTTCCCCCGAACTGGTGAGTGACGTCCGGCGCATTCTGCGGGAAACCGGCCTGTCGCCTCGCCACCTCAGGCTGGAGATCACCGAAAGCGCGATGATGGAAGATGCCGAGCGTGCGATCGAGCTGCTGGCCACCCTCAAGCGCACGCGGCTCAAGCTGATGCTGGACGACTTCGGGACCGGCTACTCGTCGTTGTCCTACCTGCATCGACTGCCGATCGACGCGCTCAAGGTGGATCGCTCTTTTGTCATGCACATGCATGAGCGCGATGACGACAAGGGCTTCGTCGAGACCATCGTCGGGCTCGCGCAGAAGCTGGGTCGCGAGGTCGTCTGTGAAGGGGTGGAGTTGCCCGAACAGGAGGCCTTGTTGCGCGAGATGGGGGTGCAGTTCGTGCAGGGCTATCTGTATTCGCGGCCGGTTACTGCCTCGCAGGCCGAAATGCTCATCGTCGAGGACCAGGCGCGCGCTGCCGGGGCGTGATCGCACGGTAAGCTGCCGCGCGCGGCATGCGATCCAGTGTGGGCCACGGGGAGGGGACTTTCATTCGCGCACCTCACACCGGGAGCAAACAAACTGGCACAATTGATGCATTGGCCGGGGTGGTGTCGGGTGATGCGTGCCCAGGCTTCCGCATTTCACTTCATTCGGGCGCGAGCCCTCGAGCACAACATGCCAGGAACGCTCATCATCCTCACCGCGCCGTCGGGCGCAGGCAAGACCACCCTGACCAAGGGCCTGCTTGAACGTGACCGCAACGTTCAGCTGTCGGTCTCGTACACGACGCGCGATCCGCGGCCCGGCGAGCAGGACGGGCGCGAGTATCACTTCGTCGATGTTGCAACGTTTCGAGAACTGCGCGACCGCGGCGAATTCCTCGAGTGGGCCGAGGTCCACGGAAATTACTACGCCACGTCCCGGGTGTGGATCCGGAATCAGATCGAAACCGGTCGCGACATCCTGCTCGAGATCGACTGGCAGGGCGCGCAGCAGGTGCGCAAGACGTTTCCCGACGCAGTGGGGGTGTTCGTGCTGCCGCCATCGTTCGATGTGCTCGAACAGCGCCTCAAGGGGCGTGGTACGGACAGCGACGAAGTCATCGGCCGGCGCCTGCTCGCCGCGCGTGGCGAGATGCGCCATGTAGGGGAGTTCGACTACGTTATAATTAACAACGAGTTGGTTGAGGCGATCGATGACCTGGTCGCCGTGGTGCGGGCTTCACGCCTGCGCTATCGCAAGCAGCACGCGCGCAATCTGCAATATTTCGATTTTCTTGAACAGGACTGAATCATGGCCCGAATCACAGTCGAAGACTGTCTGCAAAGAATCCCCAACCGTTTTCAGCTCACGCTGGCCGCGACCTACCGTGCCCGTCAGATCACCATCGGCTCCTCGCCGCTGATCGACGCCGAGAAGCACGGCAAGGAAAAGGCGACCGTGATCGCCCTGCGTGAGATCGCTGAAGGCCTGGTGGGGCTCGAAGTCCTCAACCGCGGTCAGGCCTGATCGGTCGGGCGGAGGGACGCGTCATGGAAGCTGCCGCATCGGCTCCGCCCGCACCGCAACCCTTCAGCCCGCCGCCGTCCAGCCTGCTGGCGCTGGACTTCGGCAGGCTCAAGAGCAAGCTTGAAACCTACATGCGCCCGGAAGACGTCGGGCGCATCGAAGCCGCCTACCATTTCTCGGCCAAGGCGCACGAGGGCCAGTTCCGCATCAGCGGCGAACCCTACATCTCGCATCCGGTGGCGGTGGCTGACATCATCGCCGACTGGCATCTCGACTCACAGGCCCTGATCGCCGCGCTGCTGCACGACGTGATGGAGGACACCCACATCTCCAAGCAGGAGATCGCCGACCGTTTCGGCAAGGTGTCGGCCGAGCTGGTCGATGGCCTGTCCAAGCTGGACAAGATCGAGTTCCGTTCCAAGGAAGAAGCGCAGGCCGAGAATTTCCGCAAGATGCTGCTGGCGATGGCCAGCGATCTGCGGGTCATCCTGATCAAGCTCGCCGACCGCCTGCACAACATGCGCACGCTCGATTGCGTACGTCCGTCCAAGCGGCGGCGCATCGCGACCGAAACGCTGGATATCTACGCTCCGATCGCCAACCGGCTCGGTCTCAACACCCTCTACCGGGAGTTGCAGGAGCTGTCCTTCGAGCACAAGTTTCCGATGCGTTTCCGGGTGCTTGCGCGCGCGATCAAGGCCGCGCGCGGCAACCGTCGCGAGGTCGTCGGCAAGGTCCTGACCGCGGTCGAGGAGCGGCTGCCGCAGTGGGGCATCTCGGCCGAGGTGCAGGGGCGCGAGAAGCACTTGTTCTCGATCTACCGCAAGATGGTCGAGAAGCGCCTCTCGTTCTCCCAGGTGCTCGACATCTACGGTTTCCGGGTGATCGTGCAAGATGTCCCAACCTGCTATCTGGTCATCGGCGCGCTGCATTCGATGTACAAGCCGGTGCCGGGCAAGTTCAAGGATTACATCGCGCTGCCCAAGGCCAACGGGTATCAGTCGCTGCACACGACGCTGATCGGTCCGTTCGGCACACCGGTCGAAATCCAGGTGCGCACCTCGGAGATGCATCACATCGCCGAGAGCGGGGTCGCCTCGCACTGGCTGTACAAGGACGACGAAAAAACCCTCACCGAACTGCAGCAGCGCACGCATTCGTGGCTGCAGTCCCTGCTCGAGCTGCAATCGACGTCGGGCGAGGCGACCGAGTTTCTGGAGCACGTCAAGGTCGATCTGTTTCCCGGCGAGGTGTACGTATTTACCCCGCAAGGCAAGATCCTGTCGCTGCCGCGTGGCTCGACCCCGGTCGATTTCGCGTACACGGTGCATACCGACATCGGCAATCGTTGCGTGGCCTGCCGCATCAATGCCGACCTGATGCCGCTGCGTACAGAGTTGCGCAATGGCGATCAGGTCGAGATCATCACCGCCGCGCACGCCAATCCCAACCCGGCATGGCTGCATTATGTGCGCACGGGCAAGGCGCGCGCGCAGATTCGTCATTTTCTCAAGAACGCCCAGCATGAAGAGTCGGTCACCCTGGGTGAGCGCCTGCTCAACCAGGCGCTGCGGCCACACGGGCTCACGCTTGGCCAGATCAGCACCTTCGCCTGGGACCGTTTCCTGCGCGATCGAGGTGTGCGCAGCAAGAAGGAGATCTTCTCGGACATCGGTCTGGGCAAGCGTCTGCCGGTCATCGTCGCACGGCGCCTGTCGCAGGCGCAGGACCAGGAGTCCGGTCGTCCCGACGTGGTCAAGCCCAAGCCGGCTGGTGCAATCCACATCAGCGGCAGCGAAGGTGTCACCGTGCAACTGGCCGGCTGCTGCCAGCCGATTCCGGGCGACCCCATCATCGGCGTGATTCGCAAGGGCAAGGGGCTGGAAGTGCATCGCCACGACTGCACCTCGATTGCCAAGGTGCGTGGCGACCGCGGCCGCTGGGTGGACGTGGAGTGGGAGCCGGGCGATGACCGTCTGTTCGAGGTCACGATGAAAGTCCTCAACAAGGAAGGGCGTGGCGTGCTGGCGCGGGTCGCGAGTGCGATCGCCGAGGCCGACTGCAACATCCAGAATGTCAGCATGGACAGCGAACAGGGCATGTACATCTCGCTCAACCTGACCATCCAGGTGCGCGACCGCATGCATCTGGCGACCGTGATGCGCGCCGTGCGGCGGGTGCCCGAGGTGATGCGCATTACCCGCGCGCGCGGAGACGGCCGGGGCTGATCTGTTGCCCGGGGTGATGCGGCGTGCGCGCAATGGTCGTCCGCGTGCGGTTTCTCGCCTTGGGAATGCCTAATGGAGAGTCGAGCAATGACCGAGGCCGAATGGATCGATCGCGTTCAGGCTCAGATCGCCGACGGTCAATACTTTCTTGCTTACGATACCTGTCGCGAGGCCCGCGATGCGCACCCGGAAAGCCTGCGCCTGACGTTGCTGGGCGCGCTTGCGTTGCTGCGGGTGGGGGCAGTGCTCGAGGCGCGTCGATTGCTTGGACCGCTCGAGGCCCGGCTCGAGTCGGGTGTGTCGCGGACTCGACGCATCATCGATGCTTTTCGTGCGGCGGTGCGCGCGGCCTCCGGTGGGGCGCAGTCCGCGCAACTTTCCGATGAAGCGATCGGGCGCTTTCTGTCGGCTCTGGACGGGCTGGAGGTCAAGGGGT
>OBJA01001517.1_pt1 | contig 15702 bp, 14 predicted proteins | sample 1519751 | NCBI WGS metagenome assembly OBJA01 (sample SAMEA3881238, study PRJEB22517) | soil metagenome | biome: lake sediment; feature: soda lake sediment; material: sediment, water from around vicinity | place: India | collected 2013-12-23 | depth 3 m | reverse complement strand
CCCCTGGTTGCTCTGGGGAGGTCATGGCCACCCAGGCCAAATTGTAGCGGCCGGTATCCACCAGGATTTCACAAATATTGCCGGTCAGCCCCCGTTCGTCACGGGCCCGGATTAAGGCCCGGTTGCAGCGGCTGAGAGTGCGGTAGGCCTGATCTACTTGGAAGCCGGATTGGCGGGGATGCATGGCGTAACCTCTTGGGCAGAAGTCAACAGGTGGCGTGCCGTTCCAGCCCTGGTCTGGTTTGCGGCATGGGAAGCGAGGCGCTGACCCTGTTTAAGCGGCGCCGGAGGCAGTGGGTATGGCGCTCCCAAGCTTGCTGCGCCCGTTGGTCGTCGCCGGCCAGTCGCTCCGCCTCCGTGAACCCGTGTTCCAGGCAGGAAACTCGGTCGCGAATGGCGTTGAAGGGGCAGTGGCAAGCTGCCTCCCCAAACGGACAACGGATCAGCAGGGCAAAAAAATGCATGGTGCCGGTGGGATTAGGGGTGGTTTGTGGCATGGTTTTTCCTCCTCTCTGACAAGTTATTGTTTTGCAAACGGTGTCGCCGGCGTTTTGCCGGAAAGCCCGAAGCGACTCCTCCATGACCGGGATTGTAGGTGGCCGGTTGAAGGAAAAACTATACAGTGAGGTGCTTATTTGTCTGGTTGATGGCTACGTAGAGTGGCTGGGGGTTAGTCATGCCGAATTGGGCGTGTTGGTACGTAGATTTTCACTCAAAGGGGCGGTACTGGGTGGCAATGGCAAGGACGAATCCCTAGCCCTTTGTTGGCCCTTGGTGTTGCTCCTGTTTGCTGGGGTTAATGTGTTGTTTTTGTTTGTGTAATATGATTTTCCCGGCAGGTTTAAGGTGGTGGGGGATCGGTTGGATAGTTCTGTTTTTTTTGGCAAAAAAAAGTCCTCGCCGTTTGCTGGGAAAAAAACTTGGTTAAGAAAACAGTCTGATCTTTTTGGGTGTCATCTTTTGTCAGGTTGCTGGGGGGTGTGTGGGTTTGGGGAAATAAAAAGGCCACAGGCTAATTGCTTGACTTTTTATTAAAAAAAAATATACGCTGAGTTGATACGCTTAACAAATAGGAGCTGATACTACAAAAAAGCAAGGCCGCTCATTGTTGGGCCTCAAATTATGTCAAGGTGGATGGATTTAATGTCGTGTGACTACGATAATGAGGGGTTGGCTGAGGTTCTAACTGCTGGTCTTTTCCGGCAAATCACCGAAAATCTTAATGTTGTGTTTTGGGCTCGTGATCTTCGGGAGAGCCGATATATCTATATGAGCCCAGCCTTTGAGCGGATCTGGGATTGTTCCCGGCAGGATTTGTCACAGCGGCTGGATGTTTGGTTGGATTTCGTGCATCCCGAGGACCGGCCTCGGCTTCAGCGCTGTCATCTCAGTCCGATGTCCGGCCCCATGGAGCATGAATACCGGATAATGCGTCTGAATGGTTCCATTCGCTGGGTACGGTCGCGCCTGCTTATGGTTCCCGATGACAGCGAGGCGGTCAGGTATGAGGTGGGAATCGTCGAGGATATTACCGAGTACCGGGAGGTACTTTCCCTGCTCTGGCAGTCGGAGTGGCGGTACCGCAAGTTGGTGGAGGAAGAACAGCAACGGCTGGCCCGCGATCTCCACGATGAGTTTGGCCAACTGCTCCCAGCCTTGCGGAGCCATATAGATCGCTTGGGGGGATGGCTGGGCAAAAAACGGACGCTGCCCGTTAAGCGCCTGCCGAGCCCGGAAATGCCGGACAGAATTACTCCAGACACCCGCAAGGGGAGTGAAGACCCCCTGCTGTTAATGGAAAAATTGGTCGATGGGGTTGGTGCCGCAGTGCGGCGGGCGATTAACCGTCTGCGGCCCGAGTTGCTGGGCGAACTGGGTTTTTTGCGCAGTCTGCGCCATCGCCTGCATGAGTTGGAGCGCGATCATCCCACCATCCAAACCTCTTTTATGCTGGTGGGCGAGGAAAAACCCTTGCCTTCCGGCCATGAGAATGAGCTGTTTCGAATCTTTCAGGAGGCTTTGACCAACGTGGTCAAGCATGCCGGGGCCGATCGGGTGGTGGTGCGCCTGGTGTTTGTGCATCCGGTGGTGATCCTGGATATTCGCGACAACGGCAGAGGGTTTGACATGACGGAGGTGTTGGCTCGGCCCCTGACATCCAGAGGGGGCCTCGGTTTACGGGGAATGCGGGAGCGGACGGCCTTTCTCGGCGGCACTTTGCGGGTCCGTTCAATACCGGGGGCGGGCACCGCCATTCGAGCCGAGCTGCCTTTGGGTTAACCGGGAGCTTTTTGCCGAAAAAACCTGGGAGGTCATTTGCCCGTTAGCTGAGATTTGAGGCTTGATGAGCACTGCGATACCGGCCAGCTGCGTCTCAAGGTTGCGTTAACCAATGTTCAGGTGAGGGCCATGAAAAGAAAGATCAGTTTTATGGTGGTTGACGATCACGGTCTGGTGCGGGAAGGTATGAAGCAGATGGCCGCCGCTCATGCCGATTTGGAAATGGTCGGTGAGGCCGGGAGCGGCCAGGAGATCCTGAGCAAGATCAAAAGAAATAATCCGGATGTGGTTTTGCTGGATATAGTCCTGCCGGATCTCAACGGCCTGGCCTTGATTCCGCTGTTGCGGGAAGCCGCGCCGCGCACCCGCCTGGTGATGCTGTCGATGCACAATAAAGAACCTTATGTCCACCAGGCTTTGAGCGCCGGAGCGGTTGGGTACGTGTTGAAGGGAGACGCGACCAGCGAGGTGGCTGAGGCGATTCGCAAGGCCGCCGCTGGCCAGTATTTTTTAAGTTCGGCGCTCAACTCCGAAGTCATTCGCGGTTATCTCAAGCCGAAAAGCTCTGACTCTGCCGAGTCTCTTGATCTCACCGGCTATAATAGTCTCACCAACCGCGAGCAGCAAATCTTCCGTTTGGTGGTGGAGGGGCATCGCAGCAAGGATATTGCCGCCATGCTCTATCTGAGTCCCCGCACCGTTGAAAAGCACCGCTCCAATATCGCCCATAAGTTGGGGGTGAAAGACACCGCCGCCATGGTGCGCTATGCCGTCAAGATCGGGGTGGTCGATCCTGATTTGTGGAGCCAGTGAGCGCTGATGGGCACTGCGGTTTTGGACGGCGAGGAGAGCGGTGAAAAAATCCGGGTGGACAAATGGTTGTGGGCGGCCCGTTTTTTTAAGACCCGCAGCCTGGCGGCCCAGGCGGTTAATGGCGGTAGGGTTAAGGTTAACGGCGGCCGGGTGAAGGCGGCCCGTTTGCTTGCCGCCGGTGATCTGCTGGAGATCCACAGGGATGGCCTGGAGTTTGTGCTCACCGTGCGAGGATTCAGCCCCCGCCGGCTTTCGGCTCCGGCCGCCGCCGAACTCTATGAGGAAGACCCGGCGGCGGTGGAGCGGCGCCGGGAAGAGGTGGCCCGGCGCCGGGCCCAGCGCCAGGCCGGGCCGGTGCCCCCGGTGGTGAAGCCCGGCAAGCGGGACCGCCGTTTGATCAGGAAATTCACCCGTCGGGAGGAAAGCTGATTTGCTCTCCGGGCTCTCTGTGGTAAATTGGTTTCCTTTTGAGGCCGTAAAAATTAACCGGATCAGTAAGCAAGGAGAGCAATCATGGGAAAAGCGCAGCGGGCGTTGATCAGTCTTACCGACAAGAGCGGAATCGAGGATTTTGCCGGCGAGTTGGCCAAGTTGGGGATTGAAATTCTTTCCACCGGCGGCACCGCCAAGAAGGTGCGGGATCACGGGATTCCGGTCAAGGATGTGGCCGAGTTCACCGGTTTCCCCGAGATGCTGGACGGCCGGGTCAAGACCCTCCATCCCAAGGTCCACGGCGGTCTGCTGGCCCGCCGCGACAACCCCGATCACCTGCGCCAGATGCGGGAGCATGGCCTGGAGCCCATCGATATTGTGGCGGTCAACCTCTACGCCTTTGAAAAAACCGTGGCAGATCCCGCCTGCACCCTGGACAAGGCCATCGAGAATATCGACATCGGCGGCCCCACCATGCTGCGCTCCTCGGCCAAGAATTTCCGTGACGTGACGGTGATCGTCGATCCCGCCGACTACCCCCGGGTGCTCGCCGAATTAAAAGCCCACGGCAATACCACCCTCAAGACCCGCTTCCGCCTGGCGGTCAAGGTTTTCGAGCTTACCGGCAACTATGATACCACCATCACCGCCTGGCTCAAGAAGGTGGATGTGGACAACGACCCGGACCTGCAGTAGGCCGGTTACAGGGGGTGATCATGAACCTTGCCGTGCTTTTGTCCGGCTCCGGCCGGACCCTGGACAACTTTCAGCAGCAGATCGAGGCCGGGCGGATGGCCGGGCGCATCCAGGTGGTGATCGCCAATACCGCCGATGCCTTGGGGCTGGCCAAGGCCCGCGGCTACGGCCTTGCGGCTTTCCACGCCCCCGACAGCGCGGCGATCAACCGGATTCTCGCCGACTACCCGGTGGATCTGGTGCTGTTGGCCGGTTTCCTCAAGCTCTATACCCCGCCGGAGCACTTGCGCCGGGCGGTGCTGAATATTCATCCCTCGCTGATCCCGGCCTTTTGCGGGGCCGGGATGTACGGGATGCGGGTTCATCGGGCGGTCAAGGAGCGGGGCTGCAAGGTCAGTGGCTGCACCGTCCATTTTGCCAACGAGGTTTACGACGAGGGGCCCATCGTGGTCCAGAAATGCGTAAGCCTGGCGGATGACGACAGCCCGGAGCAGATCGCCGCCAAGGTTTTCGCCGCCGAGTGCGAGGCCTACCCCGAGGCGATCAATCTGGTGGCCCGGCGGGGTATCGCGTCCTTCTGGCCCTAAGCCGGGTAACCGATTTACTTACGACAAGGTGATTGCAAATGGTACACATGGTCAAGAGCAAGCTGCTGGACGGCGACGATATCGACCGGACCCTGGCCCGGATGGCCATGCAGATTGTCGAACACAACCACGGGGTGGACAATCTGGCCCTGGTGGGCATCCATACCGGCGGAGTTTACCTGGCCCGGCGGGTTCAGAAGCTGATCCAGGAGCAGTTCGGGATCAACCTGCCCGCCGGCAGCCTGGACATCACCCTCTACCGTGACGACTGGAGCCTGGCGGCCCAGAACCCGGTGGTTAAGAAGACCAGCCTGGATTTTTCCCTCCAGGACAAGGTGGTGGTGCTGGTCGACGACGTGATTTACACCGGCCGGACCACCCGGGCGGCCCTGGATGCCGTCATGGACCTGGGCCGGCCCCGCTGTATCCAGTTGGCGGCCCTGGTGGATCGCGGCGGCCGCGAGCTGCCGATTCAGCCGGACTATATCGGCCTGGAGGTCCAGGTGGGGCATGGCCAGCATGTTCATGTGCTGTTGCGGGAACATGATGGCTCCGATGAGGTGGTGCTGGTTCAATAGCCGCTGGTTTGGGGGGCGGTGGAAAATGATCGTTCACCAGGGGTACTAACCTGCGGATTTAACGGGACGTAACCGTTCAGCAGTGCCGCAGGTTCGGGTAAGCAGCCAGGCGCCTCGTACCCCGTGTACTTAAGCCTGGCTGATCGCCCGAAGATGCGGCACTGCTGGACGGTTACGGTGGGGAACTATGCAAGCGGAAGAACGTCAAGCCTTGGACCAGATTCTGGCGCGGGTGCGGGATAAGGCGGCAAGCTATCGCCGCTATAATTTTTCCGATGCCCAGAACAGCGCCCTCCGGGCCTTTTTCGACCTGGCTCAGGAGTATGACACCATGGAGGACTTTCAACGGGTCTGCGTGGTGGTCCCCCTGGTTTTTCTGGGACTGCCTTCCCGCCTGCATTTGCTTGATGAACGGCGGGAAAGATTGTTTCTGGTCTGTGACAGTGCCAAGGGGCTGCTCAACCCTCCCAAACCCTCCTCCCCCGGCGTTAAGCTGGGTTGTCACAGCTCCAGTTTGGATGAATCCTTACTGGTGCCCATCCAACGCAAGCCCGGCCTGCAGGAAAATGGTGAGCCGCGCCAGTTGACCGATCTGGTCATGGGGATGCTGGAAATTCCCGGTGGGGCCGGCATGGGTCGTGATGATCGTTTCTTCCTCCGCAAGTACGCCAACCGCATCGGCTACAACCTGCACAATCGGCTGATCGCCCAGCAGAATATCCGCCACCTCAAGTTCATCAACAATCTGGTGATGGATATTGAGCACAACGTCATCACCCCCAATATGTACTTCCGCCACCTGTTCAACAAGTTGCGGAAACGGCTCAACGACCTGGAGGAGGTCAGCCTGGAGTTTTCCCGGATGCGGCAGGCCGGCACCAACGCCTGTGACGATGAAAACTGCGGTCGGATTCAGCAGCGGCTGGAGTTGCTCTATGACGATCTGGCCGCCAACCACCGGGAAATGCTGGAGCATTACAACAATTACAGCCTCTTTCTGGAAAGTCTCTTTCGTCGGGATCATTTCAGCAAGGGGCATCTGGTGTTGCGGCCCCGCAAGTGTTCCATTGAAAAGGAGATCATCGCTCCCCAGCTCGACCATTACGGCAACCGACTGGTCAAGCAGGGGATCAGGATTGCCCAGCCCATGGATATGGAGGGTGAGGAACTGATTCTCCGGGTTGACGTGGGGCTGCTTTCCCAGGTTTACGCCAATCTTTTTTCCAACGCCCTCAAGTACACCATGCCGGTGCGGAGCCACGGCGAAGAGGTCAAGATCATGGCCTACGGCCGGGAATTTTTGCCCAACTATTTCGGAACCGGCCAGGATGGGGTCAAGTTCAACGTTTTTACCACCGGTTGCCACCTCCGCCCCGAGGAGGCCCAGTCGCTTTACACCGATGGCTTCCGGGGCGAGGCCGGTAAAGACAAGCCCGGTACCGGCCACGGCCTGGCCTTCATCAAGCAGGTGGTGGAAATCCACGGCGGGGTGGTGGGCTACGAGCCCACCGAAATGGGCAATAATTTTTATTTTATTCTTCCCTATTCCAGCGATGATTAAAAACGCTCTCCATGGGTTGCCATGGAACTGTTAGCGCCGGCCGGCAGCCTGGAAGCCTTTGAGGCGGCGGTGGCGGCCGGGGCCGATGCCGTTTATATCGGGGCGCCGGAGGCCAATGCCCGGGCTCTGAGCCGGGATTTCAGTCCTCCCGAGCTGGCGGCCATGCTGCGCTATGCCGGCGGGCGGCGGGTGCGGGTTTACGCCGCCATGAACAGCCTGCTCAAGGAGGATGAGCTGGATAAGGCACTGGCCACCGTCCAGCTGCTGGCCGGCCTGGGCATCGACGCCCTGATTATCCAGGATCTGGGGCTTTACGCCCTCTGTCGCCGCCACTTCCCCGATCTGCGTCTCCATGCCAGCACCCTGATGGGAGCCCATAACAGCCTGGCGGTCAGCCGGATGTCCGCCATGGGTTTTGCCCGGGTGGTGCTGGCCCGGGAGATGTCGCTGGCGGAAATTGCCGCCATTGCCCGCCGGAGTCCGGTGGAGTTGGAAGTTTTCGTCCATGGCGCCATGTGTTTCAGCTTTTCCGGCCTTTGCCAGTTCAGCAGCTACCTGGGGGGCAAAAGCAGCCTGCGGGGCCGCTGCGTCCAACCCTGCCGCCGCCAGTACAGTTGGGGCGAGGGCCGCCGGCGCAAGTCGGGCTACCTCTTCTCGATGAACGACCTCGAGGCCCTGGAGTTGCTGCCGGAGTTGGCGGCTTGTGGGGTGGGTTCGGTGAAAATCGAGGGGCGGATGAAGAGCGCCCTTTATGTGGACCGGGTGGTCAGGGCCTATCGTCTGGTGCTGGATGCCCTGGCGGCCGGGGGGGCGGCGCTGCCCGCCGGCCACGTCCCGTTAAACCGGAAATTGCGGAAATTGGGGTCAGACCCCAATTTTCCGGTTTCCGGGCAAAAGGAGCCGGGGGCCGGTGACCGCCTGTCCGGGGCCTTGGCCCGGGGGAGGGAACTGCTGCGGGAGGCCATGGGGCGGCGCACCGGTTCCGGGTTTTTCAGCCTGCCGCCCAAGGATCTAATTACCCCGGCCCATTCCGGCAACATCGGGCTCTTTATCGGCAAGATTGCCCGCCTCGACGGCCCCTGGGCCACCCTGGCCGCCCGTCATCCCTTGAAAAAGGGTGACCGCTTGCGCTTGCACCGGGAGGCCGGCGGCGAACGCCAGGCCTTTACCCTCAAGGAGTTGGCGGCACCTGCCGGCGGCGACCGAGGTGGGCGGAACAGCAAGGGTGGAGGACGCGGTGTCCAGGGGGGCGACGGGGCAACGGTGAAGATTCGCCTGCCCGGTCCCGCTCAGGTGGGCGATGCTATTTATCAGGTCGATTTGGCCGAACGGCGGCAGCGGGCGGCGGCCAAGCGGCAACTGGTGGTGACCGAGGCCGATCGGCGGCGGCCGGCCGCCTTGCCGGCCCTGCGTGTACCCGGAGGGGGCGGAAGTAGGGCCGAGCGGCACGGGAATTTGTTGTCCGTTGCTGACTTTTCCCCGGCCAACGGCCCGCGGCCCAAGATCACCGGTGGCAGAGTTGCGCGTAATGGCACTTTGGCCAAGCAAAAGCTCGCCGGCCCTGGTGAGCGGTCAGGGGGACGGCGGGAGGCAAGAGCGAGGGGCGGCGCCGGCCGACGTTCGGCGACCGCCGGCCCTGGAAGCCGGTTGACCTGCTGGCTCAAACTGGATGACCCTGTGCTGCTCAAACAGCGGCTGCCGGATCTGGTCAGCCGGGTGGTTTTGCCCCTGGGCCGGGAAAGCCTGGAACGTTTTGCCGCCGGGGCCGCCATTCCCCGCTCCTTGCGGGACCGGATAATCTGGTCCCTGCCGCCCCTGATCTGGGAAGACGACCTGGTCTTTTTCCGGGAGCAGATCGCGAACCTGCTGGCCGAGGGGTTCAAGGCCTGGCAGTTGGGGCACTGGGGGCAGTTGGAATTTTTTACCGCCATGGCCGGGGACGGGGCAACAGCCCTGGAGTTGCACGCCGATTACACCTGCAACCTGCTCAACAGCCAGGCCCTGGCCGCCGCCCGGGCGGCCGGCTTCAAGAGCGCCCAGGCGGCCCTGGAGATTGATCGGGAGAGCCTGGCGCTGCTGGCCAGGAATTTGGGGGCAGCCCCCGATTGCCCCCGGCAACTGTCCCAGAGGAAAATCGGGGGGAATTCGGGGTTTGATCCCAATTTCTCCCTGGGACTTACCGTTTACGGGCGGCCGCCCCTGTTCACCTCTCGGCTGGACTCGATTCATTTTCGTTATCGCCAGCCTTTTTTTTCTCCCCGCGAGGAAAAATTTATTTTGCTGCGGGAGGAGGGGCTGACCCTGGCCCTGGCCGACCGCCCCTTCTCGCTCCTGCCCTACTGGCAGGAACTGGCGGTCGCCAACCTGGCCTACGCGGTTATTGACCTGCGCCGCCAGCATCACCAGCGCCGGGACTTGCCCCGGCTCCTGCGCCAACTCGGCCAAAAACAGCGGGATGAGCAGGCCCTGAGCAGCTTCAACTACCTCCACGGTCTGGCCTGAACAAGCCGGAATTTTTTGCCGCCGCGTCTTGGCACGCTATTTGCTTATGTCCGTTGCCAGCAAAGATGGGCGCGGTGCTGTCGGGTTTACCTCGGTTAACGGCAGGCCGCTTGAGTTGACAAGATGCGCCATGGCTGAGATTGCCCATAAAGGTGGTTGTCCGGCCGGCGGGAGGCATTTATGGCCCTGCACAACATGATGTTCAACGGAGTCAGCGGGCTCAACAGTATGACCGGCAACATGGCGGTGTTGGGTGATAACATCGCCAATATCAACACCGTTTCCTACAAGTCCGCCCGCACCACCTTCCAGAATGTGCTGACCTCCAGCCAGGAGCGTTTCGGTGAGGTGGGCAACGGTTCCCAGGTGGCCTCCATCAGCAAAAATTTTCGCCCCGGCCAACTTGAGGGCACCAGCAACGCCACCGACATGGCCATCACCGGCAGCGGCTTTTTCATGGTCAACGATCCCGTAGCCGGAGAAATCCTTTACACCCGAGACGGCCAGTTTCGCTTGGAGCATCTGGCCGGTGGCCCGACTGATACTTTGCACCTGGTTACCCCGGCCGGCTGGCTGGTTCAGGGGGTGCAGGCCGATGCCGACGGTCTGTTCTCAGGGGCCGTGGGTGATATCACCGTGCGTCGGGAGTCTCAACCCCAGGCCACGGAAAAAGTTACCCTGGCCCTGAACCTGGAAAACCGGCCGGTGGCGTCCAACGCCGAAGAGCGACCGCTGTACGCGGCCTGGGACGGAACCCGCAATCCGCCGCTGGTCAGGGATGCTTACGATTTTCATACGGTGTTGCAGGCGTATGACGATCAGGGGCAATCATTTGACCTCAAGGTTTATTTTGACCAAACCACCAATCGCAACGAGCGCGAATTTATAGTTACCCACGATCCGGCGCGGGATCAGCGTTTGTTGGGCGATAACGGCGCCCGTTACGGCGATGATCCCGATCTGGCCGGGGCCGGGGCGCTGCTGTACGGCAGGTTGATTTTTACCAGCACCGGGGAGTTGCGGGAGATCAGAACCTGGGAAATTCCGCCCGACGGCCAACTGGTTCCCGGTGATGACAATATGCTGGAGCCGGACCCCCGTGATGGCCTTCATTCCTTCAGTTACAATATCAGTGGAGTCGGCCCCAACCTGAGCGCCAAAATCGATTTCGGGGCCACCGTGACCACCCAGGTCGCCACCAGCGGCGGCGGGGCCAAGGCCGACCCTTCAGGCACCACCGCGCCAGCGGTCTCGGCAATGACCGGTTGGGACCGGGTTTATGATCTGGCCGGCCGGCAGGTGGGGGAGGGTGATCAAATCAGCTTTGCCGGTCTGAACCGCAACGGTGAGGAAGTTTTTCTCAACTATGTGGTTAATTTTGATGAAAGAGTCGAAAATCTGCTGGCGGAGCTGGAGGCAGCCTTTGACTGTACCGTTCTGATCCGGAACGGGCGGCTGGAGATGCATGACGGGGAGTCGGGGCCGAGCCAGTTGACCATTAACGAGGTCCGTTATCTGGACAGCGAAGGTAATACGCCTGCGGAAAATGAAAATCTGGCCCGAATTTTCGGAGAGGATGGTTCCGGCTTTACGGTGACCCCCGGCGGTAAAGCGGGACTGGCGCCGATCCGTACCACCAACTACGCTACGGCTTCCTCGGCCCTGTACCAGAATCAGGATGGCTACGGGGTCGGCATTCTGCAAAATATCACGGTCAAGCCCGACGGGGTTGTCGTCGCCCATTATTCCAACGGCCGGAGTCATCCTCAGGCCCAGGTGCAGTTGGCCGATTTCACCGATTACCGGGGATTGATCCCGGTGGCCAACAACGCCTACCGGGCCACCGATCTGGCCGGAGAGATGAGGACGGGGACCCCGGGCAGCGGAGCGTTCGGCAAAGTGATGGGCAACAGCCTGGAGGCTTCCAACGTTGACCTGGGCCAGCAATTTGCCGACCTGATCATGACCCAGCGCATCTTCCAGGCCAACTCCAAAGCCATCACCACCGCCAACGAAATCTACGATACCCTCTTCCGCCTTAAATAGTTATTTTTAGATGCGCGGTAATCGTTCAGCAGCGCCGCAGATTTGGGTAAGCAGCCAGGCGCCTCGTACCCCGTGTACTTAAGCCTGGCTGATCGCCCAAAGGTGCGGCGCTGCTGAACGATTACCTGATTTTTGCCCAGGTGTCTCGCAGAGTCACGGTCCGGTTGAATACCGGGTTTTGCGGGGTTGAATCCCGGCTGTCGGGGGTGAAATAGCCCTGGCGTTCAAACTGGAAATGCTCACCCGGCCGGGCGGCGGCCAGGGCCGGCTCCAGGCGGCAGTCGGTCAAGGTTGCCAGGGAATCGGGGTTGAGGCATTTTTTGAAATCCTCGCCGCTCCGCTCCGGGCTTTCCTCGCTGAACAGCCGGTCGTAAAGCCGGACCTGGGCCCGGACGGCATGGGCGGCGGAGACCCAGTGGATGGTGCCCTTGACCTTGCGGCCGTCGGGGGCCGAGCCCCCCAGGGTCTGGGGGTCGTAGGTGCAGCGCAGTTCGGTCACCCGCCCCTGGTCGTCTTTGATCACCTCGTCGCAACGGATAAAGTAGGCGTAGCGGAGGCGGACCTCCCGGCCGGGAGCCAGCCGGAAAAACTTCTTGGCCGGCTCCTCCATGAAATCATCCTCCTCGATGTAGATCTCCCGACTGAAGGGCAGGGGCCGGGTGCCCATTTCCGGCTGCTGGGGATGGTTCTGGGCGGTCAGTTCCTCCACCTGGTCCTTGGGATAGTTGGTGATCACCACCTTCAGCGGCTTCAGTACCCCCATCACCCGGACGGCGCTCTCATTAAGTTCTTCCCGCACGCAGTGTTCCAGCAGGGCCAGGTCCACCAGGCTGTCCTTCCTGGCCACTCCGATCCGGCGGCAGAACTCCCGCACGGCGGCCGGGGGATAACCCCGGCGGCGCAGGCCGGAGATGGTGGGCATCCGGGGGTCGTCCCAGCCGCTCATCATGCCTTCGTTGACCAGTTGCAGCAGCTTGCGCTTGCTGACCACGGTATAGGCCAGGTTGAGGCGGGCGAATTCGATCTGGCGGGGGCGGCAGGGCACCGGCAGATTTTCGATAAACCAGTCGTATAGCGGTCGGTGGTCGGCAAACTCCAGGGTGCAGAGCGAGTGGGTGATCCCCTCCAGGGCGTCGGAGAGGGGATGGGTGAAATCGTACATGGGATAGATGCACCACTTGTCGCCGCTGCGGTGGTGGCTGCGGTGCATGATCCGGTACAGTACCGGGTCGCGCAGATTGAGGTTACCCGCCGCCATGTCGATTTTGGCCCGCAATACCCGGCTGCCGTCGGGGAATTCCCCGGCCCGCATCCGCCGGAAGAGATCGAGATTTTCCGCTACGCTCCGCTCCCGGTGGGGGCTGTTTTGGCCCGGCTCGGTGAGGGTGCCGCGGCTTAAGCGAATCTCTTCGGCGGAAAGGTCGCAGACGAAGGCCTTGCCGTCCTTGATCAGGGTTTCGGCGTACTCGTAAAGCTGCTCAAAATAATCGGACGCGAAGTAGAGGTGCTCGCCCCAATCGAAGCCCAGCCACTGGACATCCCGCTTGATGGCCTCGACGTACTCGGTCTCCTCCTTGCTGGGATTGGTGTCGTCGAAGCGCAGATGGCAGCGGGCCGGGGTATGCTCCCGAGCCAGGCCGAAGTTGAGGCAGATGGACTTGGCATGACCGATATGGAGATAGCCGTTGGGCTCCGGCGGAAAGCGGGTAACCACCTGGTCATGCTTGCCGCCGGCCAAATCCTCGGCAATGATCTCGCGGATAAAATCGCTGGGGCCGGGAAGGTCCGTCTTGCTCATCGCTTCATTCCTGCGTTGGAGTTGTTATAGATAAATCATTCAGCGGGTTGAACTTTCCGTAAGCGGTCACAGGGTGCCGCAGCTTGCGGCAAGCGGGGCGGCGATGCGTACTTCAGTACGTGAGCCGGCCCGATCGCCGCAAGATGTGGTGCCCTGTGGCCGCTTACCCGAAATATTTGGCTGCCTTGCGCATACGCTCCACCACCTTCTCTTTGTCCAGATGGGCGAAAACTTCAAACATGCTGGGGCCCTTGTTCTGGCCAGTGATCACCGCCCGCGCCCCGTTGATGGGGATTCCCGGCTTGGTCTCCTTGGCCTCGGCGAACTCGCGGGCCACCCGTTCAGCCTCGTCATGGGTGATCTCCGGCAGGACCGCGAAACGTTCGGCCAGCTCCGGCAGCCACTCCTTGAGTTGGGGATGCTTGAGCAGGTTTTTGTTGAGGGCGGTTTCATCCATGGTGAAGTCGTCGGCAAACCAGGCCCGACCCAAGGTGGCGAAGTCGGTCAGGGTGTGGAAACGCTCCCGGCTCAGCTCCAGGGTTCTGAGAAACCACTCCCGCCGTTCGGCGCCATAAGCCGGATCCCAGATTCCTTCCTTCTCCAGCACCGGCCTGACCAGCTCGGCCAACTCGGCCAGGGGCATGGTGCGCAGGTAATGGGCATTGATGTTGATGGCCTTGGGGTCGGTGAAAAATTTGGGATCGTCCTTGCGGTAGTTGAAAATGGAGTTGGCACGGTTGACCCCTTCCAGGGTGAAGGCGGCCAGCAGTTCGTCCCGGGAGAAAATCTCCCGATCATCGCCGGCGGACCAGCCCAGCAGCACCAGAAAGTTGACCAGGGCCCAGGGGATAAAACCGTGGTCCCGGTAAAACTGCACCGCCACGATTTCGCCGTGGCTGCGCTTGGAAATTTTGGCCTTTTGGAGGTCCAGGGTCAGCGGCATATGGGCAAAGGCCGGCAGCTCGGCCTTGAGGGCCTGGTAGAGCAGGATCTGGCGTGGGGTGTTGACCAGGCCGTCCTGGCCCCGGATCACATGGGTGATCCGATCGCGAATATCATCCACCACGTTGCAGAGCAGATAGAGGGGCTTGCCGTTGGAGCGGACGATGACAAAGTCTTCAATGTCCCGGTAGTTGCGCTCAATGCCCCCGTAAACCAGGTCGTTGAAGGCCACCGAGCCTTCATTTTGGGGAACCTTGAAACGGATGACGGCGGGCAGGCCGGCAGCTTCCTTGGCTTCCACCTCGGCGGGGCTCAGATCGCGGCAGGCGCCGTTGTAACGGTAATCGGCCTTGGCGGCGGCGGCCGCTTCCCGTCGGGCCTCCAGTTCCTCCTTGCTGCAGAAGCATTTGTAGGCGTGGCCTTCCGCCAGCAGCCGCTGGGCGGCGGCCAGGTGCTCGGCGGCGAACTCGGACTGAAAGTAGGGGCCTTCGTCCCAATCAACCCCCAGCCACTCCAGCCCCTCGATAATCCCTTTGATGGATTCCTCGGTGGAACGTTCGGCGTCGGTGTCTTCAATGCGCAGGATCAGCTTGCCCCTGTGCTTGCGGGCGAAAAGCCAGTTGTAGATGGCGGTTCGGGCCCCGCCGATATGCAGATACCCCGTGGGGCTGGGGGGGAAGCGTACTCGTACTTCGCTCATGGCGATTTTCTCCTTGGCAGATACAAAAAAAGGCTCCGGTGCGTTAAATCAAGGGCTTATCGGTTTCAGCAGGACGCCTGCGTCCCGTCAAGCCGGCGGGTTGGTACCCCTGGTGAACGGTTAGCTTGCCGGTGGCGGGTGCCGCGGCGGCGTTGCGCCGTTTTATATAGTCGGTTTTGCCCGGATATTCAATGAGCGAAAGCCGGAGCCGGGCTGCGGTGGGGTAATTGACCGGGTAATTTGGGCGGGTATTTGCTTTTGCCGGATTTTAGTGGTAGTGTGTGGGAGCGGATAAGGTTGTTCATTCAAGGAGGTGTACCATGATTCTCGAACCCGGCGTCAGTGTAGCTCAGAGTTTGAACCGGCCCGAGCGGCCGGATGTTAATCCGGTACCCAGCGATGCCAACCGGGCCCAGCCCGAGCGTAATGATGCGGGTCGAGGCAGTGAGATCGGCCCGGCGGTGGTCACCGATTTTTCCGCTGCCGCCATGGAGTTGGCCCGACCGGTGAACGATGCCGAGCAGCCCACCGACAACGAACGAACCGCCGATCTGGCGGAACGGGAAAACCGGGGAGTGGCCCAGGCCAACCGGGAAGAGGAGGCCCGCCGGGTCCAGCAGCAGCCCCAGCGCTACAGCAGCATCGACGTTACCGTATAGGTAACCGTTCAGCAGCACCGCAGCTTCGGGCGATCAGCCAGGCTTAAGTACACGGGTACGAGGCGCCTGGCTGCTTACCCAAATCTGCGGCACTGCTGAACGGTTACC
>OBJA01001516.1_pt1 | contig 15703 bp, 16 predicted proteins | sample 1519751 | NCBI WGS metagenome assembly OBJA01 (sample SAMEA3881238, study PRJEB22517) | soil metagenome | biome: lake sediment; feature: soda lake sediment; material: sediment, water from around vicinity | place: India | collected 2013-12-23 | depth 3 m | reverse complement strand
GCCTTGCTTGTGGGGCGCTCCGTATTTGAGCTCATCCTGAACGAAGCCGAAGGATAAGAGCGGGTGAGCTTTACCCCCGCGCCGCAAACACATGGCTCAGCGCAATCGCCGCGGCCGTCGCCACGTTCACGCTGTCAAACCCATCCGTCATCGGAATGCGCACCGGCCGCGCCCGCGCGATCATCTCCGCCGGCAGGCCCGGTCCCTCTGCGCCCATCAGCAGCGCCACGCGCGCCGGTACTTTCAGCGAGGGCAGGGGCGCGGCATTCGCGCGCGGCGTCAGTGCCCACACCTCATAATCGGCCGCTTCGGCCGCCTCGATCAGTCCGCCGCCCGTGCCGCCCTGGCTGAAGGGCAGCCACAGCGCCGCGCCGGAAGAAACCCGGATCGCCTTGCGGTAAAGCGGATCGCACGAGGCCGCGTCCAGCAGCACGGCATCGGCCCCAAACGCCGCCGCATTGCGGAAACACGCCCCCACACTTGCGGTAAAGCGGATCGCACGAGGCCGCGTCCAGCAGCACGGCATCGGCCCCGAACGCCGCCGCATTGCGGAAACACGCTCCCACATTGTCATGATTGGACAGCTCCGACAGGAGCAGAAGCGTGGAGCGCTCGCCCGGCGGCGCCCGGAGCAGAAACTCCGCAGGCGGAACGCTCTCCCCCTTGCGCCCGCATGCCAGCACCCCCCGGTGCATCGGAAACCCTGCCACCGTATCCATCACGCCCTGCGCCGCCACATAAACCGGCACGCCCTCCGGCACTTGGGCCAGAATGTCCGCCAGCGGCGCCAGCCGCGTCTCGCACAGGAAGAGGCTCTCCACCTCAAACCGGCCTCGCACAGGAAGAGGCTCTCCACCTCAAACCGGCTCCGCCGCAGCAGCGTTTCCAGCGTCACTTTGCCTTCCACGATAAACCGCCCGCCATGCCCATTCGTCAGGTCGCGCTCGCGGAGGGAGACATAGGCCTCCACCCGCGGGTCATCGGGGCGCTCAATGCGTATTGCCTGATCAGGTTTCATCTGCTTGTCTCTGGGGCAACCTTACGGAGCGGGGAAATGTCGGAACCGGACACTACGCAGCCATATGAGCAAACGCCCGCCCCGCGCAAGTCGCGCCGGCTGTGGTGGATCCTCGGCGGGGGCGCGCTGCTCCTCTATGTTCTGGGCAGCTGCGTCAAGGGCGGCATTGATCTCTACAAGGCCGTCACCGCCCGCAACGCCGCGACAGAGATGCTCGCCCAGCGTTTCATGGCGGAAGGTCTGCCGCCTGCGGATGATCCGGTCTATGCCCGCCGCGCGGGGGTGGAGCAGGGCTCGCTCGATTCCCTCAACCGGTTCATGAAACAGTTCGGCAAGGTGTCCCAGTTCACCCCGGCTTCCTGCAACATCGTCAGCAGCGCGAATGCTGATCCTGCGCAATCGGGTACCTTCGCCAACTGCACGCTCTCTGCCACGGCAGAGCTGTCTCCGGTCACTATCGCCGTGCGCTGGGTGCGGGAGGATGAGACCTGGAAGCTCCTCGATTTCCAGACCCATTTCACCGACAATACCGTGCTGATCGACAAGGCCGAAAAGCTTGACCGGATCGAGGCGGGCGAGGAAGTGCCCGAAGCCGGTTCGCAATGACCCCGTCAGAGCGCCCAAAGCTGGAGGTCTTCCATCGCCTGCGCCGTCCGCCCTCGCGCCTCCCCAAAGCGTTGAAAATTGCGTCGCTGGTCGTCCTTGGGCTGATGGTCTTGATGTTTGCCGGCTGTGCCTGGCTGTTTGGCGGTCTCATTGCCAATTCGCTGGAGCGGGTTGAGCCCACCCGCGCCCTGATCCTTTCGGTCACGGCGGAGCGCGGCTTCGCGCCAGTGGGCGATCCCCGCCTGGCAGAGGGCGCGCAGCTTTCTCCCGAAGCGCTCACCCGCCTCAATGCGGGCCTCGCTGAAACCGGCGGCGCCCTCTTTATCTCAAAGCCGAGCTGCACCGCCCATTCCTCTCGCGGCGCGGAGGCGCGGGAAGGGGATTTCGTCACCTGCCTCGCTCAAGCGGATTTCCTGAATAATGTTCAGCGCTCGGTCGAAATTGTTTGGGTTCGCCAGCGCGGCGCCTGGTATGTGGATGATTTCAGTATGCAGGACGCGCGCGCTGAATAGTGCACCTTCAACTCGTCAGTCTGTGGGCAGACCAAACACCGCCTCGGCGATATAGCCGTCTTCCTGTTTCACGCGATACGCCCCGCGCTCAACGCGCACCCAGCGATAGCCTTCGGGAGGCGCGGAGAGATGATAGGTTTCCCAGTCGCGGAACTCCTCGCCGCGAAATTCCGGCGGAAGGATCTGCCCTCTCCCCCACATCGGCGTCCGGTCAGGCGCCATCACGGGCGCGTCGCCGGGGTGAGGTTGGTCAACGCTGGCCAGATCAAACGACGCCTGCGCCGGCGCCTCGCTTGCCGGCGGGTCTGCCAACGCCATTAGTCCTCCACCCATGGCAGATGCCAATAAAAGGATCACGGCGCGCAAAGACATTGAAATTTTCTCCTCTCAATTCCCCAACGCGAAAACCCCGCCTCTGGTTCCAGCCGGGGAAACGGCCAGCAGAGGCGGGGTCTGAGAGGGGCGGCGCGTAAACGGGAGGGGGGCGCAGCGCCGGGTTAGTTGGACAGGGCGTTGACCAGCACTTCGGCAATCAGCCCGCTGGCAATCTCAACGAGATAGGCGTTCTCATCCACATGCACCCACCGGTAGCCGCGGGGCGGCTCGCGCAGGTCGTAATAGTGGTAATCGCGCACATATACCTCGCGGTAATGCACGGGCAGATGATCGCCCTTGCGCCACATCTTCTTGGCGTGTCCCGGCGGGATTTTCCCCTGCTTGGCAAGGCCAGGGGGAAGGTCATGCCCACGCCGGTGCGGCGGGTCAGCAAAGGCGACGGCGCCCGCGCCCATGGCGCCGGCCATCAACAGAGTAATTGTCTTGAGATACATGAGGGATCTCCGCTGCAGTTACGCGGAATAAACCCGCAACTGCTCCGGAGGGTTCCCTCACATATGCGTCACGCGCCGACGGGCAGGCCCTGTTCCTTGGCCATGCGCTTCATCGCCTTCTGCAGCTTCTCGAAAGCGCGTACTTCAATCTGCCGGATGCGTTCGCGGCTGACATTGTACTGCTCCGACAGTTCTTCCAGCGTCTTGGGCTCGTCGATCAGGCGCCGCTCGGTCAGGATGTGACGTTCGCGCTCGGAAAGGTCTTCCATCGCCTGGGTCAGCAGGTCCATCCGCGCGTCGAGTTCCTGGCGGTTGGCGAAGGTTTCGGCCGTGCCGGGTTCATCATCGGCCAGCCAGTCCTGCCATTCCATGTCGCCATCGGTGCCCATCGGCACGTTCAGCGAGGCATCAGACCCGCTCATCCGCCCGTTCATCGAGAACACTTCGGCTTCGGTGACGTTCAGCTTCTCGGCAATCAGCCGGGCCTGCTCAGGTTTCAGGTCGCCTTCTTCCAGCGCCTGCATCTCGCCCTTCAGGCGGCGCAGGTTGAAGAACAGCTTCTTCTGCGCGGCCGTGGTGCCAAGTTTCACCAGGCTCCAGCTGCGCAGGATGTATTCCTGAATGGCCGCGCGGATCCACCACATCGCATAGGTGGCCAGGCGGAAGCCCTTGTCGGGGTCGAATTTCTTCACCGCCTGCATCAGGCCAACGTTACCCTCCGAGATCACCTCGGCCATCGGCAGGCCATAGCCACGATAGCCCATGGCAATCTTCGCCACGAGGCGCAGGTGGGAGGTCACCATCTTCTCGGCCGCTTCGGTGTCTTCATGGTCGCGCCACCGGCGCGCCAGCATGAATTCCTCATTCTTCTCGAGCATCGGGAATTTGCGGATTTCGCTCAGATAGCGGCTCATGCCCTGTTCGGGGCTGAGGGCAACCGAGCTTTTTGCGTTCGCATTCGCCATGTTCATTCCTCCTTCTCGGAACCGGCCCCGTCTTGGCGCGGCAGCCTGTTCCCGTCTTTGGGGCTCACCTTGAAACCTTAGCCCCGCTTAGCGGCGGCGTCGTCTCCAGGCGTGCGCAATTCACTCATCGCGCAGATGCATAAATAGGAATTGAGGCATGCATGTGGAAGAGGGCCGGTAACGGGTTTCCCGCCGGCTTCACACCTTCGTGTTGTCAGGTCGGGCCGGGATATGTCCGGGCCGGTCCTGAAGGGAATGTAAGAAACCGTCCGCCCAGTGCAAGTTGTGGCCATCACCGTGCCGGAAGTGTCCGGATTTGTCCATCCGGTGTCACGCCCTGTCCCGCCGTGGGCGCTCAAAATACCTGAAATGTCCTGATTTTTCAGGGTGTTCAGCTCAGATCGACATCCTGGCGCTCAAGGCTCAGATAATCTTTCGACCGCATCTCGAAAAGCCGGCTCGCCGTTCGCTCGAATTCGAACGATCCGTCGCCTTCCGGGTAAAGCGCGCCCGGCTCCGCTTCCGCGCTCGCCACCAGCTTCACCTTCGCCTCGTAGAGGGCATCGATCAGGCTGATGAAGCGCATTGCCTCGTTCCGCTTGTCCGGAGAGAGCAGGGGAATGCCCTCCAGGATCACCGTGTGAAACGTCCCGGCAATGGCCAGGTAGTCGATCGGCCCCAGCGGCCGCGCGCACAGCTCCTCGAAGGTAAATCGCGCCACCCCGGCGGCCTCCCGGCTCACCTCCAGCTTGCGGCCCTTCACCGTCAGCACGCAGTGTTGCGGCTCGGCCCCCAGCGTCAGCCGGTCCCAGGCCTTGTCCAGCGCGGCAGCGCTGGCGGCGTTCAGCGGCGCATACCAGACGGGCGCTTCCACCAGCCGGTCCAGCCGGTAATCGCGCGCCGATACCAGCTCCAGCACCGCGCAGCGATCCTTCAACTCCTTGATAAAGGGGAGGAAAAGCTGGCGGTTGATGCCGTCCTTGTAAAGCTCGTCGGGGTGGCGGTTGGAGGTCGCCACCACGGTCACACCCCGCTGGAACAGCTGATCGAACAGCCGCCCCAGGATCATCGCATCGGCAATCTGCGTCACCTGAAATTCGTCAAAGCACAGCAGCCTGGCTTCCGCCGCAATCTGCTTGGCCACCGGCGGGATCGGGTCATCCCCGGCTGATTTCACCCGCCAGGGCGAGCGTTTCTTCTCCGCGTCCGTCATCTTGCGCCAGATGCCGAGCCGCTCATGCACCTGCGCCATAAACTCATGGAAGTGAACCCGGCGCTTGGGCTGGGTCACGGCCTCGCCAAAGAAGAGGTCCATCAGCATGGACTTGCCCCGGCCCACACCGCCCCAGAGATATACCCCGCGCACAGGCTTCGGCTTTGAAAACAAACCGGGTTTTGGCTGGTCGGCCAGGCGCCGGGCAAGGTCATCCAGCAGTCCGGCGGCTTCTGCCTGCGCCGGATCCTCCGACAGCGCGCCGCTCGCCACCTTCGCCTCATACTTCGCGCGCACACCGCCCATCGTCTGAACTGTCCTCACCCGAACTTTTCAGCAAGCTGCGCCAGAAAGGAGGTCCACACCCGCGGCTCCACCAGCAGCGTCGTCACGATGCCCACCACCGCCCCGCCCAGATGCGCCTCATGGCCAATGATCCGGTCAGCCCGCTGCGAGAAGACATAGCTCAGCGCGACGAAGGCCACGCCAAACACGATGCCCCACATCGGAATGATGAACAGAAACAACAGGGTGGAGAAAGGCGCGATCATGCAGAAGGCCAGGATGATGCCCGAAAGCGCGCCCGAGGCGCCCGCCGCGCGGTAATCCGGATTGGCCCGGTTCCACAGATAGGCCCAGACGCTGCCGCCGATCAGGGAGGCAAGATAGATGATGAGGAAGTTCACGCCCCCCAGAACATGCTCGATCACCGGGCCGAACATGTAGAGACCATACATATTGATGAAGAGGTGAAACCCGTTCACGTGCAGGAAGCCGGAGCTGATCAGCCGGTGCCATTCGCCCTGCTCCCGCATCGGGCGCACCCACAGGATGTTCTGGGCGTTGAATGCGGGGTTGCGCAGCGCAATGAGGCTGGCAAACACATTCAGCACGATCAGTGTCAGCGTCGCCGGGTAGGAAAAGATGTCTGCCATGCGCCTTGGTCTTTCCCTTCAGAAGTAAAAACCGCCCGAAGGGCCTTCGGGCGGCTTAGCAAGTCTGGCCGTGGGGCGGCAAGCGGCTGGCGGGTATTAGGCCGCGCGAACGGTGCTGCGCGCGCCGGCGGCTGGCATCAGTTCCAGCAGGAAGTCCTCGAAGGATTCAGGCCGCTGGATGAAGCGGTTGAAGTTGAGGCCCGCCTTGAAAACCGCCTGCGGGTGGATGTTGGCGCCGCAGCGGACAGCCGAAGACACCACCTCATCGCGTTCCGGCCGGGAAGAGGCCACCGCAATCCGGTGCTTGCCCATATTGGCCACGCGGGCCACCGCCATATCCACATCATCGCCGGTTTCCGGCAGCTGCAGATCGACGATCACGAGATCAAAGCGCTCAAGGCGCAGGCGGCGCTCAGCCGCCAGCAGGCCTTCCGCCATAACAAGATCCACCGGAATACGCGCGCGCGCAGCCTTGTCGGCTGCATGCGCCAGCATCGTACGTACCGGCTCGTGATCTTCGATCCAAAGCACCTTCATGAAACTCAACCCCATTGGATGTTTTTGAATGGCAGCGGGGTAAGAGGTGTTAAGCCGCTGCCCGTCTGACGTTCACAATGCCACGGGCGTCTTGCGTCTTGGTAAAGCGAAACTTTCCGAAGTGTTGAAATTCCGATGGATTTCAGGGTTGGCCGCAAGGGAAAGCAGCCATCTTTCCGTTTTATTCTGGCGGCTCTATGCTTTGCGCACACCTATTTGGGGTGGAAGGAAGCACATTCTCGATGACAGACGGCCCTCTCTCCCATCCTGCAGTCCCTGCTGCACAATCGGCGTTTCTGCCCGAAGCAGAGCGCCGTGACGTGCATATTGTTGATGTTTTGATCGAAGAGCGTTGCCCGCGCCTGCGCGCCAGCCCGGCCTGGCCGGTTGCCCGGCCGCTGCTTTATTCCATTCTGGGTTACAGCAAGGCCCGCCGGATGGCCGATGAACTGGTTCAGCTGACGGGCCGGGAAAGTTTTGACCGCCTCTCAAAACAATTGGCCTTTGATATTTCCGTGGGTGGCCTGGACCGCCTGCCGGAGAAGGGCCGCTGCATCGTGGCCGCGAATCATCCCACGGGCCTTGCCGACGGCATCGCCGTCTGGGATCTGCTGAAACAGAAGCGCGACGACATCGTCTTCTTCGCCAATGCAGACGCCATCCGGGTCAATCCGCGCTTTGAGGATGTCATCATCCCGGTCGAATGGGTGGCGGAGAAGCGCTCGCCCGCCAAGACGCGCGAAACCCTGAAGCGCGCTGCCGCCGCCTTTGCCGAGGAGAAATGCGTGGTCATCTTCCCCTCCGGCCGCCTGGCGCTGCGCAAGGATGGCCGGATGATCGAGAAGGAATGGTTCCCCACCGTGGTGGGCCTTGCCCGCAAGCAGAGTGCGCCGGTCATTCCGCTCAATCTCGATGCCCGCAATTCGGCGCTCTATTATCTTTTCTGCGATCTCTCCAACGAGCTGCGCGACATCACCCTCTTCAACGAGCTTCTGAACAAGCGCGGCTCGCAATTCCGGATGACCTTTGGCGAAACAATCCCGCCCGCCGCCCTGGCCGGCGACCCAGTGGCCCTGACCGAAGCCCTGAAGGCGCATGTCGCTTACGCCCTTCTGGAGAACCCGGACGCGCGCTTTCGCCCGGTGTAAATGGGGGCAGGGCGGGCGTTCACACCAAGGCGCTTGCGGGGCGGGCAAATGCGCCCTAGAGCGCCCCGCCATGATCGAGATTGTACCGGAAAATCCGAGCCTTCATGCCGAAGCGATCGAAGCCCTCTTCGACCGCACCTTCGGCCCTGGCCACTTTGCCAAGACGGCAGAGCGCCTGCGCGAGTATTCCCACTCGCTGCCGGAGGTGAACCGCGTCGCCCTCGATGACGGAAAAGTGATCGGCGTCTGCCGCGTCTGGCCGCTGGTGGTCGGGCCCTCCCGGATGCCGGCCCTGTTCTATGGCCCGGTGGCGGTTGACCCCGCCTATCGCGGCAGTTTCCTCAGCCTGAAGATTACCGAGGCGGCCCTCGACGCAGGCAGGCAAGCTGGCTGGCCGGCAGCCATTCTCATTGGCGCGCACAGCCTTTTCGGCAAGGTGGGCTTCACCGTCACGCCGCGCGGCCGCCTGACTTTCCCAGGGCCCCAGGACCAGTCCCGCGTTATGGTGAAGGATCTGGCAGGCGATGCCAGCCTGCTCGAAGGTCTCGTAACGGCAGCCTGATTTCTGCTTGCAGGGCGGGGGAGGCGCTGACACACTCCGCCTCAGCGCAAATGACCGCACATCAAAACCTTGCCCGCCCATGAGGCGAGGGGCTGGCCGGCTGCGCTTCGGGAGGAAGTATGGCCGACATTGTGACCGGCCAGGACGAGCCGGTTCGGCCACAGGCCGGCCTGCGCGAAGTTCTGGGATCACTCCGCCAGCCGAAGGTCGCCATTGCGATGGTGTTCGGCATTGCCACGGGCATGCCGCCCGTCATGGTCGGCGCCACGCTCGGCTACTGGCTGCGGCAGGAAGGCATCGCGCTCACCGCCATCGGCTTCATGGGCTGGGTTGGCATCTTCGTTTCCGCCAAATTCCTGTGGGCGCCTTTTGTGGACTGGATCCGGCTGCCCATCCTCGGCAAGCGGCTCGGCCATCGCCGCTCCTGGATGCTCCTTGGACAGATCTTCGTCACAATCGGCATTCTTGGCATGGCGTTCACCGGCCCTTCCGGCGGGCTGGCGGTGTTTGCCGGCTTCGCCATGCTCACCTCCTTTGCCGCCGCCACGCAGGATATCGCGGTGGATGCCTGGCGCATCGAAAGCGCGAAGGATGAAGAGCAGGACCTGATGGCCTCGGCCTATATCCTTGGCCTGCGCTCGGGCTATTTCCTTGGCAATGTGCCGCTACTGGCCGCCTCCGGCATTGTTGGCTGGCAGATGGCTTACGCTTTTGCCTCGCTGGGCGGTATTGCGGGCCTCTCGGCGCTCCTGCTGGCGCGGGAGCCGCAGAAGCCGCGTAATTTCGAGCCGCTGACAGGCCTTGCCTCGGTTGGCGGCGCGCTCGTCCGTCCCGTGAAGGTTTTCTGGCAGGACCATGGCCGCAACCTCTATGTATTCCTGCCGCTGATCGCGCTGTTCTTCCTGCCGGACGGGCTGATCGTGCCGATGGTCGGGCCCTTATATATAGACCTTGGTTTCTCGACAGCCGAAATTGCCGGCATGCGCACCGCCATCGGCTTCCCGGCGACGCTGGGCGGGGTGGTCGCCGCCGGGCTTATAGGCCTGCGCTTCGGCACGCTCGCGGCCATGGCCATCGGGGTTACGCTCGCGGGGCTATCCAATCTCGGTTTCTGCATCCTTGCCCTGTCAGGTGGCTCGAAGCTCATCTGGGCTGGCATCACGGTGGTGGAAGGCTTCAGCGGCGGCCTCGCCATGGCGGCCATCGTCGCCTGGGCCAGCCGCCTCACCAACCCCATCGCCACCGCCGCCCAGTTCGCGCTCCTCTCATCGCTGATGTCTCTGCTCAGCGGTTTTCTCGGCGGCTTTGCCGGGCTGGGGGTCACCGCGCTGCAGGGCGTCACCGGCTCCTCGATGGGCGGCTTTGCGCTCTACTTCTCACTCAGCCCGCTCGCCGCCCTTCCGCCGCTGATCCTCATCTGGATGGTCCGCCAGCGGATGAAGCAGGCGGAAGCGGCGCCGCCGCCCTGAGAGAGGGAAGGATGCGTCAGCGTCCCTCGCGCCGCCAGGCCAGCAGCAGGAAGATCACCAGCAGGCCCGCCGCCAGAATACCCGGCACCAGCCCCTGGCTGGTGGACGAGCGCACCGCATAGGCGCCGCGCTCGCGCAGGCCCAGCCAGTTTGCCCCTGCCGCCGTCTTCTGATTGCCCACGCGGCGAATGTCGGGAATGTTCGTGCCCGTATCATTCAGCCGGAACACGCCCCCGCCGGTCGCTGCCGCCACCGGGGCGACCAGCGCCGTGGTCGATTCCAGATTGGCATATTCCTTCGGGTTTTCCGGCCCGCTGAGCGCAATCGCCTCCAGCCCGCCCGAGCGCGCGCGGTAGATGCCCAGCTCCTCGACCGGCGCCTCTGCCGTAAAGACGCCGGGACCGGCCGGGGCCCAGCGCGGGGTCAGCACCTCGCCCTCCGGCGTCTGCACCTCCAGCGGCGGGGCCGCGTCCAGCAGTGTGCGCAACTCGATCTTTGCCTCGCCCGCCTCGATGGTCAGGGCCAGCCGGCGTTCTTCCAGCTCCGGCTCCTTCATCATCCAGTGGACCACCCGGCGGATCAGCTCGGCAAACGGCCCGCCGCCATCATGCCCGCTCGTTCCAGCTCCGGCTCCTTCATCATCCAGTGCACCACCCGGCGGATCAGCTCGGCAAATGGCCCGCCGCCATCATGCCCGCTCGCCCACAGCCAGACCTGATCCGACATCAGCATCCCCACGCGCCCCTTGGACACGCGGTCAACGATCAGCAGCGGGCGCCCGTCCGGCCCGCTCATCAGCACATCGCCGCCTACGGCGTTGGCCTCGATATAGCGCATCCAGCCGCCCCATTGCTGCCCGTCCAGTGGCGCGGTGACGGCATGGCGTTTGCCAGGACCGGTCAGCTGCGGCACGAACTCGCCGGTGCGGATCACGCCGGTGGGGGAAGCAGGCAGAACCGAGGCGAGCGGCGAGCGCGCGAGGCTGGCGGGCCCGGCAAACTGCTCGCCCGCCACGATCAGCAATGCCCCGCCATCCGCCACGTAGCGAGACATATTGTTGAGATAGGCCTGCGTGATCACGCCCTGGCGCTCATACTGGTCGAAGATGATCAGGTCGAACTCGGTCAGCTTCTGCTCGAACAGTTCCTCGGTCGGAAACTCGATGAGGGCCAGCTCATCGGGCCGCGCATAGTCCACCTTGAAGGGCGGGCGCAGAATGGTGAAATGTACAAGGTCTACGGACGGATCGGATTTGAGCAGGTCGCGCCACACGCGCCCCGCCTGGTTGGGTTTGCCCGTCACCAGCAGAACGCGCAGCCGGTCGCGCACGCCGGCAATGGAAGTGGCCGCGCGGTTGTTGGCCAGCGTCAGTTCCTCCGGCCCCGGCGGCGCCTCGATCACTACGATGTTCTCGCCCCGCCGCTCGATCTCGATCGGCACGGGCGTCTCCTTGCCCGCCTCCACGCGCACGCGCTCGGGCGCCCCGCCATTCAGCGAAACGGCAAGGTCCATCGTTCCGCCGCGCGGGTCTTCGGCGCGCACCATCAGGGTGGCTGTCTCGCCCACGATGCCGAAATTCGGCGCATTGACGATCTCGATCCGCCGGTCGCCAAGGTCTTCGTCGCCCGCGATCACGCCGTGCAGCGGCCCGATGATCGCCTCCACGCGCGCCGGATCAGGCAGATCATGCACCTGGCCGTCGGTCACCATGATCGCCCCGGCAATCCGGTCGCGCGGAACATCCGCCATCAGACCTTCCAGCGCGCCATAGAGATAGGTGCCGTCATCGCCGGGGCTTGTTTCCAGCGTGCGCACTTCCAGGCTCGTGTCTTCGGCGAGCTTTGCCTTCAGCGCTTCATAAGCGGCTGCCGCCGCCCGGTCCCGCTCGCCAAATTGCATGCTCTCGGATTTGTCGAGGATCAGCGCCGCCACTGAGGGCAGGGGCTCGCGCTCCTCATGCACCAGGGTGGGGTTCAGCAGCGCGGCAGATACCACCAGAAGGCCCACCGCCCGTGTCAGCCAGGCCCGGCCCCGCAGGAAGAAATACGCCGTCCACGCGCCAACCGTCAGCGCCACCAGCGCCCAGATCAGGGGCCAGCCCAGGAAAGGCTCAAGGCTGAGGCGCACCGCTTCAGTCATCGCGGCCCCCCATCCAGCAGATTGCCGCCCGGCAGCAGAGGCTCGGGGGTTTCATTCTGTTCGCCCAGGCGTTCCAGCAGAGCCGGAATATGCACCTGGTCGTCCTTATAGCTGCCCGTCAGCACATACATCACGAGGTTGACGCCAAACCGCCGCGCGGTCTCGCGCTGCTGCGGTCCTCCGTCAACGGAATAGAGGTCGCGGCCATTCTCATCCACAGCCCAGGCTGACACCCAGTCCGCGTCGCCGATGAACAGGCGCGAGACGCCGTCCCCGCGCGTGGCGCCGGGCTCGCTCGTCTTCTCGATCCAGAGGCGCCGCCCGGCAAACCGGCCGGGATAATCCTTGATCAGATAAAAGCTGCGCGACAGCACATGATTGTCCGGCACGGTCTGCAGTTGCGGCGCGTCGAGGCCTGCCAGCAGGGTTTCCAGCCGGGACACATCCGTCTGCGCTGCCGGGTCCCCGCCCACGCGCGTGTCGATCACCAGCGCGCCGCCCGCGCGCAGATAGGCGTTGAGCCGCGCCACCGCCCGGTCTGTCAGCGGCGCGGCATTCTCCGGCACCACAAAGAAGATCAGCGGATAAAGCTCAAGCGCGTCGGTTTCCAGGTTCAGCGCATGGGGCTCTGCCGGCTCCACTGACGTGCGCATGTTGAGGATATTGGACAGCCCGCGCAGGCCCGCGCGCGTGCGCTCATTGAGGGTCCGGTCGCCGGTCTCGACATAGCCAAACCGCATTACCAGGGCCGCTTCGATTTCCTTCTCGCTCGCCTTGCCCGCCGGCAGGGGCACCACGCGGGTGGAGGGCGAGGGGATCGCGCGATAGCTGCCATCGGGCAACAGCTCATAGCCGCCCTGGGCGTGGGCCGACTCCTGCGGCAGGAAGGCAAAGGCCAGGATCAGCGCGCCCACCGCGCCGCCCGCCGCCTTGCCCCGGCGTGTCAGCCCGCGCAGCCGTCCGGCTACGAACAAGGCAATGAAAAGGTCCAGCGCCAGAAGGCCTGCGGCAATCGCCAGCATCGGCCCGGCCAGGCGCAGGGAGCGGGCCTCTGCGTCGCCCAGAAGGCGGGCCGAAGCCGGCCACTGCGTCATCAGGTGCGGCGCGGCGCCTGCGCCAATGTTCAGCGCGCGCGATCCCGATGGCCCCTGATAAAGCCCCGGCGGGTGGATTTCGGAAGGCTTCATCGTGGCAAATTCGGAAGCCCTGACCGGCGCGGCATTGGGGCTCGCCCGTGTCAGGCGGCCAAATCCGTCGAGGGAAAGCTGGGGCATATAGGTGCCGTCGCCATCTTCCACCGCTTCGCCCCGGCCCGCTGCAATCGCCCGGCGCAGCATCTGTTCGAACACGCCGGAATAGGCAAGGTCGCCCCAGTCCGGCCCGGCGGTGATGTGGAAGAGGATCAGCGTCCCGTCGCCCCGGCTGTCCGCGCTGACGAGGGGCGAGCCATCGGTAAGCCGTGCCCAGGTCTTGCGCGCCAGATCAGGCTCGGGCCGCGCCAGCACCTGCTGGCGCACGCGAACATCGGCGGGCACAGGCAGGCCGGCAAAGGGCGAAGTATCGGGGAACGGGGCCAGCCCCTGCGGCTCCTCCCAGGCCAGCGCGCCCCCAATGGCACGGGAAGACCGGCGCAGCGTCACGGGGAGAAGGTCGTCCCCCTGCGCGGCCAGGCGCGGCCCGGCAAAGCGGATCAGTGCCCCGCCATTCTCCACCCATTCTGTCAGCCGCTCGGTATCGGCTCTCGGTATCTGTCCGACATCGGAAAGAATGATCGCGTCGGGCGCGGCGGCCACCAGCGTCTCGATGTCTCCGGTGGAGATTGAGGCGAAGGGCTCCAGCGCCTTGCGGATATAGTGCATGTCCGAGAGCAGCGGCTGGGCCGCCGTGCCCGTGTCGACGATGCCGACGCGGCGCGTGCGCTCCGCCGAATCCCAGAGCCACACCGTGCCCGCGCCCGCCCGCCCGGTCACATTGAACCGCGCAATCCGCGCCAGCGCTGCGGCGGGAATGGAAAATTGCGCCTCCGCTTCCCGCGCGCCCTCGGCAAACACCGCCTCGGCGGAGGCAAGCGCCGAGCCGTCCTGCGTCAGCGCTGAAACAAAGGCCCGCGCGCTGCCCCGCGCATCGGCCCGGGCCAGGCGCACGGTCACCGCATCGGTCTGCGCCGAAAGTCCGGTGATCACGGCAGGGCCCTCGGGCGGGGCGGCAAACACGGTCAGCGGCGCGCGTGCGGCCAGGGCGGCAGCAAAGGCCGCGCCGCCTTCGGTTTCCAGCCCGTCACTGGCATAGAATATCCGTGCCGGTGTGAGGTTCGAGGCGTCCAGCCGGGCCAGGGCATCGCCGCGGTCGGTCGCCCAGGGCTGGGGATCAAGGCTGGAAAGGCGCCGGGCCATGTCTGCGCGGGAAAGCCGCTCGGCAGGGTCAGCGTTCAGCTGGCGCGGCGCTGTCAGCAACAGGTGCACCGCCCCGTCACGGTCGCCCGCGTCCAGCGTGGCGCTCGCCGCATTGGTCAGCTCGCTCCAGCGCGGGGCAGAGGCCCAGCCATTGTCTATCACGATCAGCAGCGGCCCGCCGCCTGCCTCGGTCGTGCGCGCCCCCGGCGCCCAGACGGGCTGGGAGAGGCCAAGGATCGCCGCGATGACCGCAAGTGTACGGATCAGCCACACCCACCAGGGCGTGCGCGCGGGCGTCTCTTCCTCAGGCTCTGCCCCTTCCAGCAGGCGCAGCGAGGGAAGCTCAGCCTCCTTCGGCGCAGGCGGGGTCGCCCGCAGCACCCACCAAATGAGTGGCAGCGCCAGCAGCGCAAACAGCGCCAGCGGCGCCCCCAGCAGGAAAGGCCCGATTGCCGTCACCGCGCCACCACTCCGAAGCGTTCAATCTCTGCCTTGAGGCGCGAGGCGCCAGACAGCGCCGGGCTGCCGGTCACATGCGTCACCAGCCCCCAGCCCATGCGCGCGGCAAGTGTGGCAAGCGCCTCGCGCTGCTCGGTGAAGCGGCGCATGTATTCCTCGCGCATCGTCTCGGCCCGGCCAAGGATGCGCTCATCGCCCGTGCCGGGACGCGACAGCTTCGTGCGTCCCTCAAACGGAAACGCAATCTCTACCGGCGCCGACACGGCCAGCAGAACGCCCTCGGGACACCTTCCCGCAAGGGGGCCGAGCCGCGCCTGCCATTCCGCTGGCGGATCATAAAAGTCAGACGCCACCACCATCGTTGCGCTTGCCTTCGGCGGGGGCGGGAATTGCCCCTTGGTGCCGCGCGAGAGGTCGTCCAGCAGCCGGTCCACCGCGCGCTTGCCAAAGCTGGGGCTTCGGCCAGAGCCCAGCGCGCCAATGCGCTCGCCATCTTTCGACATCAGGATGGCCATCGTCAGCATCAGGAGGGTGGCTTCTTCGGCCTTCGTGCGCAGGTCGCCCGCGCCCTTCCAGCGAAACCCCGCCGCATCATCGACCCAGAACAAGACCGTGCGCGCTGTTTCCAGCTCGCTCTCGCGCACGAACAGCTCCGTGCCCTTGGCCGATCGGCGCCAGTGAATGCGCCCCGGCGCGTCTTCCTGGGTGAAGCGGCGATATTGCCAGAAATTCTCGCCCGTCCCCGCACGCCGCCGCCCGGCCGAGCCGATATGCGCGGCTTCGGAGGCTTCTGCCTTGAAGTTCAAGCCGGGCAACTGCCGTGCCAGGCTTTCCGCTTCGGCGCGCAGGTCGGAAGGCAGGCTCATTCCAGCAGCGGACCCGCGCACGCCTTGGCCGCCTCGATCCGTGCGGTCGCT
>OBJA01001515.1_pt1 | contig 15708 bp, 15 predicted proteins | sample 1519751 | NCBI WGS metagenome assembly OBJA01 (sample SAMEA3881238, study PRJEB22517) | soil metagenome | biome: lake sediment; feature: soda lake sediment; material: sediment, water from around vicinity | place: India | collected 2013-12-23 | depth 3 m | reverse complement strand
GCGGCTCGCGCCGCTCCTACCGTCAAGGTTTTGCGAGGATTGGGATTACTCGGTACCGGTACGGGCCATGCCGTGCAACATGACGATGAGGTCGGCCTCGCCCGGGGTCAGGCCGCAGTTGCGCACCAGCTCCCCGGCGCCGGCGCCATGTTGCACCATCTGGATCGCCTGCTGGTAGGAACGCTCGCTGCCGGAACGCAGCTCCCACTGATCCTGGCGATCCATCACCCGGCGCAGCTGCTGTTCGAGCTTGACCAGGTGGTCGCCGGCCCCGGCGGAGGCCCGGCACAGGGCGGCCAGGTCATCGGCCAGGCGCTGCACGCGGGCAGCCTGTTCCGCCTCCCCTGTCGCCTGCGCCTGCTGCGCTACGCGCAAGCGGCGCCACAGCCACCACTGGGTCGCCAGGCTGGCCAGCAGAACGGCGGCCAGCAGTCCCATCATCAGGTTCATCGTGCTGCCTCAGGCGTATTCGTCCACATGGGGTACCTCCTCTCGCGGCTTGTCGCGTTCCTTGTCACGGTGATTCCGTTCCCGTCCCGGGTCCTGCGGCCGCGGCTTGCGGCGCACCGGGGCGTGTGTCGGCCGCGTGGGCCAGACCGGGATGGTGGGTGGAATTTTCCCCGTATCCGCCATGTCCCCGTCAGAAGCCGGACAGTTCGGCCCATTCCTCGTCGGTGAGGAGCTTGTTCAGGTCCACCAGGATCAGCAGCGCATCGTCGCGGCTGGCCACGCCCTGGATGTACTTGGAACTGTCGTCGTTGCCCACGTTGGGCGCCGATTCCACCTCGGACATGCGCAGGTCCACCACCTCGGCCACGCTGTCCACCAGGATACCCACCACCTGCTTGTCCGCCTCGATGATGACGATGCGGGTGGCATCGTCCACCTCCTTGCTGGACAGGCCGAGGCGCTCACGGGCATCGATCACCGTCACCACGTTGCCGCGCAGGTTGATGATGCCGAGCACGTACTCGGGGGCACCGGGCACGGGCGCGATCTCCGAGACCCGCAGGACTTCCTGCACCTGCATCACGTTGATGCCATAGATCTCCTCGTCGAGCCGGAAGGTGACCCACTGCAGCACGGGATCGCTCGCCTTTGCACTCTGTACCGTCTGGTTCATGTTCTGCCTCTGTCCGCGTTTGCGCCGGGACGGCGCGCCCTACAGTCAAATATCGGTCACCGGAGCGGATTTATTAGCCCTGAAGCAGGATTTATGCCATGCCCGGGCCAGCCTGGCCGTCCCGCAGCAGGGCCAGGAAGGCCTCCACCTCCAGCAGGGCGCACATGTGCCGGATCACGGTACCGGCCAGCCAGGGGCGCTTCCCCTGGCTGCCGCGCCACTTCACCTCGTCGGGCCGCAGGCTGATCACCTCGCCGATACCGCTGGTGGCCAGGCCCCAGCGTCCCCCGCCGATCAGCACCAGGTGCGAGACGCGCCCGGCCGGCCCGCCGCCCGCCCGCAGGCGCTCCGGCGGCAGTACCACCTGGGCGGTGTCCACGACCCGGACCTGTTGTCCCAGGTGGTCGATCAGGCCCAGGAACAGGGCCGCATGCCCCGGCATGGAGGTTACCGCCTCCAGGTCCAGGGGCAGCACGCCATTGAGTTCCGCCAGGGGCACCGCCAGGGTAAGGCCCGCCACCTGGAACAGCAGGCACTGGAAGTCCGTGGCCGCCCAGGCCGGCCGCGCATCCGGGGTGGCCGCCGGGGCCGGCATGGTCTCCGCTGCCGCTGCCGCCACGGGCTTGGGCGCGGCCAGCGGGTCCACGGCGGCCACCGGCGCCGGTGCCACGGGCACGGGTGGCGACGTCTCGGGTTCGGGCACCGGCGCCTCGCCCAGCAAGGCCTCCAGGTAGGCGCTCAGGGCCAGCTGCTGATCGAGCAGCGTGCCGGACTCGAGGTCCTGCGCGCTCATGGCGCCGCCGCCCGCAGGGGCTCGGCCTCCTGGTCCAGCAGGTGCTCCAGCAACACCTCGTAGGCATTGCCGCCGCGGCTGCCGGGCTGGTGGAAACAGACCGGCGCACCGGCCTGGCTGGCCTCGCGGAAGCGGGTATCCAGGGGGATCACGCCGTTCCAGGCGCTGGCGCCATATTGCTCCCGCAGGGTGCGCAGGCTTTCGATGGAGGCGCGGGTGCGCTTGTCGAACATGGTGGGCATGACGGTATGGGGCGGCATCACGCCCTTGGCCTTGCCCACCATCTGCAGGGTATGCAGCATGCGCTCCAGGCCCTTGAGGGCAAGGAACTCCGTCTGCACCGGGATGATGAGGTGATGGCAGGCCGCCAGGGCATTGACCATCAGCATGCCCAGCACCGGCGGGCAATCGATGAAGACATAGTCGAAGCGCTCGCGCAGTCCCGCCAGGGCCTGGGCGATCACCAGGCCCATACCGTCCTGGGCCCCCAGCTGCCGGTCCAGGGTGGCCAGGGCGGTGGAGGCCGGCATCAGGTGCAGCCCCGGGAAGGCGGTGGGCCGCACCAGGGCCTCGAGGTCCGGCAGCGGCGACTTGTTGGCGCGCGCCTGGAACAGGCTGTAGACGCTGGGGTCCAGGCGGTCCGGGTCGAGGCGGAAATAGGAACTCAGGGAACCCTGGGGATCCAGGTCGACCATCAGCGCAGCATGCCCACGCTGGGCCAGCAGCCCCGCCAGACTGACGGTGGTCGTGGTTTTGCCAACGCCGCCCTTCTGGTTGGCGACGGTCCAGATCTTCATGGGTCGGGGCTCCTGCGGACTGCGCGCGTGTCTTCCACCAACTGACAGCAGCAATCATGCCAACCCAGGCACGACAGTGTTTGTATCTAAAATTCAATCAATTAAAATGCGAGGCCCGGCTGGTGGCAAGCCTGGGTGACAAAATTTTGCCGCATTTCGGGTATTGTTGGTCCGGCAGGAACTTAGGCTACCATCAGCACCTCCCGCGCCGGGGGTGTGGTCGCCGCCGGTAGCTCCCGGCACCCTGGACGCAGGCCCGCGCCTTCACCCATCCCATACCGATACCATCAAGGTCCTACCCATGCGCCATTTCCTGACCACCAGTGTCCTGATCATCTGTCTGTCCGGCATGCAGGCCGCCGCTGCCTTTGGCTTCGATGAGGTCATCGAAACCGCCCGCACCCTCGCCGCCAAACCCTACCAGTCACCGGCCGCGATTCCCCGCTTCCTGCGCGAACTCAGCTACGACGAGTATCAGAACATCCGCTTCGACGAAGCCAAAAGCCTGTGGCGGGAGAGCAATACGAGATTCCAGGTGCTGCTGACCTCGCCGGGCCTGTTCTACACCCACCCGGTGGAGATCAATATCGTGGATGCCGAGGGCGTGCACAGACTGCCCTATCGCAAGGAGTTGTTCACGTTCACGGATCCTGAACTGGAAAAACGCGTACCACCCGACCTGGGCTATGCCGGTTTCAGACTCAGCTATCCACTGTCCGGCGACGGTGCCCAGAACCAGTTCCTGGTGTTCGCCGGCGCCAGCTATTTCCGTGGCGTCGGCAAGGGGGATGCCTGGGGTCTGTCGGGGCGCGGCATCGCCGTCAATACCGGCCTGCCCAGCGGCGAGGAGTTTCCCTCCTTTACCCGCTTCTGGCTGGAGCGTCCCACGCCGAATGCCCGCAGTCTGCGCTTCTATGCCCTGCTCGACGGCAAGAACCTCACAGGCGCCTACCAGTTCGTGGTCACGCCCGGCGAAACGACCCAGATGCAGGTGCAGGCGGTAGTGTTCCCCCGCGGCGAAATCCAGTTGCCTGGCATCGCCCCGCTGACCAGCATGTTCTACTACGGTGAAAATACGGCGCGCCCAACGGGTGAATGGCGGCCCGAGGTACACGACTCCGACGGCCTGCTGCTCCACGACGGCGCCAGCGGGGAATGGTTGTGGCGTCCCCTGCTCAACCCGCGGCGCCTGGAGATGGATTACCTCAAGGTGGAAGCGCTGCGCGGCTTTGGCCTGCTGCAACGTGACCGCAGCTTCGATCACTACCAGGACCTGGGAGCCCTGTATGATCAGCGCCCCGGCACCTGGGTGCAGCCAAGGGGCGAGTGGGGGCCGGGCAAAGTGGTGCTGGTGCAACTGCCCACCCCCGCCGAAACCAACGACAACATCGTGGCCTTCTGGACCCCGGACCGACCACTGGCGCCCAACCAACCCCATCGCTTCGCCTATGACCTGTCCTTCGGTCGTCCCGATGTCACCCGAAATCCCATGGGCAAGGCCATCAACAGTTTCCTCGGTGACGGCAGCATCGTCGGCGGCGGCAGCGTGGCGGGCGCCTACCGGGTCATCGTCGATTTCCAGGGCGGACCGCTGGACAAGCTGCAGCCCAGGGCACCGGTCACCGCCACCGTGAACGCCCTGGAAGGCGGCGAAATCCTCGAACACTTCGTGGAGTACAACGTGCCGCTGCGCGCCTGGCGGCTGTCCCTGCTCGCCAGGCCCGCGGCGGACAAGTCGCTGGCGCTGCGCGCCTTCCTCTCCGAAGGGGACCGCTCACTGACGGAAACCTGGACCTATCGCCTGCCGCCCGAAAACGACATCCTGCCCGAGGGTCGCCGGCGGTGAGCGCCACCCCCGGCGAACTCGCCCTGACCCGGGTGCTGGCCTACCTGCGCCTCAGCCGGATACCCATCACCCGCGAGGTCATGCTCGAGGCGCTCATCCTGGTACAGGAAGAACTGCGCGAGGAGGCACGGCTGGAACCCCTGCTGCAAAGGCTGCTGCAGCGGCTGCAGGAACAGTACCCCCGGCAGGACCAGGCGCTGCCACCGGTCTGCCCGCCCCTGCAGCGCGGCAGCATCCACTATGACCACTGAAGTCCCGCCCTCCCCGGCGCCGATGGCGTCCGCCCGCTGGCGCCGCGCCGCCCTGGTGCGACGCACGCTGTTGACCAGTCTGGTGCTGGCACAGACCCTGTTGGGCAGCTACTTCCTGACCTGGGTGCTGCCCTACCACGGCGGTAACCCGGTGGAGCTGGGCCTGATCCTGCTGTTCGCCCTGTTGTTCGCCTGGATATCCGTGGGTTTCTGGGTCGGGGTGTTCGGCTTCGTGGTCCGCCGCCTGGGCGGCGACCGCCACTCGCTGCTGCGCCGCCATGGACCCGAGGTCCTGGCCAGTCAGCCCCTGGCACGCACGGCCGTGGTGATGCCCATCTACCATGAACCGGTGGAGCGCAGTCTCAACGGCCTGCGTGCCACCTATCGCTCCCTGGAGGAGACGGGGCAACTGGAGCATTTCGATTTTTTCATCCTGTCCGACAGCCGGGATCCCGAGGTCTGGCTATCGGAGCGGGAGGCCTGGTATCACCTGTGCAAGGAACTCGGTGCCGCCGGCCGGCTGTTCTATCGCCGCCGCCGCATCAACCTGCATTACAAGAGCGGTAACGTCGCCGACTTCATGCGCCGCTGGGGACGGGAGTACCGCTATACCATCGTGCTCGATGCCGACAGCCTGATGGCCGGCCATACCCTGGTGACCATGGTGCGACTGATGGAACGGGAACCGCAGATCGGTATCCTGCAGACCAGCCCCGACATCATCAATGGCCGTTCCCTGTTCGCCCGCGTGCAGCAGTTCGCCAGCCAGGTGTATGGGCCCATCTTCACCAGTGGCCTGGCGGCCCTGCAACTGGGCGAGGCGGCCTACTGGGGCCATAATGCCATCATCCGCACCGCCACCTTCATGCGTCACTGTGGCCTGCCGAAGCTGCGCGGCTTCGGGCTGTTCAGCGGCCCCATCTCCAGCCACGACTTCGTGGAGGCGGCCTTCATGGGGCGGGCCGGCTACGAGGTGTGGCTGGAACCGGCACTGGCCGGCAGCCACGAGGAATCCCCGCCTGCGCTGATGGAGGAACTCAGCCGCGACAAGCGCTGGGCCAAGGGCAACCTGCAGCACCTGTGGCTGCTGCTGTCCGAACCGCGGCTGCGCATGGCCCACCGCATGGCCCTGCTCAACGGCGTGATGTCCTATCTGGCCTCGCCGCTGTGGTTCGGCTTTCTTGCCCTGACCACGCTCGCTGCGGCACGCCTGTTCCTGCTGCCCATCGAATATTTCACCACGGAACCCAGCCTGTTCCCCCAGTGGCCGAAATGGAATCCCCAATGGGCGATCGCCCTGGCGTCCAGCACCCTGTTCCTGCTGTTCTTCCCCAAGCTGCTGGCCGCCGCCGATCTGGCCTTCGACAAACGGCTGGCGCAGCACGGCGGCGTGCTGCGTGTCACCGCCAGCGTACTCATCGAGATACTGGTATCCGCCCTGCTGGCACCCATCCGCATGCTGGCCCACACGCGCTATGTGCTGGAGGCCCTGTTGAATACCACCCTGCGCTGGGCGGGGCAGAACCGCAGTGCCGAGCCCCGCTGGCGCGACGCCTTCACCAATCATGCACCGGGCACCCTGCTGGCCCTGGGCTGGGCCAGCTTCGCCTGGTGGATGGACCCGATGTTTTTCTACTGGACCTTGCCGGTGGCCTTGCCCCTCATCCTGGCCGCGCCCACTTCCGTATTGCTGGGGCGCGTCTGGCTGGGACAGTCGCTGCGGCAACGAGGCCTGTTGCTGATCGGCCAGGAAAGGGACCCGGATCCCGTCCTGCGGGAACTGCATGATGCGCCACCCTTCCCGCACCCGAAGGAAGAGACCACCGCCTTCAGCCGTGCCGTGATCGATCCCGTATTGAATCGCATGCACCGCTCCTGTGCCCGGCAGGCACACCAGGGCGCCAAGGCGCGGCAGGTGCAACGACTTACGCAGCACTGTCTGGAGCAGGGCCCGAACAGCTTCAGCCGCCGGGAACTCAGCCTGCTGGCGGACGATGCCACCGCCCTGGCCTGCTTGCACGAACAGGCCTGGTGCGCATCGCCTGACAGTTACTGGGGCCGGGAAGTGGCGAAGTTCCAGGGTATCGACTACCTGATCGAGCCGACAACAGGACCCAAATCATGATGAACCTTGGCTTGCTGCTGGCCGGGATCGTCCTGTTGACCCTTGGTGGCGAGGCCGTGGTACGCGGTGCCCTCGCAGCGGCACGACGACTTGGCGTATCCCCGCTGCTGGCGGGTTTGGTGATCGTGGGGTTCGGCACCTCGGCGCCGGAACTCGTGGTGTCGGTGGATGCCGCTTTGAACCAGCAGCCCGATATCGCCATCGGCAATGTCGTGGGCAGTAACATCGCCAACGTCCTGCTGATCCTGGGGACCTGCGCCCTGGTCACTCCGCTGACCACCACACGTGTCGGACTGCTGCGCGATGGATTGACCGTCATCGGTGCCAGCGTGCTGTTCCTGCTGCTGGCCTGGGGCAGCGCCCTGGCGCGGGGAGACGCCGCCATCCTGCTGGCTGGCCTGCTGCTCTATCTGGGCTATGCCTACTGGACGGAACGATACCGACACTCGCCAGCCGCCGAGGTGCATCGCCAGGAAGGCGAGGAACTGTCCCTGGTCCCGCATTCCAGCGCCTTCATCGTCTTCAGCCTGGTGGCGGGCCTGATCCTGCTGGTGGTGGGATCACGCATTCTGCTCATGGGCGCCACCGGCATGGCCCGGGCCTACGGAGTGACCGAGGCCGTGATCGGCCTGACCATGGTGGCCGTGGGCACCTCCGTGCCCGAGTTCGCCGTTTCCCTGGTGGCCGCCCTGCGCCGCCACGCCGACGTGGCCGTGGGCAACATCCTGGGCAGCAATATCTTCAACCTGCTCGGCATCCTGGGTCTTTCGGCCCTGCTGCAACCCTTGCCCGTGCATCCAAGGGTCATCACCTTCGACCAGTGGTTCATGCTGGGCGCCGCCCTGGTGCTGATGCTGTTCCTGTACACGGGATTGCGCCTGTCCCGCCTCGAAGGTGCAATACTGCTGTCCGGCTACGGGATCTACCTGGGGGCAGGCTTGATCTATTTCGCATAGGAACGGGGTCGGCACAGAAGCAGACCACCAGGCAAACCCCGTGGTCCAGAACGGATGGCCGTGATTCACCGTCTGCCCCGTTCCCTGGACCCTTTTCCCGACGGAAACGGTATCCTGTCCCTGACTGCCGGATCATCGAAAGGAGAACCCCATGAAGGCCATGCTGATTTCACCGCAGACACAGACCATCGAAGCCATCGAGATCGCGGGGCGTGACGACATCGTGAAACTGATCGGCTATGACACCCTCGAGTCCGAGGCCCTGGGCGACACGGGCGACCGTCTGTACTTCGACGAGGAGTGCTTCCTGCGCGGGGCGGAGGGACGCTTCCAGCTCGACAGGCTCGTACCGGTGGCCGGCAAGGGACTCGTGGTCGGCACCTCCGGCGATGGCGAGACCCTGCAGGACGTGCACCTGGACATCGAGGAACTCGGTACCCGGATCCAATACCTCTAGACCTCCATTCACCCCAAACCCAAGGCCGCGACCGCGCAGGCCGGAAACGTTGAAGCCATGAGCGAGAAGACCGCCACGGATGCCCTGGAGCTGCTCTACAACCGTATCAGTGGCGACGAGGATGCCCGTGTCTGCAAGGATATCCCGGACGCCGCCTGCCGGGACCAGCCACGCAACTTCTTCGCCTACCTGTGGGCCAACCTGCTGGGCAAGGTGGCCGACGAGATCGCCAGCGCCAAGCTGGTGATCCCCTGGCTGTTCGGCACCCTGGGTGTGCCGGCCGCCTTCACCGGCTTCCTGGTGCCCATCCGCGAGGCCGGCGTGCTGCTGCCGCAGCTGCTGGTCGCCGCCGCCGTGCGCAACCTGGCCATCCGCAAGGGGGTGTGGCTGCTCGGCGCCCTGCTCTCGGCACTCAGCCTGATGGGCATGGCGGCGGCCGCCATGACCCTGGAGGGCGCGGCGGCGGGCGCTGCCATCCTGTTCATGCTGGTGGTGTTCAGCCTGGCGCGCGGCCTGTGCTCGGTGTCCGCCAAGGACGTGCTCGGCAAGACGGTCTCCAAGAGCCGCCGGGGCCGGCTGATGGGCTGGAGCGCGAGCCTGTCCGGCCTCGCCGTGCTCGGCATCGGCCTGTGGATGGGGGTGGTCGACCTGCAGGAGGCCGGCCTGCGGGTGTTCGCCGGCCTGCTCATCGCCGGCGGGATCCTGTGGCTGGTGGCGGCGCTGTCCTTTGCCGCCATCCGCGAACAGCCCGGCGCCACGGAAGGCGGCGGCAACGCCCTCCAGGTGGCCCTGCAGCAGCTCGGGCTCCTGTATCGCGATCTGCCCTTCCGCCGCTTCGTGCTGGCGCGCACCCTGCTGCTCTCCGTCGCCCTGGCGCCGCCCTTCTACGTGCTGGTGGCGCAGGCCCAGGCCGGTGCCGGGCTGCTGGGCCTGGGCGCGCTGATCATCGCCAACGGCCTGGCCACCAGTCTCTCCGCGCCCTTCTGGGGCTACATGAGCGACCGTTCCAGCCGCTGGGTGATGGCCTGCGCCGCCGGTGGCGCCGGCCTGCTGGGGATCTTCACCTTCGCGGCCGTGCAGCTCGAATGGGCCTGGGCCACCAGCGAAATCGGCCTGGCGGCGATCTTCCTCGTCCTCAACGTCATGCACGGCGGGGTGCGGCTGGGCCGCAAGGTGTACCTGGTGGACATGGCCGGCGGCGAGAGCCGCGCCGCCTACGTGGCGGTATCCAATACCGTCATCGGCGTGATGATGCTCTTCGGCGGCCTGTTCGGCCTCCTCGGTGACTGGCTGGGCGCACCCGCGGTGGTGCTGGTCCTGGGCCTGCTCGCGCTGCTGGCGACGCTGTACATCAACCGCCTGCCGCAGGTGAGCGGCTAGCGCGGGATCATTTCACGCGCACCAGCGCGGAACCGATCTCGGGCAGGCCGAGCACCTGGTCGGCGATGCCCGCCTCCACCACGGCCTGGGGCATGCCGTAGATGACACAGGTGGCCTCGTCCTGGGCCCAGACCGAGGCGCCGGCCTGCTTCAGGGCGCGTGCCCCCTCGCGGCCGTCGGCCCCCATGCCGGTCAGCACCACGGCCTGCACCTTGCCGCCATAGACGGCCGCCACGGAATGGAAGGTGACATCGGCACAGGGCTTGAAGTGCAGGGCCGGGTCGCCGTCCTCGATATGCACCCGCACCTGGCCGGTTCGCTGCTGCAGGGTCAGCTGGCGGCCGCCGGGCGCGAGGTAGGCGGTGCCCGGACGCAGCAGGTCGCCGTCGGCGGCCTCCTTGACGCTGATGGCACACTGCTGATCGAGACGATTGGCGAAGGCCGGGGTGAAGCTGGCGGGCATGTGCTGCACCAGCAGGATGGGCAGGGGAAAGTCCAGCGGCAGGGCCGTGAGCACCTGTTGTAAGGCCACGGGGCCGCCGGTGGAGCTGGCGATGGCCACCAGCTGCGCCTGGGCCAGGCGGCCCACGGTCTCGCCGCGGCTACGGGCAGATACGGGCGCGGGCGCCAGCCGGGTGCCCGTCCCGACCGCTGGCGCTGCCGCCGCGGGCCTGGCCATCCTCTGCGCCGCCAGTTGCCGTACCCGCGCGCGCAGGATGCGCTTGGCCTGTTCCCGGTCGCGGGTGATGTCGTCGAAACGCTTGGGCAGGAAATCCATGGCGCCGGCATCGAGGGCATCGAGGGTGGCCTGGGCACCTTCGTAGCTCAGCGAGGAGAACATCAGCACCGGTGTGGGCCGGATGGCCATGATGCGGCGCACGGCGGTGATGCCGTCCATGACCGGCATCTCGATGTCCATGGTCACCACGTCGGGCTTGAGCAGGGATACCTGGCGGATGGCCTCGCGGCCGTCCGCCGCCGTACCCACTACCTCGATATGGGGATCGGCGGCGAGGATCTCGACGATGCGCTTGCGGAAGAACGCGGAGTCATCGACCACCAGGACCTTCGCGACCATGAAATATCCTTATTCCCTTGCTTGCTACATGTGCCGCGCATGGGCCTTCATCAGGCTCGGCACGTCCAGGATCAGCGCGATGCGTCCATCCCCGGTGATGGTGGCACCGGCAAATCCGGCCAGTCCCTGCAGGAGGGCGCCGAGTGGCTTGATGACCACTTCCTCCTGGCCGATGAGCTGTTCCACCACGAAGCCGACCTTGGTATTGCCCACGTGCACCACCACCACATGGCCGGGATCATCGGGCCTGGGCGCAGTATGGTCGCGCACCAGCCACTTGCGCAGGTAGAACAGCGGCAGGGCCTTCTCGCGCACCATGACCACCAGCTGGCCGTCCACCACGTTGGTGCGCTTGAGGTCGAGGTTGAAGATCTCGCTGACGCTGCCCAGGGGCAGGGCGAAGGGCTGGTTGCCCAGCACCACCATCAGGGTGGGCATGATGGCCAGGGTAAGCGGCACGCGGATGCTCAGGCGGCTGCCCTTGCCCTTCTCGGAATCGATCACCACCGTGCCGTTCAACTGGCCGATACGGGTCTTGACCACATCCATGCCCACGCCACGGCCGGATACGTCGGAGATCTCCGTCTTGGTGGAGAAGCCGGGTGCGAAGATCAGGTTGAAGGCATCCTTGTCATCCAGGCGCGCGGCGGCCTCGGCATCCATCAGGCCCTTCTCCACCGCCTTGGCGCGCAGCACCGCGGGATCCATGCCCTTGCCATCATCCTCGATGGAGAGCAGGATGTGGTCTCCCTCCTGCTCCGCCGCCAGCACCACGGTGCCGGCGCGCGGCTTGCCGGCGGCGACGCGTTCCTCGGGGCTCTCGATGCCGTGGTCCACGGCATTGCGCACCAGGTGCACCAGCGGGTCGGCCAGGGCCTCCACCAGGTTCTTGTCGAGGTCGGTCTCCTCGCCGACCATCTCCAGGTTGATCTCTTTCTTGAGGCTGCGGGCCAGGTCGCGCACCACGCGCGGGAAACGCCCGAACACCTTCTTGATGGGCTGCATACGGGTCTTCATGACCGCGTTCTGCAGGTCCGCCGTCACCACGTCCAGGTTGGCCACGGCCTTGGCCATGTCCTCGTCGGCCATGGTGGCCTTGAGGGTGGCGAGGCGGTTGCGGGCCAGCACCAGCTCGCCCACCAGGTTCATGATATCGTCGAGGCGCCTGGTATCCACGCGTACGGAGGTTTCCACCTGTGGCGCGGGCGCCTGGGCGGGCGCGGCGCGGGAGGCGGGCACTGCCGCCGTGGCCGCCACGGGTTCCGCCCGTGCCGAGGCCGCCGCACCCGGTCCCTTGCCGGCGCCGTGCAGCTGGTCCAGCAGGGCGTCGAATTCCTCTTCCGTGATGTGCTCACCCGCCGCAGCGGGCGTTGCGGCGGCGGGCGTTGCGGCGGCTGGGGCCTTGCCCGTGCCGTGCAACTGGTCCAGCAGCGCCTCGAATTCCTCTTCCGTGATGTCGTCGCTGGCCGGCGCGGCCTTGGCCGTGTCGGCGGCCTTGGGTGCGCCGCCCGGCCCGTGCAACTCGTCGAGCAGGGCCTCGAACTCCTCTTCCGTGATGTCGTCACCACCGCCGGATACGGGCGCCTGTGCACCCGCCGCCAGCATCTGCTCGAACTCCGCCTCCGCGGCATCGACGGCCGCCACCGGCGGCGCCGCGGGGACGGCGGACCGGGACGGCGACGTGCCGCCGGGCACGGCCAGGGCCTCCAGGGTCTGCAACAGTGCGGGATCGGCCGGTTCGGGCATGTTGCCGGCCTGGATGGCGGCGAACATGGCGTTCACCACGTCCAGCACCTGCAGCACGGCATCCATCAGCTCGGGATCCACCCCACGCTCGCCCTGGCGCAGCACGTTGAACACGTCCTCGGCGCGGTGGCAGACATTGACCAGGGGGTCGATGGCCAGGAACCCGGCCCCGCCCTTGATGGTGTGAAAGCTGCGGAACACCGAATTGAGCATGTCCAGGTCGTCCGGACGCTGCTCCAGCTGCACCAGTTCCTCGTTGAGGCGCTCGAGGATCTCCCCGGCCTCGACCAGGAAGTCCTGGAGAATTTCGTCGTCGGCATCCAGTGACATCGATTCCTTCCTCAGAACCCCAGGCTGGACAGCAGATCGTCGACATCATCCTGGCCGGACACCACGTCGACCGCTGCCGCACCAGGCACCTGCGGCCCGAGACCACGCATCATGCGATCCTTGTCCGCAGCCTCGTCGACGGGCTTCTGCAGCCGTTCCTGGCCGGAGATGCGGATCAGGCTCACCAGCTTGTCCTCCACTTCCTGCACCAGGCTGATCACCCGGCGGATGATCTGACCGGTCAGGTCCTGGTAGTCCTGCGCCATCATCACCTCGTTGAGCTTGCCATTCAGCTCGCCGGCATGGCCCACGGTCTGGTTCAGGAAGCCGTCCAGGTCGCGGCTGAGCTCGCGGAATTCCTCCACGCCCATGTCCTTGCTGCGAAAGCGCGCCCAGCGGGCATGCAGGCGGTTGGCATTGTCCTTCAGCTCGCCGGATATGGGCAGCGCCTCCTCCACCAGCCCAAGGGTGCGGTGGGCGGCCTGCTCCGTCATGGCGATGACATAGTTGAGCCGTTCCTTGGCATCCGGAATGTCGCTCTCGGTGATGTCCGCGATACGGCTGTCCAGCTGGAAATTGTTCAGGGCCTCGTGCAGTTCCCGGGTCATCTTGCCCAGTTCCTGGAACAGGTGTTCCTCTCGCCGCCGGCCAAGATGGTCCAGCAACCGTTCCACCTCGGCATCGTTGCCGGATTCCAGGTGTGCGACCAGTTCACGGGCCTGGGTCAGGTACAGCTCTCTGGGATCACTCATGCCGTTCCTACCCGGCCGCTGCAATGCGTTCGAAGATCTTGTCGATCTTTTCCTTGAGGGTGGCGGCGGTGAAGGGCTTGACGATGTAGCCGTTCACGCCCGCCTGCGCCGCCTCGATGATCTGGTCACGCTTGGACTCCGCGGTCACCATCAGCACCGGCAGGTTGACCAGCTTGGGATCGGCACGCACCGCCTTGAGCAACTCGATACCGGTCATGCCGGGCATGTTCCAGTCGGTGACCAGGAAGTCGAAATTGCCCGACTGCAGCATGGGCAGCCCGGTATTGCCGTCATCGGCCTCGTGGGTGTTGTTGAAGCCCAGATCCCGCAGCAGATTCTTGATAATGCGCCGCATCGTGGAAAAGTCGTCCACAATCAGGATCTTCATGTTTTTGTCCAAGGGGACCTCCTACTGCTCCTGCGCTTGCCTTGCCGGGCCGGAACCGGCCCCCGTACCTTGACCCTACTCCTGGGTCCATTCCCCCATGCGGGCACGCAACCGGATCAGGGCCTGGCCATGGATCTGGCACACCCGGGATTCGCTGACCCCGAGCACCTCGCCGATTTCCCGCAGGTTGAGTTCTTCGTCGTAGTACATGGCCATCACCAGGCGTTCCCGTTCGGGCAGCCCGGCGATCGCCTCCGCCAGGGCGGCCTTGAAGCCCTGGTTCTGCAGGCTATCTAACGGCTCGTTCGGCTGGTCCTGAAGGCTGTAGTCGGGTTCGTCACCGGAATGACCCGGCTCGTCGATGCTGAACACCCGGCAGCCGGTGGCATCCTGCAGGATCCGGTGATACTCCTCCAGGCTGATGCCCATGGCCTCGGCCACCTCGTTGTCGCGTGCGTCGCGGCCCTTCTGGTTCTCGATCTCGCGCACCGCCTCGGCCACCTGGCGTGCCTTGCGGTGCACCGAGCGTGGCGTCCAGTCGGTACGGCGGATCTCGTCGAGCATGGCGCCGCGGATGCGGATCCCCGCATAGGTCTCGAAACTGGCACCCTGGGAGGCGTCATAGTTCTTGGCGGCTTCCAGCAGGCCGATCATGCCCGACTGGATCAGGTCGTCGGCCTGGACGCTGGGCGGCAGGCGGCTCATCAGATGATAGGCAATCCGTTTCACCAGGGGTGCATGTTTCATCACCATGGCATCGGCATTGGCATTATCCTGTGTGGCAGCGTACATGGCGGCTCCATTCATGACAGCATCTCCGCTCCGTTATTGCGGGATTGAATCAAACGTTCCACGAAAAACTCCAGGTGTCCTGCAGCGGCCGAAGGGATCGGCCATTTCTCGGTTTTCTGCGCCAGGGTCTTGAAGGCCATGGCCGAGCGGCTGCGCGGGAAGGCCTCCACCACGGCCTTCTGCTTGCGCACGGCCTTGCGCAGGTAATCGTCATAGGGGATGGCGCCCATGAACTCCAGGGTGACATCCAGGTAGCGGTCGGTGACGCGCAGGATCTTGTTGTACAGCTCCCGGCCCTCCTGGGCGCTGTGCGCCATGTTGGCCAGCACCCGGAAATGCTGGATGCCGTATTCGCGGCTCAACAACTTGATCAGTGCATAGGCATCGGTGATGGAGGCCGGTTCGTCGCAGACCACCACCAGTACTTCCTGGGCCGCGCGACTGAAGCTCACCACGCTGTCGCTGATGCCGGCCGCGGTATCGATCACCAGGGTATCGATGTCGTGGCTCAGTTCGCTGAAGGCGCGGATCAGTCCGGCGTGCTCCATGGGGCTGAGCTCGGCGAGGCGCTTGGTGCCCGAGGAGGCCGGGACCACCTTCATGCCGCCCGGCCCCTCCACCAGGATCTCCTCCAGGGTGCGTTCGCCGTCCAGCACATGGGTAAGGTTGTACTGGGGGTGCAGGCCCAGCATCACGTCCACATTGGCCAGCCCCAGGTCGGCGTCCATCAGCATGACGCGCTTGCCACTGTTGGCCAGCGACACGCACAGGTTGACGGACACATTGGTCTTGCCCACACCGCCCTTGCCGCTGGTGACGGCGATGACACGAACGGGATGTGGTTGAGCCATGCGACGGAGACCTGCTGCCTGATCCAGCTTCATTTCAGACATG
>OBJA01001514.1_pt1 | contig 15714 bp, 10 predicted proteins | sample 1519751 | NCBI WGS metagenome assembly OBJA01 (sample SAMEA3881238, study PRJEB22517) | soil metagenome | biome: lake sediment; feature: soda lake sediment; material: sediment, water from around vicinity | place: India | collected 2013-12-23 | depth 3 m | reverse complement strand
TGGCTTTCTGGTTTCTGACTTTCTGGCTTCTGAATAGCCCTCTCCCGCTCGAGTATCTCCATGGCCGTCTCCAGTGTCAGTCTGCCGTAAAAATCCTCCCCAACCATCATCGTCGGTGCCTCGCCGCAGTTGCCCAGACAGGAGCAGGGCAGGAGGGTGAATACCCCTTCGGCGTCGGTCCCGCCCACCGGGACGGAAAGCCGGGCGGCAAGCTGGGAGAGCAGGCTTTCGCCGCCCATGGCCCAGCAGGAGATGGAGTCGCAGACGTGGATCACCCGCCTGCCCACCGGCCGCCGGTAGATCATATCGTAAAAGGTGGCCAGTTCCTCCACCTCCAGCGGACTCAGGTCGAGCAACCCCGCCGCCTCGCCGACCGCCTCGTCGGTCAGCCAGCCGTAGTGGCGCTGCAGTTCCTTCATCACCGTCACCGCTGCCTCCCGCCGGGTGATGGAGGTCGCGACATGCTCGGCAAGGGCCGATTTCAGCTGTTCAGGTATCATTTTCTCACCTGTCCACGTCCGCCAGCACGAAATCTATCGAACCGATGATGGCCAGGAAGTCGGCGATCAGCCAGCCTCTGCTCATCACCGGCATGGCCTGGATATGGGCAAAGCTCGGGGTGCGGATCCGCATCCGGTACGGGATATTCAATCCTTCCGAGACGGCGAAATAGCCGCATTCTCCCTTGGGCGCCTCCGTGGCGCTGTAGTTCTCGCCCCTGGGCGGAGCCATGCCGCGGGTGGAGTTGACAAAGTGATGAATCAGCGACTCGATGTCCCGCAGGGTGTCCGGTTTTTGCGGCAGGACATAACGGTAGTCGTCGGCGATCCAGCGGCCGTCCGGCATGTTTTCGAGGCACTGGCGGATGATCCCGAGCGACTGGCGGATCTCCTCCACCCGGACCTCGTAACGGGCCCAGCAGTCACCGCCCTCGGCGACGGCGATATCGAAGTCGAAGCGGTCGTAGCCGCCGTACGGCATCTTCCGGCGCAGATCCCAGGCGAAGCCGCAGGCCCGCAGGTTGGGGCCGCTCACCCCCCATTCCATGGCCTCGTCCAGGGTGATTGCGCCGACGCCCTTGAGGCGGGCCTTGAAGATCGGGTTTTCCTTCAGCAGGTCGTCGTAATCTTTCAAGCGGCCGGGCATCCAGGCGAGAAAATCCCGCACCGGCTCTTGCCAGCCCTCGGGCAGGTCCTCGGTGACCCCGCCGATCCGGAACCAGGAAGGATGCATCCGGCCGCCGGTGATCATCTCGACGATGTCGAAGATCTTCTCCCGGTCGGTGAACATGTAGAAGACCGGGGTCAGGGCGCCTACGTCGGCGACATAGGTGCCCAGATAGACGAGATGGTTGGCGATGCGAAACAGTTCGGCCAGCATCACCCGGATGTAGATCGCCCGCTCCGGGACCTGGATATTGCAGAGCCGCTCGACGCTGGTCAGGTAGGCCAGGTTGTTCTGGACCCCGGCCAGGTAGTCGATCCGGTCGGTATAGGGGATGAACTGGTTCCAGTGTTGCCGCTCGCCGATCTTTTCCGCCGCCCGGTGGTGGTAGCCGATGTCGGTGTCCATGTCGACGATTTCCTCACCCTTGAGCTTCAGGATGAACCGGATGATGCCGTGGGTGCCGGGATGCTGAGGGCCGAGGTTGAGGATCATGGTCTCCTCGTCGATCCGCTCGAAATATTCGACGGCGGCGAGCGACTGGTGGCGCCGGGCGTCATCGATGGTGTAAGGGGCCATTTCGGTCGCCTGGAAGGGGTGTTCCTTGCGCAGTGGGTGGCCCTCCCAGTCGGGCGGCATGAGGATGCGTCGGAGTTTCGGGTGCCCGGCGAAGCCGATGCCGAACATATCGTAGACCTCCCGCTCGTACCAGTTGGCCGCGGGGAAGACCGGCGTCACGCTCGGCACCTCCGGATACCGGCCGGTGAGTTCGGCCTTGATGCGGACATAGCCCGGCGTCTCGAAGCAGAGCAGGTGGTAGTTGAGGGTGAAATCCGGGAATTTATCCCGGTCTCGGCGACAGGATTCGTCCACGGCGGCGATGTCTTCCAGTCGCCGGAAGGGGTTGGCCCGGCGCCGCTTCAGAAAGGACAGCACCTCCGGGACGATCTCCGCCGGGGCCCGGTAGGTGAGCATGTCGGTTGCGTCCTCATCGATCTTGACCCGGCCGCCGAACGCCGCCTCCAGTTCTCCGAGAAGGCCGAAACTCGGATAGTCGTGGCGCGCGGCCGGGGGCCGCCACATGTCTTCCGTGCGGGACAGATAGAAATGGGGATGGCGCACCGAGGTCCCACGCTTGTGAATTCCCGCCATGCCGGGGCCGCGGGTATCCCTCGATTTGGTCAGGCCGTCGACCAGCGCCGACCCCTGCGTCCCCTCCGTGCCGCCGGCCAGGTGCAGGACCAGCCGGGCGGGGCGCTCTTCCTTTCTGATTTTCTCCTGCAGCAGGATCAGGCCCTGGAGGAAGGCCTCAGGCCGCGGCGGGCAGCCGGGGATGTAGACGTCCACCGGCAGGATCTGGTTGATGCCCTGGACGACGCTGTAGACATCGTACATGCCCCCAGAGTTGGAGCAGCTCCCCATGGATATCAGCCAGCGCGGCTCGGGCATCTGCTCCCAGAGGCGTACGATGGAGGGGGCCATTTTCTTGAAGATGGTGCCCGAGGTTACCATCAGGTCCGCTTCGCGCGGCGAGCCGCGAAGCACCTCCGCCCCGAAGCGGGCGATGTCGTGCCGGGAGGTGAAGGCCGCCATCATCTCGACGAAGCAGCAGGAAAGCCCCCAGAAGAGGGGCCAGAGCGAGTTCGCCCGGCTCCAGTTGATGATGTCGTCGAGGCGGGTGAGGATGATATTGTCGGGAATATCACCTTTCATCTTCCCTCCCTCTCATCCTCGAGGGTCCCCATTCCAATCCTCCCTTCAGCCAGATCCAGATCAGCCCCAGCAGCAGTGCCACGATGAAGAAGGTCATGTGGAGCATCCCGTAGACGCCCATCTGATCCCAGGCCACCGCCCAGGTGAAGATGAAGGCGGCCTCAACGTCGAAGACGATGAAGAAGATGGCAACCAGATAGAACGGAATGAACAGCGGGATTCGAGCCGTACCGGTGGGGACGACGCCTGATTCGTAGGCTATCGCTTTGTTGGGGTTGCCCTTTTTGTTTCCCAGCCACCAGGCGCCGATAAGCATCCCACCGACCAGGGCAAAGGTGGCGATGGTAAAAATGAGCAGGGCAAGGTAGTCGGGCAGCGATTGCATAAAGTCCTTTCTAAATAAATGACGTAAGCTGCTTGAATATCATCAATGCCTTTGATGGAAACTCCGCCGGACCTACAGGATGCAGCCGGGAGGGGAGAGATTCTCACAGATGAGTTTGTAAATATAATATGGGTTAGGATACCTTGTAGAGGCAATTAATGCAAACTCTTCTTGTGTGACAGGATATCGCATCAATGGGTTCCATGCGATAGGATAGTATTTTTTATCGCTGCCTTTTGCGCGGCTAAGGGTACGCGTTCAGCGGTCGGCTATCGCGGTCAGCATTCATCGTCCCAAAAAACGCTCCAGCGTCCCGAGTTGAAGGAGAAAAGGCATGGCCGGAAGCCGCTATGACTATGATAATGGTGCAGACAAGCCGCATCGTCGAGTGGCCTGTCGACATGAACGATGCGATTCGGGACCGCGATTTAGATTCTGACGGAGCGGAAAGCCAAAAGCTGATGGCTGCACGTTTTTTGTCGGCTTTCCTTCGCTTTATAATTGCAGTAGATCATTTTCCCAGTATAAAATGGAAAGAGATAGGCCGTCGATCGTCGCACCCTCAACAACTCACGGCACCAACCGCAAAATGCCCGGCAAAGTTCTCCCTTTCTTTCTTCTCTCGATCGTTTTTCTTCTTATTTCCTGCGAAGAGGGGAGCATCAAGGTATCCCTGGACAAGCGGCAGGAGATTGCCTACAGGCCGCAGCAACCGGCGATAACCTACGCCTATCTCCCGCAGTATTCGCACACGGAGTCCTTCACCCGTCACCAGCCGCTGGTTGAGTACCTTGCCGAGCAGACGGGTCTCCCCCTGCGGCAGGTTTTTCCCGATTCCTTTGCCGACCATGTCGCCATGTTTGGTGAAGGGAAGATCGACATCTCGTTCTCCAACCCGTTCATTTACGTCAAACTGGCCAACCGCTTCGGCGCCAGGGCCATGACCCGGATAGTCGAGACGGACGGGCGGGCCGAGTTCCGCGGACAGATCATAGCCCGCAGGGACAACGCGGCCATCCAGACCGTCGAGGACTGCCGCAGCAAATCGTGGGTGGCGGTCGACCCGTCCTCCGCCGGGGGCTACCTGTTCGCCCTGGGGCATTTCGTCGATCACGGACTCAACCTGGGGGATTTCCGGGAGGTCGTCTTTACCGGCGGCCGGCAGGAGAACGTCATTCTCGGGGTCTATGCCGGTCTTCACGACCTCGGCTCCATCCGCGAAGGCTCCCTGAAGGTGGTGGAAGGCAAGATCGACCTCGATCAGATCAAGGTGGTGGCCAGCTCCAGGCGGTATCCCGGCTGGGTCTACGCCTACAGCCCCAAGGTGCCTCAGGATGTTGTCGAGAAGATCAGGGATGCCATGCTGAAGCTCGACTATGCGAAAGACCCGAGGCACCGCGAAATTCTCGATGCGGCAAAGTTCATAGGCTTTGTACCCTCCGATGACCGCGATTTCGATCCGGTGAGGGAATTGAGCCGGAAGGTGGGACTGGATTTTGAATAGCTATCTGCGGAAACTGTTCCATAGCCTGAGATTCAAGACCAAGCTCACCCTGGGGGTGACCCTGATGCTGGTCGTCTGTGGCGTGAGCATCGGCCTCATTCTCTCCTCGATGTCCTCCAAGGCCCTGCTCGAGGAGGGGAAAAAGAGGGGGGCGGCCCTGACCTCCGGGCTGGGTTTTCGGCTCACCGAACCCCTGCTGGCCATGGACTTTCTGCAGATGAAGAACCTCATCGACAATGTCCATGGCCAGTACGACGACGTCATATATATCTTTTTGATCGACACCAGCGAGAACGTCCTGGCCCACACCTTCTCCGGCGGCTTTCCCGTCGACCTGCTGCAGGTCAACCAGGACAGCCGGAACTCCCATCCCCTGCTCCTCGCCACCGAACGCGGCCATGTCTACGACTTCAACGCCAGGATCGTCATCGGAGAGAAAAAGCTGGGCGCCGTCAGGCTGGGCTTGTCACGGAGCGACCTGGATGCCAAGATCCGTCACCAGCAGGCCATGAGCCTCATCATCACCCTGGGGATCGTGAGCCTGGGCGTCGTCCTCGCCCTCTGGTTCGCCCGCACCATTACCTTCCGCCTCAACCGCCTCCGCGAGTCCGCGGAGGAAATCGTCAAGGGCAATCTCAATGTCCAGGCCGGCTTCTCCCTGGAGAAGAACTGCTGGGAGATCATGGATTGCGGCAAGGGGGCATGTCCGGCCTTCGGCGACAGCCGGCGCCGCTGCTGGTACCTGGTCGGAACGCTGTGCCCCAGCTGCAATCGTGAAAGGGAGTATCCGTACAAGGTGGAGAGCTGCCGGGACTGCCCGGTGTTTCGTTACAATTTCGGGGACGAGCTGCAGGACCTGGCCGAGGCCTTCGACGTGATGGTCATTACGATCAAGAGTCACATCGAGGAGCTGACCGAGCGCGAGAAGACCATCGGCAAGCAGCAGCGCCTGTTGAGGACGGTCATGGATGTCACCCCTGACTTCATCACCCTGCAGGACAGGGATCTGGTCTATACCTTTGCCGGCAAGGCCTTCTGCGATTTCTTCAACCTGCAGGAGGAGGATATCATCGGCAAGACCGATTTCGATATATTTTCCTCTCGGGAGGCCGAACGCGCCTTGCAGGAGGACCGGCAGATCCTCGCCACGGGGCGTCCCCTGGTGAAGGAAATCACCTTCAAGAGGCCCGACGGCCAGAGGTGGTTCCATGTGGTCAAGGTGCCGGTCTACGATCAGGACAGCAGCATCATCGGCCTGCTCCTCTCCGCCAGGGACATGTCCATGCTCAAGAAATACCAGGAGCAGCTCATCCAGGCCCAGAAAATGGAAGGAGTGGGCCGGCTGGCGGGAGGGGTGGCGCACGAGATCAACACGCCCTTGGGGATCATCCTCGGGTACGCCCAGCTCATGATGGACGACGTGAAGGACGAGGAACTCCTGGAAAACCTCAAAATCATCGAGAAACAGACCAAGGTCTGCCGGAAGATCGTCGCCGATCTCCTCGGCTTCTCGAGACATTCCCACTCGGTCAGGAAGGCGGTGGATGTCAACGAGTCGATGCGGGACGTCATCACCCTGGTCGAGCACGTCTTTTCCCTGAACCACATCCATATCCTCCAGGCACTCGACACCGGCATGCCGCAACTCGTATGCGACAAGGAGCAGTTGAAGCAGGTCTGGCTCAATCTGCTCAACAACGCCGCCGATGCCATCGGTCAGGACGGGTACATCTTCGTGCAGTCCGGATACGACAGTCAGGGGGACTCGATCGAGTTCAGCATCGCAGACACCGGTCCGGGGGTGAAGGAGGAGCACATCGAAAAGATCTTCGATCCGTTTTTCACCACCAAACAGGTGGGCAAGGGAACGGGCCTCGGCCTTTCCGTGTCTTTCGGCATCATCAAGGATCACGGCGGCCATATCTCCGCGCTGAGCCCGGTACCGGCGCGTTATCTGCCCCCGGATTTCACGAGATCCGAGCGACACGGCCCCGGGGCCGTGTTCATCATCGAGCTGCCGGCGACCGGCTCGTAGGAGGGGAGCCGGGACCTGGAGCGTCCCAGGCTACGGTCTCACGCTGGAGCGTGGGAACGATCAAAAAAATGTGTCACATTTTTCAAACTGGAAACGAAAACGGCACTTTCTCGAAAACTTAAAATTCGAAAAAGTGCCGTAATGTCTGGTGCCTGGAGCCGGGGTCGAACCGGCACGCCCGCAAGGAGCACGAGATTTTAAGTCTCGGGTGTCTACCAATTCCACCATCCAGGCAAGTTGGTTGCTTTTACCACAACGCATTCTTTATTGTCAATCTCCTTCAGATTCGGGCGGATAGAAAGGTCCGGCGAATCGCGGGAGTGGCAATTGCGGTCAGATCATCATGTCGGCCTGGCGGATGATGGCCAGCATGTCCCGCACCGCCCGGTCGAGCCCGACGAAGACCGCCCGGGCGATGATGGCATGGCCGATGGAGAGTTCCTCGACGTGGTCGAGCTCGGCGATCGGCGCGGTATTGTGATAGTTCAGGCCGTGGCCGGCGCAGACCCTGAGGCCCATCCGGGCTGCCTCCTCGGCCGCCGAGGAAAGGAGCATGAATTCCCGGCTGCGCTCGCTCTCGCTCGTCGCGTCGCAATACCTGCCGGTGTGCAGCTCGACGAAGGTCGCCCCGATCTCGCCGGCGGCGGCTAGCTGGGCGGGGTCGGGATCGGCGAAGATCGAGACCGGGATCGATGCCCTGGCCATCCTCTCGATGACCTTGGCGATCTTCTTTTGCTGGGAGAGCACGTCGAGACCGCCTTCGGTGGTCAATTCCTCCCGCTTTTCCGGTACCAGGGTCACCAGATCCGGCTTGAGGTCCAGAGCGATGCCGATGATATCCTCATTTGCCCCCATTTCCAGGTTGAGCTTGGTCTTGACCGTCTGGCGCAGCAGCCGGAGGTCCCGGTCCTGGATGTGGCGGCGGTCTTCCCGCAGGTGGACGACGATGCCCGAAGCCCCCGCCATCTCGCAGAGCGCGGCGGCGGCCACGGGATCGGGTTCGATGGTGCCTCTTGCCTGTCTGATGGTGGCGATATGGTCGACGTTGATAGCGAGCTTGGTCATCGTTGTTCTCCTGAAATTTTTCACCTTTTCCAGCAACTCCTGTTCTCTTTCGAGCATCGCGCGTTCGTCGGCGGGCGAACGTTCATGGTCGTACCCCAGCAGGTGCAGCATGCCATGAACCGTCAGCCAGGTCAAACGTTCGAAGAGCGTCTGGCCAAACTCGATGGACTCCCGCAGGGCGGTATCCATCGAGATGACGATGTCGCCAAGTTCCTTCACCGGAAGCGAGGCGAGGGACTCGTCGGCCCCTTCGGCGAACGGAAAGGAAAGGACGTTGGTCGGCTTGTTCTTGTTCCGGTACTGGCTGTTGAGGCGGGTCATCTCCCGGTCGTCGACCAGGAGGATGCTGACATCGTGATCGGCGACGCCCAACTGTTCGAGGAGCCGGTCGGCGAGGCGGATCAGCCGCCGGAAGTCTATCGACACTCCGGCTGGGCAGTGGTTAGTGAGGACGGTCGGCACGGGGCTCCTTTGCCGTTTTTTCGTAGGCGTCGATGATCTTCTGGACCAGGGGGTGCCTGACCACATCTTCCTTCGAAAAGGTGCAGAACTTGATCCCGTCGATGTTGCCGAGGATCTTCCTGGCCTGCAGGAGGCCCGACTGGTTCTTGAGCGGCAGGTCGACCTGGGTGATGTCGCCGGTGATGACCGCCTGGGAGTCGAAGCCGATCCGGGTGAGGAACATCTTCATCTGTTCCCGGGTCGTGTTCTGGGCCTCGTCGAGAATGATGAAGGCGCCGCTGAGGGTTCTCCCGCGCATGAACGCGAGCGGGGCGATCTCGATGATCTCCTGCTCGATGAGGTCGGAGGCCTTTTCCGGACCGAGCATGTCGTTCAAGGCATCGTGCAGGGGGCGCAGGTAAGGGTTGACCTTCTGAGCCACGTCGCCCGGCAAAAAGCCCAGTTTCTCGCCGGCCTCGACCGCCGGCCGGGTGAGGATGATGGTGCGCACCTGCCCGGTGGTCAGCGCCGAGACGGCCATGGCCACGGCGAGATAGGTCTTACCGGTCCCGGCGGGCCCGAGACCGAAGACGATATCGTTGCTGCGGATCGCCTCGATGTAGTTTTTCTGGTTCCTGGTCTTCGGCGACACCACGCGGTTCTGGGTGGTGACGAAGACCTTGTCCAGAAAGATCTTGTCGAGCCTGGCCTTAGGCGTCGACTCGAGGATCCTGAGGCCGAAGGCGAAGTCGGAACTGTAGACGGGGTATCCTTTGCCGATGAGGTCGTAGAGCTGGTTCAGGAGATCGGCAACCAGCTCGACTTCATGGGGCAGACCTACGATTTTCAGGGAGGTGCCCCTGGCATGGATGGTTACGCCGGAGCATTTCTCCACGGCGTGGAGGTTCTTGTTGAGAGCTCCATAGAGTGAAACGGCGTTGTTGTTGTCAACAAAATGGAGCTCTCGGTCAATCAGGTTTGCATTCATAATACAGAGCTAATTTTTCTCCTTCTTTTCAAGTTCTTCGTTGATGATCTGCTGGAAACTGTCGAGAGTGCGCTGTTTGGTGGGACGGCCGTTGATGAAGACCGTGGGGGTTCCGGAAACCCCGGCATTCTGCCCGTCGGCGATATCCTTCTGGATTTTCGCCTGGATCTCCGGTGAGGCCATATCCCTCTCGAATTTCTCCATATCGAGCTGGAGATCCGTCGCAATGTTCCTTATGGCCTCGTCATTCACTTTCGGCAGGGCGAAAAGCCGGTCGTGGAATTCCCAGAACTTGCCCTGCTCATGGCCGGCGAGGGCCGCCCTGGCGGCAGGCTCGGCAAATCTGTGCATCCTGAGCGGCATGTTCTTGAAGGCCAATTTCACCGTTTTGGGATTCTTCTCCAGCACCTCCTCCAGCAGGGGCACGATCTGCCGGCAATACGGGCACTCGAAGTCGGTGAACAGCGTCATGGTCACTGGCGCGTCGGCCGGGCCTTTGATCGGGGCGCCGGCGATATCGATGTCGACGACAAAGGAGACGGCCACCGAACTGAAGGTCTGCTTGGCATTGTCGACCAGGTACAGCAACTCCCCCTGGGGAGAGATATCGATATTAGAGACCCCGCTTTCCACCGGGATGCTGCCCTGCAGCTGCCCCTGGTTGTCATAGACCTGTACCTGCTGCTTGTCGGTCAGGATGAAGGTGAATCGCCCGTCAAGGGAATTGACCATGTCCAGGGCCTTTCCCGAGGTAATCCAGCTCTGCTGGACTTTCCATTCGACCCGGTTGTTCTGTCCGCTCTCGGGAACGGCCGTGGCGCTTGCCGCAGAGCTGAGGAGAAGGGTGGCCATGCAGCAGGCACACAATCTGGAAATTATCATACCAGCCTCGTAAAGTGTTAATTTTAAAGGTTAACAGCAATTGTTCGGTTACCGGCACCAGAACAATAGCCATTCTCTTCACTTTACGCAAGGTAGCCTGGGGGTAAGGTCTTGATTGGCAGGTATTTCTTCCAACAAAACGGTGCCGGCCGGAAAAAAGGGATGGTATCCGCCAGATGATGATGGTAATTATAGCAACTTTCCTCGGCGCATCTTCACTGCGTGCGGGAATCTGGGGCTTGACGGCATCGAACTGGTGAATTAATTAAGAGCGAGCCGTCGGCGGCAGATCACAATGCATCCTTCGCGAGGGTGGCGGAACTGGTAGACGCACCAGATTTAGATTCTGGCGGGTGACCGTGGGGGTTCGATTCCCCCCTCTCGCACCAATTTTTTCGTCCTGGCTGACAGTGGGTTTGCTCTTCCCTGAAACCTCATGTAACTTCGTTTTCAAAACACCATAAACAACAATCCCGGAATGGAGGTGTCATTTCGGGATTGTCGCGTATGGTTGATCCGCTCACCCATCATTTTGGAATTACCGGTTGTTTCTTCTGCGCCAGGCGGCAAGTCCCGCAAATCCTGCCCCGAGGAGCAGCATGGTTGAGGGCTCGGGGACTGGTTCGGTTCCTGAAGCGGGGGCGACCGACCCTACCATTGCCACGAAGTCGGTGAAGTTTCCGACACCACCGCCGGCAGTATTTTCCCAGAAGAGGATGTACTCGTTGGATGTCCACGTCCCCTGGGGCCAGCCGGTCAATTTCACTGTGTCGCCGGTGCCTTGATAGGCTGCCATATGATCCAGTCCGTCGACGTTGAAATCGGAAACGCTGTAGAAGGTGTCTTGTTCCGTGCCCAGGTAATAGCCGAAGAGATCGTCTGCGAAAGTGACACCCGTTGGTGCATGATTTATATATACTTCGCCGACATCATTGATGGAAACTGTCGCCTGGGCGCCTGCTGCGGCATCTTCTCCGAAAAGCTGAACCGAGTTGGCCGGGTCTGCGGCATCGAATATGCCGAAGGAATCGGTTGATGCAAAGTTCGCTTCCGTAAAAACAATAGTGGTGATACTGCCGCCTGTCGCCGTTAATGACCAGATCTGATCGAACGAGTCTGAAAGAAAATCGGTTGATGCAACGATGGAACTGTTCCCGTCAATGGTGATATCGTTCAAAACCGTCTGAACTGCAGCACCATCATCACCGAAGATTGGTGTCGCGGTCGCACCACCAGCAGCCAACACTCCCGTAGCTGTTAGGAAAGCGCTTATGGAAAGTAATTTTTTCATGTCTTCCTCCATACATCCAGAGTAACTGCGTTTATATGTACTGATCTTCTTCCTGGCAAATGGGTTTGAAACAGATCTGCATTTTCCTGACTGTAAATTACAGTAAGCTAAATGAAACAATAAATGTTGACCGGCTTTTTGCAAAATATCTTTTATCCTAAAAATATCTAAGATATTCGGTAAGCGTTCAGCGTTCAGCTGTCAGCGGTCGGCATTACAGGGGAATGCTTCTATCGTTGTCAGGGTAATCGGTAAGAACTGGAAGGTGTATTCATGTTGCACCCGTCAATTATAATAAATAACTGAAGCATAATAAATAACGGAAGCATCAATACAGGTCGAGGAAGGTTTGTTCCGCCAGGGTCGTGCCGATAAGGATCAGCTCGTGCCCGTTCTGGAGCGGCGAATCGGGGTCGGGGGCAACTGTGAGTTCGTGGTTCTTCTTTAAGGCGATGACGCTGCAGCCTGTCTTTTCGCGGATGCCGCTTTTCGCAAGCGACTTGCCGACAAGCGGCGGCGGCACCTGGCGGCGGAAGATGTTCAACCCTTCGGTGAACATGGAGATTTCTTCGCTGTTAATGGCGTTGATGATATTGTTGGCGCCCATCGAGGCATAGGAGAGGACCAGGTCGGCACCGGCCATATGCATCTTTGCCACGCTCCGTTCGCTGGTCGCCCGGCTGATGATCTGAATCTCGGGCCGCAACTGGCGGCAGTAAAAAGTCAGATACACGTTCATGGCGTCGTCGTGGGTGGTGATGATGGCCGTCCTGGCTTCGCGCACTCCCGCTCGTTCCAGGACCTGAAGGTCCGCCGCATCGCCATGGATGTAGTTTTCCACCGGAATGGCGGCACGCAGGGGCCGCTTGTCGATGATGCGATAGTCGATTTCATACCGGGTCAACACCTCCACTACCGCCTGCCCCACACGACCTCCGCCGAGAACCAGCACCGGTTTATCCTGGCTGCCGGGTTCACCGGAGACGGCGTAGCGTTCCTCGAACCGGTCGAGCTGTGGGGCGGTACCGGCCAGAAGGAGCAGACTCGTCGAGCTGATCCGGGTGTCCGGTACGGGTGGTTCATAGCGGCCTTTTTCCCAGAAGCCGACAACCATCACGCCGGTCTGCCGGCGCAGGTCGGTTTCTGCCAGCGTCTTTCCGCTGAGCGAGGTCTGGATCGCCGAAATTTCGGCGATCAGCAGCGAGTCGAAGCGGCTGACCACATTGATCGGCCGTCCCAGGCCGATGGTCCGCTCGGCCAGCGAGTGGCCGAGCATCCTGGCGAACTGAAACACCTTCATATTGCCGGGAAACTGCAGGATATCGAGTGAGTTGTCGTTGTCGGCGCTGGTGATGACGGGCACTGTGGCGGTAATGCCGCGGACGGTGAAGGCGATCGAGGTGTTGATCAGGTCGTTGTTGGTGGCCACTACCATGGCGGCATCTTCCACTCGCAGCCGGCGGTAGGTATCCGGGTCGTCCGGTTCCCCTACCATGACTCGATAACCGGCATCATGGAGATCGCCGGCCTGCTGCGGGTCGGCAATGACCAATACGTAATCCCGGTGCCTCAGCTTCAGCTTGGCCACCAGCTTCTTGGTTATCGGATCGAGGTTGGTGATGATCACATGATCGATGGTCCCCTCCGGCAACGAACGTGGAGTTCGGCTCCTGGCATAAGCTTCCGCCCAGGGCGCCCATAAAAACTGAATGAGGAAGAAAGGAAGCAAGATCAGCAGCGTGACCAGCCCGGTACAGAGAACAATAATGCTGAAGAGGCGGCCGAGGTCGCTTTCGAAGGTGATATCACCGAAACCGAGGGTGGACATGACCGTAAGCGTCCAGTAGAGGCCGTTTATCCAACTGTATTCCCGGCCCTCGTACTGCATCACCAGATGAAAGAGGATGCTGTAGAAGGTGATTATCCCCAGAAGAAAACAGAGAAACTTGGTCAGCAGCAGGACATTCTTGCGGTGGGATGCGCTCTGCAGCAGCATGATCAACTGAACGGGCAGGAACTTAAACACTTTCGAAACCTGAGGGCGGTTGAAAAGAGAGGAGATGAATTCCTGAGGAACTCATATTATCTGGAATGGCATTTGTCAGCCTGGTTATAAACCATCGATGAAATTTCTGCGATGATTGGTTTGATATTCAGCCCAATCTTTTCGGAAGTGAAAAGGGGACGAGGCATGAGAGTCGATCCCCTTTGGTTTCTGGCAAGGCCATGTCTTCTTTGGCTGATCTCCTCCCTTACCCCTCGGTCTCGTTGAACAGCTCGCGGCCGATCAGCATCCGGCGGATCTCGCTGGTGCCGGCGCCGATCTCGTAGAGCTTGGCGTCGCGGAGGAGTCGGCCCGTCGGGAACTCGTTGATATAGCCGTTGCCGCCCAGGCACTGGATGGCCTGGAGGGCCATCTGGGTCGCGTGTTCGGCGGCGAAGAGGATGACGGCGGCGGCATCCTTCCGGACATTGCCGCCGGCGTCGGCGGCTCTCGCCACCGTGTAGACATAGGAGCGGCAGGCGTTCCAGGCGGCGTACATGTCGGCGAGCTTACCCTGCATCAGCTCGAACTCGCCGATCGCCCGGCCGAACTGCTTGCGTTCGTGGATATAGGGCAGCACCACGTCCATACAGGCGGCCATGATGCCCAGGGGGCCGCCGGCCAAAACCAGGCGCTCGTAGTTCAGGCCGCTCATCAGGACGCCCACGCCCCTGTTCAGCCTGCCGAGGATGTTCTCCTCCGGCACCTCGCAGTTATCGAAAACCAGCTCGCAGGTGGGGGAGCCGCGCATGCCGAGCTTGTCGAGCTTGGGGCTCGTCGCAAAACCCGGCATGTCCTTCTCCACCAGGAAGGCGGTGATGCCGTTCTGGTGCTTCTCCGGCTCCGTCTTGGCGTAGACCACCAGGACATTGGCATGGGGGCCGTTGGTGATCCACATCTTGGTGCCGTTCAGGATATAGACGTTCCCACGCTTTACCGCGCTCAGGCGCATGCTGACGACGTCCGACCCCGCTCCCGCCTCGCTCATGGCCAGCGCCCCGATGTATTCGCCGCTGACGAGTTTCGGGAGGTAGCGCTCCTTCTGCTCGGCCGTGCCGTTCAGTTTGATCTGGTTGACGCAGAGGTTGGAATGGGCGCCGTAGGCGAGCCCGACGGAGGCCGAGCCGCGGCTGATCTCCTCCATGGCGATGACATGCTCGAGATAGCCCATCTCCGCGCCGCCGTACCGCTCGGATACGGTGATGCCCAGGAGGCCCATGTCGCCCATCTTTCGCCACAGCTCGAGGGGGAAAAAGTCGTTGCGGTCGATGTCGGCCGCGAGCGGAGCGATCTCTTTGGCAACGAAGTCCTGCACCGACTCGCGTAGCAGGTTGGCGGTCTCGCCCAGGCCGAAATTCAAAAGAGAGTAGTTTTTCATGGTTGCTCCTCGGTTTGTGTAGGAGGCGAAAGTCCCTCAGCTCGTCGTGCTTGGCGCAGGGGCGAATAATCTTGCGCCCCTGCTGTCTTTCGGATTCAGGTCCGAAGCTCGGCGAGCCCCGCAAAGAATTCCAGGGCCTCCGGATTCTTCAGTGCGTCCTTGTTCTTCACCTCCCGGCCGTGGATCACCTTCCGGACTGCCAGCTCAACCTTTTTCATGTTCAGGGTGTAGGGGATATCCGGCGCCGCCAGGATCTTGGCCGGCACATGGCGGGGCGAGGCGTTCCGGCGGATGGCGGCCTTGATCTTCTCCCGCAGGGCGTCGGTCAGCTCGAACCCCGGCTTCATCTTGACGAAGAGGACTACCCGGACATCGTTGCCCCATTCCTGGCCGACCACCACGCTGTCCTCGATTTCCCCGAGCTGCTCGATGATCCGGTAGATCTCGGCCGTGCCGATCCGCACCCCGCCGGGGTTGAGGGTGGCGTCGGACCGGCCGTACATGATCAGCCCGCCCCGTTCGGTCATCTCGATAAAGTCGCCGTGCGTCCAGACGCCGGGGAACCTCTCGAAGTAGGCGGACCTGTATTTCCGTCCGTCGGGGTCGTCCCAGAAATGGATGGGCATGGAGGGGAAGGGGGCGGTGCAGACCAGCTCCCCCTGCCGGCCGACCACCGGTCTGCCGTCCTCGTCGTAGGCGAAGACCTTCATGCCGAGGCCGCGGCACTGCAGCTCGCCTTCGTAGACGGGGCCAATTGGGTTGCCCAGGGCGAAGCAGCCGTTCAGGTCGGAGCCGCCGGAGATCGAGGCCAGCTGCAGGTCACT
>OBJA01001512.1_pt1 | contig 15725 bp, 11 predicted proteins | sample 1519751 | NCBI WGS metagenome assembly OBJA01 (sample SAMEA3881238, study PRJEB22517) | soil metagenome | biome: lake sediment; feature: soda lake sediment; material: sediment, water from around vicinity | place: India | collected 2013-12-23 | depth 3 m | reverse complement strand
AGTCGGCAGAGCACCTGACTTTTAATCAGGGTGTCCGGCGTTCGAGTCGCCGATGACCCACCATTTGCAATGATAGAGACCGTCTCATATGAGGCGGTCTTTTTGTGTTTTGCCGACAATTTGCTGACAGTTTATAAATGCCTGGTAAAAAAGTTTTGTTGTGTATAAATTTTGAAGGCAAGCTTGTAGGACATGATATTAGCATAGAACCGCATTATATAGGAGATGAGCGCGGGCTACTTAATTTAAAGGGCAGCTTTGAATAACGGTTTGGCATTTCGAGAGTCCTTGTTGTTCAATGTAAGCATAGAGGATTATATTGGAAAACAACGAATAATTGACTGAAGGGAATTTTGTCTTGTCAAATTGCTCGACCACTTGGAGGTGAAGAAATGTTTTGCGCCTATTGCGGGAAGGAGATTGTTGAGGGGTCAGTGTATTGTAGCTTTTGTGGAAAATCTTTGAATGGTGGTCATGAAAAAGGGAATAAAAGGCTTTTCACTACCAATGAACATGTTAGCATGAACATAGAAAACACAGTTCGAGAAAAAGCAGCTGAAATAAAGAATATTTTGCAACTTATTACAAATGATCTAACCATCCCTCGGGCTACACGAATGAATATGGTAATTCATGCTACTTCATTAGTCTGTGCTATAGTAGCTGTACAACCTATACCGTTTGCCGATCTGTTTGTCTTGACTCCAATTCAAGTCGTAATGATTACTAACCTTAGTAAAATAATGGGACACCCTATTGGAAAGGAAGATGCCAAAGAAATCATTATGTATATTGTGGGAGTAGTAGGATGGGGTGTTTTGGCTCAACAAGTAGTATTAGGCTTATATAAAACGATACTACCTTATATGGGCGGTTTTACGACGATTCCTTTGGTTTATGGATTAACATATTCGCTGGGATATACAGCAAAGACATTACTAGAAGCCCGTCAAAAAGATCAACAATTAACGCAAACGCAAATTAAGCAAATTGCAGAGGAAGCAAAAAAGGCAGCGATTAAAGAGAAGGATCTAACTCTTGCTGGTTTAAAGAAAGAGCTCGATTCTATGCGCGAGCAAACTAAAAGATTTCATGAATATAAGTCCGCTGCAGAACGTATGGAAAAGGAATTGGCTGAGTATAAAAAAGCCAGACAAAAACTTGACCCTGAAGATATCGAATTGTTTCGTAATAATTTTAAAAAGTACATAGAAATTATGAGAAAACGGTTTGCTAACTATAAAGGGTTTAAATTCGTAGACAGCATATACCCGATTATTGCTCAATTGTCCTCGAATGAGTTGCACAAATTTGAAGAAGTACTAGAGAAACTGAGAGAAAAACCAGAATCTCTTAGCATAAATGTAGTTTCTTCAACGCTCAATGAAGTTTATCTAGAAGGAACATTCCGTTTATACTTTTCAATACTTGATGGAACATTTTATATTTATTATCTCGAAACCGAACAGAATGTAAGGATTACTGAAACCCTTAAAGATATTGGATATATTAGTCCAATTCAAAAAAACCGACATCTTGAAGATGAAGAAATTAGACAAAAATTGATTGAAGCTTTAACAACGGCTGAAAGCGAAGTGGATATTGTTAGTCCGTGGATAAGTGGTTGTGTAATCAATAATAATTTCATAGCATTAATGGATGCTACGTTGAAAAAAGGTGTTACAATTAAGATTGTCTATGGTATTAAAGGCGATGGAAAATCAGGAGCCAAAAGAAACGATTATACAGATACCATGGCAATCAACTTATGTAAAAGGTTCGAGAAATATGGAAACCGTTTTAGAATGCAAAAATCAAATACCCATTATAAGTTACTTATATGCGATGAGAAGTATTATGTCCAAGGAAGTTTTAACTTTTTATCATTTAACGGAGACTATACAATAGATACCCGAAAAGAAGGGGCAGAGTATTCAGAAAACAAGGATATGCTGTTGTATCTGAAGAAAATCTATTTTTGTTTTTGAATATAAAACAGTTGAAGTGAGTTTTTTTTCGAAATAGAAAGTTGAAAAGTTCAAATAGAATATAACCCATTCTAAATCAGCCTTATGCTGATCTTTTTTCTTTGCTGGTCTGGTGATGAGATACATCCTATCAACCTTGAAGATAGTAATACTGTATCTTCTCACAGAGAGCCTTCCAGAACAGATTTATCCTTGCATTCAAGGCCAGCGATTTGTAATTATTGGGGGAATAATAAAAAATGTTTATATTGAGAGCTTAATCCCTTGATGTTTTCTGCAAAAACCATGACCTCGTTAGCCATAACCATCCGTGAGTTACAATATGCATTAGATATAGTTAGTTGGAGCAGAAGGTAAGAGAGGCTAGAATGGCAATGGGGATTTCACAGGAGGAACTAGCATTCCGTAGCGGTATTCATCGAACTTATATTAGCTCGGTTGAGCGGGGGGAGAGGAATATTGCTATTGTTAACATGAAGAAGATAGCGGATGCGTTGGAGTTGCACCTAAAAGAAATTATTCCCGAATGATAAAAGCCCCAACCTCTTCAAATTCAGACATGGAACCGAAGACTTCAGCTATTGAATGATGGATGTGGTCTTCCCCAAACGGGGTCGATGGAGCAGACGTAGTATTTTCCCCTCCGCAGGCCATCATGGTAAGGGTATGAGGATGGCGTGATGGGCAGATTGGATATCGGGATTGGGGTCATTCCCGTATTGCCTTAAAGTCTCCAGGGTATTCTGGTAGGCCGTTTCCGTTAGGTGTTGTTTGATGTCGTCCTTAAAGGACTGGATTGCTTCCCTGCAAATCATATCACCTCTGCCATATGTCATTGGAATCCTGAGCTGAAATCTAGAGACCATTTTTCTTCCCATCCGGCGGCGGGAAGACCTTGGCTGCAAAATGTGGGCTTGAGATGTTCATGGTGAAACCTACCCCGGCTTAAGTGGGTTTTACTATATAGAGATATATATACTGTACATAAAAATACCCCCGCAAATAGGCGGGGGTACTTAAGAATTATCCCTTTGGAGGACAAGGGTCGTTTCCGTGGCTATCTGACTGTGATATCTGGCCATTTAGGTTGTGTATCTTTAATTCTGTATGTTGGTGCTGGCTAATTGTTCTTCCTTGGTCAATTGCAGCCTGTTTGGTATCACAGTGCCTAGAGGCCCGCGCCGCTCCGCCCCTTTTTACATCCCAGCCACCTTTAGGATTTGGTACGACATGATGAGTATTGGTCATATCGTTCACTCCTTTATCTATTTATTGATGAAAATGATCGCCGACCGACAAAGCGATCAATTATATTATTCCGGTTTAGTTGGTTTCCTGGTTATCAGGCTCTTGTTGGTCCTTGTTCTCGTCTTCTTCTTTGATGCGAGGGTTGGCAAAGAAGTGAAACGCCTCAAGGCCGTAATTCTTTGCGAATATTCTCTGACCATTACGGAGAGTAATATACGGGGTGTACACTTCAACAAGCTCGTCCAACTCGGGTTCACATCCTACCCAAACTTAAAGTTGCTCAGCATCCCACAGTGTGTTACAATATGGAGTAATAGGTTGGGTTCCATACTGTGTCGGTCAACCAGTGTGGTAACTCTGGAGAGGCGTTTGAACCTCTCGATTATCGGTCAGGAGTGAGAATCCTGGCCGTTTTCGCCTTTTAGATGCCTATTGATTGGTAAACGAAGTGTTTTCTATTGCCGACTTGTTCATTCTGTCTAAACAAAAACCCATAGTCATAAAGTCTCTTCAATCTGGTTGCGGCAGTGTTTAGCTCAATTCCCTCAAGTTCAGCAAGTTCAACAGCCGTTATTTTTCCGTTCTTCTCATGAATTTTAGCAAGCAAAGCTTTCATAGAGTCTTCAAATTGAGAGATAATCGTAAGGTTCCCGTTTGAGCTGATTTCGGCTACGGGAACTTTTTGATTTTGCTTGTCCATCCTCAAGAGAATGGCAGAGTGGAGGTTATCCCGAATGACATCTGACAAATTCCTTACTGCAATCAACCGTTCACCGTATTTATGTTGTTGGCAACGATATGTGATTTCTACTACGGTCTCATCAAGAAATGAAGTATCGGACAACTGAATGTTCTTGAAGTCAAGAATGAAGGTCGTATTATCAGAAGATGCCGCTATTTTGTCTTCAACGATTTTTCTAGCTTCAGTACCGATTGATCTGAATGCAAGGATGTTTCCTCCGGATAGTCCACCTTTTATCTGTTTGGCGATATCTAGCATATCAAGTTGAATCATTTTGCCACCCCCATGGTTCACAACGTTCTTGTGAACCTAGTTAAATTTTACAACACTCCCATCGGACTTGTCAAGTGCTTATGGATTGGGATGTAATACGATGCTTAACTGGGTTCCTGGGAATTCGTTAAAGCCCTGATGTTCAAATAACTCAGGCAAGATCGCTAATGCTCCCTGTCCGGAACGAATTGAGAATGACCCTCCGTTTTCTCTGCAAATTTCTTGGATCCTCCTCAAACCATTCCCTCCTCGAGCTCCAAGCCTACCGCTTGTTCCTTCGAGAGCTTTCATAATATACTGGTTGTCGGAAAAACCGATATTACCGTGCCGATTCTGTAGATGTCGCTTAATCCCCATGCCTGTATCTCCTATTGCGATCCGAACCTCGTTTTCTCCTTTGTGACTATAAACTTGAACGACTCCATAAGTTGGTCTTGTGCTATGCTCGACTCCATTAGAGCAAGCTTCAAGAACTACGGTGGAAACCTTATCTTTATAATTTTGCATCCTTCGATTAGGAAACGCTCGGTCTAATACACTCTTTACGTTATTGACGAACGGAAGGATATCCTCAAGAGCATTTAGTTTCGTGATCGATACAGATTTGTTTGTCGTGAAAAAGTTGAACATGGGCTGGCGTAATTGTAAATTACTACAAGCATCTTTGACGAGGTCGTGAAAGCCCATCGTTGCAAGATATCTCTCAACATGGGGGAGAAGACCCTTAATGACGACTTGATTTTGAGTTTTTTCGTGAATAATCAGTGTACAAAGGGCTAAAAGAACCATATCGATTGGCTCAATCCAATCCTTGTTTTGAATGTTAAGAGCAATGTTATCCCCGGGTTCAAGCTTGTTTAGACGCCATGCTAATCTATCAGCTTTGTTGATCCATAGTAAGTCCGGCGAGGGTAAGTCAATAATGGAAGTTTCCTTTTGTTCCATCTATTTCCACCTCCTGTCACTTCCATATTAGCACCTAAGCGAGAAGACTTCAAATAATCTATACCCGAAAGGAAACGACAAGGCTCGGTGGCCTTAAAGCCATCAGAAACCCCAGGATGTTCTGAGAATGAACGAAAGAGGCCGAGAGTAGATGACACAGCCGCTTTACGGCCTCGTAGCTCAGAGGATATAGCAGCGTTTCCTAAACCATTGGTCGGAGGTTCGACTCCTTTCACCAGCTTATGGCTGGTATTTTTGTTCTCATTTTGAGGCGAGAACGTCAAATTTCCGATTTGTCGTTCTTTTTGGCCGTTCTAATTTTGGGAGTGATGTCAGGTCATCATGGTGAAAAACAGTTGGTCATTTTGAATTTGAGAGAGTGGACGTTTGTGTGAGAAGAGGTCCCATACTCTATTTTTCAGGGCAATCAGGACATTCTCCAAGTTGGTTTCGTGCCATATTACAAATAGAGGAAAAAACAGTTATTTGCCGAACCATTCTATCATTACAAAATTAAGAGGAATGAAGCAATGCCTACTTTAACATGGACCGGAAAAGAAAAAGTAATCAACCACCATCAAGACGTGACTTTCCGGACGCTTGAACACCGATATGGCTTCAAGGCTGAGACCGGTACAATCCAAGAAGAGACGCGAAGCGGTAATATGATAATTCATGGCGATAACCTGGAAGCGCTCAAAGCGCTTCTTCCTGAATACGAAGGGCGGATAAAGTGTATATATATTGATCCTCCTTACAATACTGGTAATGAAGGCTGGGTCTATAACGACAATGTGAACGATCCCAAAATCAAAAAGTGGCTGGGGGATGTTGTCGGTAAAGAAGGAGAAGATCTTAACCGACATGATAAGTGGCTCTGTATGATGTACCCAAGACTAAAACTACTACAAAGGCTGCTTTCAGATGACGGTATAATATTCGTTAGTATTGATGATATTGAAGTTTGCAATTTGAGGCTACTACTAGATGAGATTTTTGGACGAACAAAGTTTGTTTGCCAATTCGTTTGGAAGAGCAGGGTAAGTGAAGATGCACGTTCTAAAACCGGAGTATCAAATGATCATGAGTATGTTTTATGCTACAAAAAGTTTGATACCGAAGCACTAAGAGGAGTAGAAAAGGATCTCGATAAATTTTCCAATCCTGATAGTGACCCAAGAGGGCCATGGAGAAGTGCAGATCTTACGGGTCTCGCTACAAAAGATCAAAGGCCCAACCTTCATTATGATTTAATCGATCCTAAAACAGGAATAGTGTATCCTTGCCCACCAAAAGGTTGGCGATATGATCAAAAAACAATGGCACGAAGAATCAGTGAAAATCGAATTCTATTCCCTTCCAATCCGGATGGCAGGCCAAGAAACAAATTGTTCTCTGAAGAAATGGAGAATAAATTTAAAGCGATTTCATCCATCATTACCAAAACAAATACATCTGAAGGAACAAAAGAGATTAATGCAATTTTGGGAAATGGTATTTTTCAATTTCCCAAGCCTTCAGAGTTTATTAAGTTGTTGGTAGAACAAGTTGTTTCAGAGGATTTGAATAGCATTGTCCTCGACTCCTTTGCGGGGGCAGGTTCATCGGCTCATGCTGTTTTGAAACTAAATACGCAGGATGGCGGTCATCGAAAGTTTATCTTGGTTGAACTGATGGATTATGCAGAGACTATCACTGCAGAACGTATCCGACGGGTGATGAATGGTTACGGGGATACAGAAGGGACCGGCGGTGAGTTCGATTACTATGAGCTAGGGCTTCCGCTGTTTGATGAAAACGGTGGACTAAACGAAAACGTACCCGTCGAGAAGATCAGAAATTATGTGTACTACACAGAGACCAAAACCCCATTGACTTCAAATGAAAAAAGCAATAATCCATATTTCTTGGACATCTGGAAGGACACAGCGTATTTTTTCCACTACGAAAAAGGCTACGCAACAACTCTCGACTTGGAATTTCTCGCAACAGTTGATATCCGTGCAGAGCAATATGTGATATACGCAGATCATTGCCTGTTGGACAAAGAATTCATGATGGACAAGCGCATCGTATTCAAAAAAATACCGAGAGATATTACGAGGTTTTGAGATGGAACTAAAACCCTATCAACAACAGGTCCTCAAGGACTTGGCGGATTTTCTAGAATTTGTCCGCCAATACAAAAAACTAGACGTTGCTTTTGAAAAGTTCTGGAACGACAAGGGCGCGCTTGTTGGTGGCGAGGATGGACTCCCGCCATACAAAAATACTGTCCCTAGTGTTCCTCATGCCTGTGTGAAGGTACCGACGGGTGGAGGGAAAACCTTTATCGCATGCAACTCTTTGCGAACTATCTTTGAAGCGTTGCCTGAAGGGAAAGCAAAGGCCGTCGTATGGCTGGTTCCATCCAACACCATTCTTGAACAGACACTAATTAACCTAAGAAACTCCTATCATCCTTATCGAGAGAAAATTGATAGCAACTTCAACGGACGAGTCGTCATCTATGAAAAAGAAGAGCTTCTTCAAGCCGCAGGTTTCAATCCCACAAGTGTTAGGGAGCAGCTCAGCATCTTTGTTTTGAGCTACGACTCCATTCGCAGCAATCGGAAAGATGGTCGAAAGATTTACCAGAGCAATGGGTATCTGGACGGGTTTATCCCAACCTATTCAAACCCGGAAACCCTTTTGCCACAAATCGACGAGTCCGCATTGATACAAGTAATCAACCAACTGAACCCGGTCTGTATAGTCGATGAAAGCCATAATGCAGAGAGCGATCTTAGCGTAGAGATGCTAAGAAACCTCAACCCATGTTTCATTTTGGATCTCACGGCTACTCCGAGGCAGAATAGTAACATCATTTCCTATGTAAGCGCAGTTCAGCTAAAAAAGGAGCATATGGTTAAACTCCCCGTGGTTGTATATAACCACAACAATGTAACCGATGTCTTCAATGACGCGCTGAACCTTCAGCAAAAATTGGAGGCCAGGGCGATTGCGGCATCAAAACTAGGCGGGGAGTATATTCGCCCCATTGTGTTATTTCAAGCCCAACCTCGAACGAATGACGACAACACGACCTTTGAAAAGATAAAGCACCGCCTCATTCACGACTTTGGTGTTAATCCTGCTCACATCGCTATAAAAACAGCCGAGATCAACGAATTGAAGCCGTGGAATCTACTGGATAGGGAGTGCCCAATTCGATATATCATAACCGTCAATGCTTTGAAGGAAGGCTGGGATTGTTCTTTTGCGTATATTTTAGCATCTTTAGCCAATAAAGCTTCGGCGGTGGACGTTGAGCAGATCTTAGGCCGGATTCTAAGGCAACCCAATGCCAAAATGAGCTCGGATGAAATGCTCAATGTGTCATATGTTTTTACTGCATCCGACAAGTTCCTAGATACATTGGAGAATATTGTCCTGGCACTCAATAAGGCTGGGTTCAGCCGTAGGGATTGTCGTCTAGCCGAACCCTCCCAATTTGAGGAAACACCAATCCCAGCGCCCCAGATTCCCCTTGTTCCTTCTAGCGAGACACAAAATGAGGAGCAGGTAGGGGAAGAGTTGGTGCTCGAGCCTGAAAGAATTACCTTCAATCCACAAGCCAACCTTGAACACAACTCTTCTGATACCAACGATCCCGTTTTGGTCACTCTGGAAAGTCAGGCTTTGGCGGCTGCGGGCCAATACCAACAAGTCGTTGAAGACGAGAAGAGTAATCAAGGCTTGTCACAGGAGTTGGGAAACGCTATGAAACGTTATAGCCTCCGCGAAGTCAACCGGTCCGTTGCAGGGCAGGTGTTTTGGCCGGAATTCTATATTGCGCCTTTGTTTGCATCAAGCAACGCTGGTGGACTTTTCGACATAGCTTCCGAGGATCACCCGGTGAACAAAGAGTATCTACTCAAAGGATTCAATCTAGCCAATGCCGATTCTAACATTAGCTTCGCTGCAACTGAACCAGCCTTATATTTGGTAGACGCCAATGATGATTTTGTGCCTAGGTATGAGAAAGCCGCGCCAAGAATTCGTGAAGAGATTCTAAGGTATATTTCTAGCCAGCCCGAAGAGGTTCAAATCAAAAACTTGGCGGACTTGATTTTCGAAAATCTTCGAAGAATGGATGTTCTCCCAGATTCGGAAATCAAAAAATACATAGGCCGGATCATTGAGAGCCTGACTGCGGAGCAACGTGAAGATTTGAAACAGAATCCTTTCAGGTATGCGGAAGCTATCAAACTAAAGATAAACACGTTGATGACGGAATATGCAGAAACAGCATTCTATCGGCAACTAGATACGGATCGTATTGTGATTCATGCGAAACGAACATTTCCAAAATCCATCAATCTGACAGATACAGTGGTCGGTATTAAGAATATGCTTTATGAAGTGGAAAGCCAGGGAGATGGCTTTGAACGAAAGGTCATCAACGAAGTAGCCAATTTGGACAATGTTCTCTTTTGGCATAAGAATGTCGAACGGCGTGGTTTCGCAATCAACGGTGGCTTCCTCAACCACTACCCGGACTTCATTGTCTTAACGAAAAGAGGCAAACTGATTGTCATCGAAACTAAAGGTGATGACCGGGACAACTCTGATTCAAGAGCAAAGCTTAAACTGGGGCAAGCTTGGGCAAATAAATCCGGGAGTGACAAGTTCAAGTATTTCATGGTATTCGATAACAACCCGTTAGATGGAGCGTATGGGTTAGCTGATTTTCTAAAGGTAATGAAGGAGCTTTGACGATAGGCTTTTTTGTAGAAAACTAAACAGATCCCGGTGAAAAAGTTTGTACTGATGGGATGATGTGTTTTGATTCCGGACTTTCAAACTATTATGTTGCCATTATTAAAGAGCTTGAGTGACGGTTCGATTAGAGGCACCCTAGAACTCAAGGATTCAATCATTAAACAATTTTCTGTCACAGAAGAAGAGAAACAAAAGAAAACACCAAACGGGAAGCAGTTACTTCTATATAATCGAATCGCGTGGTCAATATCATACCTCAAAATGGCTGAGCTAATAACTTCGCCGGAAAGAGGAAAATATCAAATTAGCCAGTTAGGAAAAGGGTTACTACAAAAGAACCCACAGAAAATTTCGGTTTCTCTGCTAAAAACATATCCAGGTTTCATAAAGAATAGAAACCCCGAAAAAACCGAGAACGAAAAAGAGAGTGGGACGAACCAAGACATTGAAACAAAGACACCGGATGAGTTAATAGATATTGGTTATTCGCAAATAAGAAATGAGTTATCTCGCCAGATACTTGAGAGTATCCAAAGAAACAGCCCATACTTTTTTGAGCAATTGGTAATCGATCTCTTGGTAAAAATGGGGTACGGTGGGGCAGATAGTAGCGAAGTCACCCCGAACAGTAGCGATGAGGGTATTGATGGAATAATTAAAGAAGATAAATTGGGTTTGGATAAAATATACGTTCAAGCAAAGAAATGGGAAGGCTCTGTGGGAAGGCCGGAAATTCAGAAGTTTGTTGGGGCCTTACAAGGGAAAAAGGCGAAGAAGGGTATATTCATTACAACATCTTCTTTTTCGAAAGAAGCCATCTCATATACGGAAAACCTGGAATTGTCGGTTATTCTGATTGACGGTCAGAAACTTGCAAATTTGATGATTGATTACGAATTGGGAGTTTCGGTAAAAAACACGATAAAAATCTGCAAATTTGATTCGGACTATTTTGTTGAAGAATAAAAAATGGCCCAGAAACGAGACACACGGATATCAGATCCATGTGTCTCTTTTACAAATGACCAGATAGAGCAAAGGTATTTTGAAAAGAGCTTTACTGGTCGTTCTTTTTTGATAATCTTTGGGGTAAAAATAGTCATATGCCACCTAGTAGCCCAGGATGCCTGAATGTTGCAATACTATTCTTCAACTCCCATTTCGCTTCCAATAGGTACCCATTGGAGATATCTACACCTTATAGCAAAACAGACTAACGGATATCTGATCTGTATGTCTTTTTTCAAACAATCAGTTAGATATGAAGTTTTAGGCCGCATTTAATTGATAACGCAAGACCTACGACTTCCGATCATAGGTCTTGTTTGTATATTGGTATTTTATTTGGATAATGCAGGAAATTAACATAAAGTAAAGAAGAACGAACTAAAAGTTTAGTAGTGAAAAAGTTATCGTTGAAAAGTTTTATGTGGAGGTCAAAAAATGAAAATAGAGTTTATTGAAGTTCAAAATTTCCGAAAGCTAAAATCATGTCGAATTGAATTCTCTGATAAAAAAACAGTCTTTGTTGGAGCTAATAATAGTGGAAAAACTTCTGCAATGGATGCGTTAATACTTTTTCTAGAAAAAAGTCAGCGTAAATGTGTCACATCAACCGATTTCACATTATCTAATTGGTATGGGATTAATGCAATAGGGAGAACCTGGTTGACAAATGATAATTCGAAACCTGTTGACGTAAGTGTATCATCATGGGAATCATTTCTTCCTTCAGTAGATGTCTGGATAGATGTAAAAGAAAATGAAATTCACTATGTCAGTCACCTCATTCCTACCCTCAGTTGGGAAGGAGGGTTGATTGGGATTAGATTGCGTTTTGAACCTAAAAATACTGAAGAATTATTAAAGGAATTTTGCACTTCATATAGAGCAGTACAACAAACGATCACAGACGCCAATGGAAGAGAGAATTGTCGAAACCTAAATTTATGGCCGCAATCAATGAGAGATTTCCTTGATAGAAAATTGCAAACGTATTTTGGTGTTAAGGCTTATATTCTTGACCCAGATAAGCTTGAAGAACCACAGGATGGAGTTGCAAAAGTACAGAAGCTCCCTGAAGATAGCATTCCGCTTGATAGAGAACCGTTCGATGGTCTCTTTAAGATCGATATAATAAACGCGCAACGTGGATTTTCTGATGCAAAATCATTTGACGCATCAAATCCTAGCAACTGGGTTGGTGGCTTATCGACACAACTACGACAATACTTTTCTAAACACCTTAATCCATCGGAACTTCCTACACCAGATGATATTGACGCCCTTGAGGCAATAGCGGTTGCAAGGGAAACCTTTGATATAAAGCTGCGAGAGAGTTTCAAACCCGCCATTCAAGAGTTGGAAGGGCTTGGTTATCCAGGTTTCAGTGATCCCGAAATTATTTTAACGAGTAAGTTGAATCCAATCGATACACTTGATCATGACACAGCCGTTCAGTTTAATTTAATGAAACATAATGAATCCAATGAAGAGGCACAACTTTGCCTGCCCGAAAAGTATAATGGACTTGGTTATCAAAACCTCATCTCAATGGTTTTTAGCTTAATTCGATTCAGGGATGAATGGATGCGAAAAGGAAAAGCGGGAAAGAAACTGGAAGGCAGCGATTCGATTATCGAGCCACTACACCTTGTGCTTGTCGAGGAACCCGAGGCACATCTTCACGCTCAGGTTCAGCAAGTATTTATTAAGAAAGCTTATGATGTTCTTCGTAATCATGAGCAATTAATGAATAACGATAAGTTTATGACACAGTTGATTGTATCTACCCATTCAAGTCACATTGCACATGAGATAGACTTCGCTTCTTTAAGATATTTCCGTAGGAGATATGCTGAAAAAGTTAATGATGTACCATTTGTTACTGTGGTGAATTTATCGTCAACATTTGGTAGGGAAGATGAGACCTCCAAATTTGCAACACGTTATCTTCAAGCAACACATTGTGATTTGTTTTTTGCAGATGCAGCCATCTTGGTTGAAGGTCCTGCAGAAAGAATGCTGGTTCCACACTTTATTCGCAATAAATATCCTGAACTTGATTCACGGTATGTTACTTTATTAGAAATTGGTGGGAGCCACGCACACCGTCTTAGACCATTGATAGAGCAACTGGGTATACTTACTCTTGTGATAACTGATATTGATTCAATTGGACAAAACACACAAAAGAAGGTTCTTCCAAAACGTGATCAAAAGTATCGTTCAGGTAATGACACGCTAAAAACATGGATACCTTGCAAAGAGAAACTCGATGATTTACTAAAAGCTACTGATGAAGAAAAGGTCTCAACTGATTCTACAGTAAGAGTAGCATATCAATGTGCCATAAAAATTCTGTTTGATGATAAAGAGCAAGAAGTATTGCCGTATACATTTGAAGATGCTTTAGTACTTACAAATGTTAAGCTGTTTAAAAAGGTTACCAATGCAAATGGTTTACTAAAAAAGATGGTAGATGCACTAAATAGTAAAAGCCTCGACGATGCATCTTTGGCTATGTTTGATGCATTAGAAAATGGGAAAAAGGCTGAAATGGCATTGGACATACTCTATAAAGAAGACCCAACGAAAATCGACCCGCCTCAATATATTGCAAATGGTCTAGTCTGGCTAGAGATGGAACTTGAAAGAAAAAACGTCGATTTTATTTTAGAAGGTACGATTGTTGGAGGTGCTAAATGAATACTCCGAAAACTGTTTCAGTTGATGATGAAATCTACAGCTGTTTGCGGCTAGATACCCCAAAGAGCTTTTTCCTTTTTGCTGGAGCGGGTTCTGGGAAAACGCGTTCTCTTGTTAACGTATTACAAAGATTTCGGGATGATAACGGGAGTCGTCTCCGTCTTAATGGACAAAAGGTGGCAATTATTACTTATACAAATGCAGCTTGTAATGAAATTATCCACCGACTTGAGTTTGACAATATCTTTGTTGTTTCAACAATCCATAGCTTTGCCTGGGAATTGATTAAACCTTTTCAAAAAGACATTAGGGAATGGGTTAGGACAAGCCTTAAGTCGGAAATCATTGACCTCGAAGAGAAACAACGAAATGGTAGAACAGGGACAAAAGCTAACATTGATAGAGAACGACAATTAGTTTCCAAGAATAAACGGCTTGAAGATCTTGATAGAATTAAGTCATTTTCTTATAACCCTAATGGAATAAATAGCGGAAAAGATTCACTTAATCATTCTGAGGTTATAAATATCTCGGCTTCATTTTTATCCAATATACTAATGCAAAAAATACTTGTGAGAAAATACCCAATTCTGCTCATTGATGAAAGTCAAGATACTAAGAAAGAATTAGTAGATGTATTATTTACAGTGCAAAAAAATCACTCAGATAAATTTGTATTAGGTCTCTTTGGAGATACAATGCAGCGGATTTATATGGATGGAAAAATGGACTTAGGAAAAGACTTACCAGATGAGTGGGCTAAACCTTCGAAAAAAATTAATTATCGGTGCCCAAAACGGGTTATCACATTAATTAATAGAATTCGATTTGATGCAGATAGACAAAGCCAAGAGTATGTTGATAGTAACAAGGTCGGTAATGTACGTTTATTTATCATTAATGCCAATAGTGGTATAGATAAATTTGCTTTGGAAGACCATATTGCCGAACAAATGGCAGAGATTACAGGTGATTGTTTATGGACTACAGCGGAAGAAGTAAAAGTTCTTACTTTAGAACACCATATGGCAGCAAGAAGAGGAGGATTTATAGATTTTTTTGAGCCATTGTATAGCGTTGACAAGATATCAACCGGATTACTTGATGGCACTCTTTCTGGAGTATCGTTTTTTACACAACAAATACTTCCATTGGTAAAAGCTAAACAAAAGGGCGATGAATTTGGTGTAGCCCAAGTAGTTAGAAAATATTCAGCGATTCTGAACAAAAATGTGCTAAAGGAGAGCCCCAATCCCCTTGAAGAGATTAAAAGGGCCAATTATGCTGTTACAAATCTAATCAGCTTGTGGAGCGAAAAGAAAGAGCCCAGTTTAGTTGAAATTCTTCAATGTGTAGCGAGACATGAATTATTCCCGATACCTGATGTTTTCGCATCGATTGCTTATCGTACTCCCGAAGAGCAAATTACCACAGAGAATGATAATGAATCAGATCGTGATGAGATTACTGATGCATGGGATGCTGCTTTAAAGAGCCCGTTTAGCCAACTCGAGGCATATAATGATTATATTTCAGACAAATCAAGATTTGGTACACATCAAGGCGTTAAAGGCTTAGAATTTCCTAGAGTTATGGTTATCCTTGATGATGAACAGGCTCGTGGTTTTCTATTTAGCTATGAGAAACTTTTTGGGGCGAAAGAACTGAGTGAAACTGATAGAAAGAATATAGCTGAGAGGAAAGAAACTAGCATAGATAGAACTCGGCGTCTTTTTTATGTGACTTGTAGCCGGGCAAAGGAGAGTTTGGCAATTATTGCCTATACAAAGAATCCAGATGAAGTAAAAAAACATGCGATTGTTCAAGGGTGGTTTGAAGAAAATGAGATAATGATATTTTGAGAAAACACTAATATAATTGTATTCTATCGAATCCCTGATTGTGTCCATAGTTGTTCGCAATTTTCCATCGGGAACCTTGAAACTAAGCTGCTAACCTCTTAGATGAAATGGCTTCAATAATATCTTTTTGGATATAACATCTGGCGCTTTCCCAGTCTTCAGAGTACTCCATGAGATAGCAACAAACGAGTCTTA
>OBJA01001511.1_pt1 | contig 15733 bp, 24 predicted proteins | sample 1519751 | NCBI WGS metagenome assembly OBJA01 (sample SAMEA3881238, study PRJEB22517) | soil metagenome | biome: lake sediment; feature: soda lake sediment; material: sediment, water from around vicinity | place: India | collected 2013-12-23 | depth 3 m | reverse complement strand
AGAAAAACTCATGGCACTACCTCGAAACCGCAGCGGGCAGCGTGGGGTTCCCTCCATCTCCTCATTATCCCCACGTAGCCGGATGCCCGCACTTTTATTGATTGGCGGCTTGGATATGCAGCTTCAGCCCAAGCGCTTTGACCACTTTCATGATGGTGGAAAACTCGGGGTTTCCTTCCCCGGACAGCGCTTTGTAAAGGCTTTCTCGGCCAAGGCCGGTATCTCGGGCAAGTTGGGTCATTCCCCGTGCACGGGCGATATTGCCCAGCGCTTTGGCAATGTAGGCGGCATCATCACCTGCTTCTTCCAGGCAGGCATCGAGGTAAAGGGTGATGTCTTCCTCGGTTTTCAGGTGTTCAGCGCTGTCCCAGCGACGCAGTTTTATTTCATCCATTGTTCATCCTCCAATTTTACGAGCGAGTTCAAGGGTCGCCTTGATGTCTTGCTGTTGTGTAGCTTTATTTCCGCCTGCCAGCAGCACAAATATTTCCATGCCTATTTGCTTGAAATAGATCCGATATCCAGGGTCTGTGTGGATGCGCATTTCCGATACGCCTTCGCCTACTGGGCTGCAATCACCAAAATTACCATCTTCTGCCCGGTCGATCCGTGCCTGGATCCGAGCTTTCGCGGTGTGATCTTTCAGTTCGCTGAACCAGTTGTCGAAAACTTCGGTGGTCTGGATTATGTTCATGTGCATATAGTATCCCATGAGATACGTTTTATCAAATGAATAATCGGATCGACTTCAAGCGAATCGCCGATGCTGCACTTGGCCGTGCGCATACGCTGGTGCCACAGTGGCTGCCAGGTGGTGAGACGGCCGGGGCTGAGTATAAGTGCCTGAATCCGACGCGTTCGGATCATCGCAAGGGGTCGTTTTCGATCAATCTGGTAACGGGTATCTGGTTTGATTTTGCGATCGGTGACGGCGGCGGAGATCTGATCAGTCTGTATGCGTATATCCATCATCTTTCGCAGCTCAATGCGGCCAAAGCAGTCGCTGAGCAGCTGGGGATGGCGCTGAATTCTTTGCCCGGTTCGGGAAAAGAAGATAAACCGCCGGATAAACCAGCCAGGAAGCGTTCTGCCTGGATGCCGGTACTGCCAGTGCCTGAAGGTGCGCCGCCCGTTCCTGTGGCGCACCCGGTACGCGGGAGATCTGACAGCAGTTGGGATTATTTCGATCAGGAAGGGCGCCTGCTGGGTGCGGTGCATCGGTTTAAAACGTCGGATGGTGGCAAGGAGGTCTTACCCTGCGTATTCGCGCAGCATGAATCATCCGGTAAGCGTGAGTGGCGCTGGATGGCTTTTCCTGAGCCACGGCCGCTATATGGGTTGTATGAGCTTGCTCGTGCCCCTGATAAATCGGTTTTGCTGGTCGAGGGCGAGAAATGTGTGGATGCGGGCAAGGTTGCGCTTGAGGATGAGTTTGTCTCAGTAAGCTGGCCTGGTGGTGGTAAGGCGGTTGGTAAAATCGATTGGTCGCCACTTGCCGGCAGGGTGATCTATGTCTGGCCGGATTGTGATGCAGAGCGTGATAAAGCCGGTGATCTGCTGCCAGAGCATAGGCAGCCGGGTATGGCAGCCATGCTCAAGATACGCGATTTGTTGCTCAAGCTGGATCCTGCTACCCGGTTTCACCTGGTTCCTATTCCTGCTCCCGATGAGAAGCCGAGCGGCTGGGATATCGCGGATGCGATCGATGAGGGCATGGAAAGGGAAGCGCTGTTGACGTTGATCCGATCTGCGCCTGAGTGGCATGAAAAGCCTGAGAACCCTGCGCAGCAGAGCGCTGCTGGCGGGGATGATGATGGGCCGCCCTGGTCTGTCAGGGATCTGGTTTGGGATGGCAAGAAACCGGCCGCCTGTCTGTCGAATGTATACGACATCCTGGAGCATGATCGGCAGTGGCAGGGGGTGATCGCCTATGATGAGTTTTCTTACCGGGTGGTGAAGCTGAAGCCACCGCCATTCGTGGGCAGTGAAACGGGTGAATGGAACGGGGATGACGATGTGCAGGCCTCGATGTGGATCACGCGTAAATATGGCTTTGCTCCCCGGGAAAATATGACTGCGCTGGCGGTGGAATCGCTGGCGAGGTTTCACAAGTTCAATCCGGTGCAGGATTATCTGCGTTCCCTGAAATGGGATGGTATTTCGCGCGTGGATGACTGGATAACCGATTTCATTAATGCACCCAAGTCGGAGTATGTCTGGCGGGTTGCCCGCTGGTTTCTGGTAGGGATGGTTGCGCGAGCGATGCGGCCCGGTATCAAGTTCGATTATTGCCTGGTGCTGGAGGGCGATCAGGGACGCGGTAAATCATCGCTCCTGCGCGTTTTGGGCGGGGAGTGGTTCGGTGATACCGATCTGGATCTGCACAGCAAGGACAGCATGTCTGCGCTGCGTGGCAAGTGGTTGTATGAGATCTCCGAGCTGGGGTCGTTGGCTCGCTCCGAAGCAACCAAGCAGAAGTCATTCTTTTCGCGCGAGGTGGATGAATTCCGGCCGGTTTATGGGGCGCGTGAAGTGCGTTGTCCGCGCCAGCTGGTGTTCTGTGGAACCACTAATGAGTGGGAATGGAACAAGGATCAGACAGGCGGCCGTCGGTTCTGGCCGATCGAATGTACAGGTGAGATCAATATCGATGGCCTGGCAGCGGTGCGCGATCAGTTGTTTGCCGAGGCGTACCAGATTTATCTGTCTGGCGAACGTTTCTGGCCGACCAATCGGGAGCAGATCGATATTTTTAACCCGGAACAGTTCAGGAGGAGTGTATCGGATAGCTATCTGGATATGATCGAAAGTTGGATTGCAGAACAGTATAAGGAGTTCTGCATTGCGGATGTGGCAACTGAATGCCTGAAGATCGACGCGGCACGACTGAGCAGGGATGTGCAGACGCGGATCGGCAGTGCATTGCGGAAGTTGGGTTGCAGGAGGATTGAAAAACGCACGCACGCCGTTACCCGGTACTGGTACAAGGCCCCCAAAGAAATGGGCTCAGGTCATAAATCGGGACAGGATGATGCGAAAGGAGAGGGTCATGGTATCGATTTCTGATTTTATGTTCCCAACCTTCCTAACCTATGTGCAGAGGTTAGGAACCCTGAAACCCGCATGGGCAGGGCTTCTTCCTAACCTTCCTAACCTTCCCCACCTGTTTCCCACGCACACATGTGCGGGCGTGCGCACGCGCGTACGCGTACGCGCGCACACCTCCTTTAATTATAGGTTAGGAAGGTTAGGAAGGTTAGGAAGAACAAGCAGGTACGCGGCTTTAGAGGTTCCGAACCTGCTCCCCACCTTCCCAACCTCATCATGGGATAGAGGCAATGGATAAGGATGAGATACGCCGGCTGTTTCCGCAGTGCATTGCCTTTGCAGATGAGTGCAGGCGCGTGTTTGGCGATGATATCAGGCTGGTATACGTGGAAGAAAATGGCCGTTCACTGGGCAAGCGGGGTGAGGCTGGAGTGGAAACGGCTTTGTCCGGTGATGTGGGTGTAGCAACCAAGCGAGCAGGCAGGTGAGTGTATGACAACCATAAAAGTTGATATCAGTGATATCGAGCGGTATGCAAGGGAGCTTGACCAGATCAGGAAGAAACAGATTCCTTATGCTATTCGCCTGACAGTGAACAAGCTGGCCGAGAGCGCGAAGCGTCACATGGAAAACAAAGAAATACCATCGCTCGATCGGCCGACACGGTATGCGCTCAATATGATGCGGGTGGAGTATGCGAAGCGGAACAGTGATCCGACTTCGACAGTGAAGGTGAAGGATTCAGCAATGATTACCAAGCGCGGGATGGTTGGGCCGGATCAGGTGCTGGGTCATCTGTTCACGGGTGGCCAGCGCAGGGGAAAAGGATTCGAGGGGTTGATGCAGCAGGCGGGTATCCTGCCCAAAGGCATGTATGCCGTGCCAGGCGAGGGCGTGACATTGGATGGGCACGGCAATATACCCAGAGGGCTGATCGTTCAATTACTGGCGTATTTCAGGGCATTCCAGGAGTCCGGGTTCAGGGCGAACATGACTGGCAAGAGCCGCGCTGCTTTCGAAAAGCGCTATAGGAGCAGAAATCTTAAAAGCGCCCAGTCATTCAATTTCTTTCTGGTGGGGGTGGGTGACAGGAGCAGGTTGCATCCTGGTATCTGGGCAAGAGTGGGATTTGGTGCCGGCAAGTCAATCAAGCCGATTCTGATGTTTGTCAACAGGGCAACGTACAAGCAGTACTTCGACTTGCCTGCGATAGTGGACATGATCGTCGAGCGGGATTCTGAATTCTATTTCGAAGAATCTTTGGCGCATGCAATCGCAACCGCAAAATGATCAAGGTACTTCCGGGGGTGCCTCTCGTAGCGGGTAATGAAAACCACCCTTATGCGCTAGGGTGTGATTCCGAGGTATGGTTATGTCATGTTGTTGAATTTATTAAGTTTATTCATTTATGGCTGCAGTCAAACAGAGTGAATTTGCGAAGATGCTCGGATTTAGCAGTGTTGCTGTGACAAAGCTCAAGAATGCCGGCAGGCTTGTTTTCACGGAAGACGGCCTGGTTGATGTGGAGGCCAGCAAGAAGCGAATTGAAGAGACATCGGATCCGCGCCGTGATGATGTCGTGCGCCGGAACGCAGAAAAACGCGGGAGCGATCCGGGCTCGCTCAGTCAGTCTCCTGCCAGTGTCAGCTTCCAGGAATCGAGAGCGACGAAGGAACAATACCTGGCACTGCAGGCAAAGGCTGATTATGAAGCCAGGATGGGGGAGCTGGTCGAGCGTACTACGGTGGAGCGGGACTGGATGACTGTAGCGGTAATCTTGCGTACATCGCTGGAGCGGATCCCTGACAGTATGGCAGCTGTGCTTGCGGGGGAAACTGATATCGATCGAGTACACGCAATGCTGATCGAGCAGATCGAACAAGCGCTGAAGCAGGCATCAGATCACATCAACAGACTGCAATGATTCAATACACAAAAACCTTTGCACGTGGAATCTACCCACGAAAAAAGCTGACTGTTTCGCAGTGGGCAGATGCTAACAGGATCCTGTCGAGCAAATCATCGAGCGAGCCGGGTAACTGGCGCACATCGCGTGTTCCCTACACCCGGGAGATCATGGACAACCTTTCCGCATCCGACCCCGTACAAAGGATCGTACTGATGTTTGCTGCACAGAGTTCGAAAACAGAAATCGCGCTCTGCTGGCTTGGCTACATCATGGAACACGCCCCGGCGCCCACCCTGGTAGTTGTCCCTACGCTGGAAGTACGTAAACGCTGGGTTAAGCAGCGGTTGAACCCGATGCTGACAGAAACCCCTGTACTGGCAGAAATCTTTGATGCAAAGCGCTCCAGAGACTCCAGCAACGCTGAAGACATCAAAGATTTTCCCGGTGGCGTCATGGTTATCGGTGGCGCAAACAGCCCGGCTTCCTTGTCATCGATGCCGATCCGGTATGTCGTTTGTGATGAAGTAGATCGTTTTCCCTGGGAAGCAGGAGAAGAGGGTGATCCACTCGGGCTGATCGACGAGCGTACAAAAACATTCCCTCGTCGAAAGGTGCTACTGGTCTCCACCCCGACAATCAAAGATTCCAGCCGGATAGAAGCTGAATACCTCAGATCCGATCAACGCCGGTACCACGTGCCCTGCCCGCATTGCGAAGAAATGCAAACGCTCAAATGGTCGAATCTGAAATGGGATGAAGCTGTTACGCGTGCCTGGTATACCTGCGAGCATTGCGGCGCTGAATTCGACGAAAGCAGCAAGACATGGATACTGGAATGCGGTGAATGGATCGCAGCCTATCCTGGCCGCTCGATACGCGGCTATGCCATCAATGGCCTGTATTCACCCAATGGCCTCGGGTTCAGATGGATAGAAATCGTTCGGCAATGGCTGGATGCACAGGGTGATCAAACCAAACTGAAACGCTTCATCAACACTACCCTGGGAGAAGTCTGGGAGGATCAATCCTCCAAAATCAGCGCGAGCGATATGCTGCAACGTATCGAAAACATCCCGCAACGGATAGTCCCAGCAGGATGTCTTGCGTTTACTGCAGGCGTGGATACACAAGACGAATGGCTCGCAGTTAATCTGCTCGGCTGGGGGGATGGTCAGCTGTGGATCATCGAATGGCACATCATACAAGGCGATACTACGCGGAACGAAACCTGGGACAAGCTGGATAAATACACCGCTGATCAATCAACACGGCTACCCCATGCTGATCGACGCCTGCGCCATTGACGTACGGGGGCACCGTGGCGAACAAGTCAAGAAATTCGTCGCTCGCAAAACGCTCAAGATTCCTGTTTTCGCGGTGCAAGGCGCTACAACCAGAATGGGGAAAGCGATCTCCTCCACGCCGTCTTATCCGGAGAAAACGCTCAGGGGTTCCATTATCCGCAACAGCCATGCTCTCTGGAATATCGGCACCGAGTACTGTAAAGATTTCATCTATTCCACCATCGCCAGCGATGGAAACCTGCCAGCCGATGAACGGATCATCCATTTTCCGCAAGGGCTGGATGAATCCTACTTCGATGGCTTGCTTTCCGAGACATTCAATCTGGAATTAAATCGTTACGTCAAGAAGAAAGGCGTGAAACACCAGCGCAATGAACCTCTCGATGTATTTGTGTATTCCTGGGCAATTGGCCATCACAAACAAGTCAGAATCGGCATGAACATGCGGGGGGAACCGAATCCGCAGTACTGGGAACGCAGAAGATCGATGTATGAGCAAGTCCTGCCCGGGTTATTTTCGTTTGGTGGCAACCATCCTGAAAAACAGGATCCTTCGCCAGCCATCCAGCCGCTCACCTCATCCGGCCGGATCTCGCTTGGCCAGTGGGGGCGTGGTTGAAGCATGGCGTGGATATCGTGGAAGACATCCTCTCCCGGGTCATGAATGCCCTCAATATCCGCTCAGGCAGCGAACCAGCCGCCAGGCTGCACGAAGTGGAACAGCAGGTCCGGCAGACATGGGGAGGAACAGAGCCCTACATCCCCAGACACAGCCCCCGGGACAGGATCAGGGAACAAGTGTTGCAGAACCTTGACCAGGGCGTGTCGGTGCAAGACGTCGCCAGACAAACAGGCATCAGCCGGGCACAAGTCTACCGCCTGCTCAAAATCAAAAAATAGTCTCATTTTCCCCCTAGAAATGAGACAGAAAAAAGTAGTAATGTCACCGCAACCGATCAGGAGGAATCATGGCAGGAATCACGTTGGCGCAGGCGCAAGCGCAGCTTGAGAAATATATCGAGGCAGAAAACAAGGTATTGGAGGGGCAGTCGTACATGATCGGCAGCAGGCAACTTACAAGAGCGAATATGTTGCACATACAGAATGCCATCAAATACTGGGATAGCAGAGTGAAGGAGCTTTCTGCCCAGGCGAGTGGACGAGGTCGTTCCAGAATCGTATCTCCAAACTGGTAAATGATTGATGGACAAAATAAAACTTAACATTGTAGATAAAGCCATCAGCATCTTTTCCCCGCGGCTGGCGTTTGATCGCTTGAAATATCGTTCGGCGCTGGCATTTGCCGGCAGCTATAACGGCGGATCATCCCGCCGTGCCGCCCTGCGCAACTGGAACCCCTACGCAGGCGATGCCAACGAAGACACTATTCACGACCTGCCCGCCCTGCGTGCCCGTTCACGAGATCTGGCACGTAACGCGCCGATCGGTGGCGCTGCATTGAATACCCTGGTAACCAACGTCATCGGCACCGGCCTGTCCATGCAATCCAACCCGGATGCAAAACTGCTGGGCATGGACGAACAGACTGCGAACGCATGGAAACACAACGTCGAAGCAGAATGGCAACTGTGGTGCGACAGCGTGGACTGCGATGCCTCCAGAACCAGCAACTTCTACGGACTGCAGGCACTGGCCCTGCGCTCGATGCTGGAATCAGGTGACGTCATTGCTATTACCCCGGCCATCACCGGCCGCAGCAGTCCCTATACCCTGGCCGTGCAGCTGATCGAAGCAGACCGACTGATCAACCGCAACAACGAACGGGACACCCGCAGCAAAATCGCCGGAGTCACGCTCGATGGTAATGGCGCGCCGTTACGTTACGACATCACCCGGCAACACCCGGGCGCGGTGCGGCCCAGTCAGATCGAATGGATCGAGGTAGACGCCTGGGGGAAAAATGGCCGGCGAAATGTCATCCATCTGTTCGAACGGCGCAGACCAGGGCAAGTGCGCGGTGTGCCGTATCTCTCCCCAGTCATCGAACACCTGAAGCAGCTGGCCCGTTACTCGGAAGCGGAACTTCAGGCCGCCGTCATCTCTGCAGCCCTGGCCGTCTTCGTCAAAATGGACGCGGACGCTTTCCAGACTTTGTTTGACGGACAAAGCGCGGATAAATACATTGAAGGCGCTTCAAGCTGGGATGGCGGTATCCATACCGATCTGGATGGTCCGGGAAAGGCAGTCAACCTGCTGCCGGGCGAAAGCGTGGACGTTCCCAGTCTCGGCAGACCCAATGCCAATTACGACCCGTTTTTCCTCTCGATGCTCAAGCAGATCGGGCCGGTACTGGAGATCCCGTTCGAAGTGCTGATCAAGCATTTCTCCAGCTCCTATTCCGCCAGCCGTGCGGCACTGCTCGATTTCTGGCGCTTCGTGCGTGTACGCCGTGATTTCATGGCTACCTACTTCTGCGAACCGATCAAAGAACTGTGGTTTGAGGAAGCCATCGCATCCGGCCGGATTGCTGCGCCCGGGTTTTTTTCAGACCCAAGACTCAGACAAGCCTGGACGCGCGTGAGCTGGGTCGGCGATAGCCCGGGCAGTATCGATCCGGAAAAAGAAGTCAGAGCCGCAGAAAAACGCATCCAGCTTGGCATCAGCACACGTGAAAAAGAAAGCATCGCCTATGATGGCGGTGACTGGGAAGCGAATGTGGCGCAACTGGCCAAGGAACAGGCCATGCTGGAATCGGCTGGATTGGTGCAGGAAAAACAACCGGATACGCAATCATTGCCGCATCCGGATTAGATATCAATCTATCAAATCTCGTGTAGCTTCTTCGATTACAGCATCAGATACACCGCGTTTTTTCAATGCTTCGATCAGTCGTACTGCTGACATGCCGGAATACCGTTCTTCGTCTCTGCGTAATCCTTCGCTGATGTATGACTTCAGCAATGTTTGGTATCCGGAAAAACCTTTATGCGGGGCAATTTCCTTTAAAGATTCCACAACATCGACCGGGATGCGTAGTGTGATCGATGTCATTGGGCGATCCTTCTGCAGGCGTTTTTTTAAGCGTTCAGAGAGCATAGTTGAGTTCCTCCTCGGGTTCAGTGCGGCGGGCGGAAATAATACGGATACAAGATTCTTCAATCTCAATATGAACTACGTAGAGCAAGCGGCCAGTCACATCAAAACCAATAGCGGCATCGCGTGCTTCATCATTACGGGAAGCATCAGTCAACACAAACAATGGATCGGAAAAAACCGTAGCAGCTTCCTCGAAACGGATGCCATGCTTGTGCAGATTTTTTTCTGCCTTGTTTGCATTCCAAACGAACAAATCGCCATTCAGCTCATAGTAGATGTTCATTGGAAGTATTCTATCATTTGTATTTACAATGTAAATATAAATGGTGGTTAGGCAGGGGAAGAAATGTAGGATAAGAACCATTTAGAAGCACAAAGAAATCCCCTGTCATGGAATGGGAGGAAGATGCCCGACAGGGGATGACTCTGCAAAAAAGGTAGATACCCAATGTAGCGACCTACCGAAATATATAACGCACCTAGTCACTGATTGGTTTACTCAGGAGTGCCCGTGCCTTAAACTTGGGTAGGTAACATTTTCCCAATCTAACTCCACGGGGAAGTATCTGGGTAGACGAAGAAATGTGGGGTAAGTCGCACCGATAACCCCAAGCAAAAAATTGTCTCATTTTCCCCCTAAAAATGAGACAAACAACTCTGTATCGTACGTCCATTCCTAACAGGATGGACGTATGCAACTATCAGATATCATCACTGCCCCATGGGCAATCATTCCCGAAAAACTGCTGGAGATTCAGGCAGTTTATGCCGCACACACACGCGGCGAGAAGGTGGATATTGCTGCTGTGGAAGCCCGCCTGGGCAGATCGCTGCAAAACGATGAGCAAGGTTACGTCATCCGCGATGGCGTAGCCATCATCCCGATTCACGGCGTCATCGCCAAGCGCATGAACCTCATGCAGGAAATCTCCGGTGGCGCTTCCAGCCAGTTGGCAGAACGCGACATTCGTTCAGCACTGGATGACGCTGGCGTCCGTTCCATCCTGCTGCATATCGATTCCCCCGGCGGCACGGTGGACGGCACGGAAACCCTGGCAGAACTCGTGCGGGAAGCGGGCAGGATCAAACCGGTGGTCGCGTTTGCCGATGGCCTCATGGCCAGCGCTGCTTACTGGATCGGATCAGCCGCCACCGAAGTCATCGCCTCATCTGCCACGACACAGATCGGATCAATCGGCGTGGTGACCAGCCATACCGATATATCGAAGGCGCAAGATGCCGCCGGAATCAAAACTACTGAAATCAGCGCCGGGAAGTACAAACGCATTGCCAGCCACTACGCCCCGCTATCGGCAGAAGGCGCTGAAATGCTGCAATCGCAGGTGGATCAGCTTTACACCATCTTTGTGAATGCAGTCGCTGTCAATCGCGGTGTGCTGCCGGAAACCGTGCTGGAGGATATGGCCGATGGCCGTGTGTTCCTCGCCAAACAGGCAAAGAAACGCAACATGATCGATCGCATCGCAAGTCTTGAAACAACCTTATCGAAAATGGCAACAGGAGTATGGCCAATGAAAAATGCAGAACAGACCGCAGCACCCGAACCTGTATCCGCACCCGCTCAGCCGCAAATGACCGTAGCGGAAGAAGTGCGTATGGATATCGACACCTTGAAAGAGGATTACCCGGAACTTGCCACTGCCCTTATACAGGAAGGTGCCGATGCAGAACGTGCCCGCATCCAAGCCTGTGAGGATGCCAGCCTTCCCGGGCATGAAGCGCTGGTGGCCAGCATGAAGTTCGATGGCAAATCCACCGGGCAGGATGTGGCCATGGCCATTATCCAGGCTGAGAAAAAGATCAGGGCGGATCATCTGAATGATTTCAGAGCCAATGCACCGCTTCCGGTACCGCATGCGCCAGTACCCGCAATTGAAACGGCAGCGGCGGAAAACAGCCATCTCTCGTTGGGAGATCGGGCAAAAGCTGAATGGGATGCCAGCGAGGCTGTACGTAATGAATTCAAGCGGTTTGATACTTACCTTGCTTACAAGCAGGTAGAAGAAAAGATGAAATCCCGCTGAGCATCGAATACCAGACGATTAACGACAGTAAAGGAATCGAATCATGACAACTCTAGCAGCAGATCAGCCGCGTGATTTCTACCAGGGAGATTTTCACGATTTCCCCGTGATCGCGACAGACATCATTTACCAGGGTGCAGCCGTCGGTGATAACGGCTCAGGCTATGCCAGGCCTCTGGTGGCCGGCGATGCATTCCTCGGTTTCGCCGATTATCGGGCGGATAACGCAACCGGCGCGGCCGGTAATGCCTTTGTCCGCTGCCGTACACGCGGCAGCATAAAGCTGGCTGTTGCAACCCTTGTTGCCGGCGATGTCGGTAAATCCGTCTACGCATCCGACGATAACACGTTCACCCTCACAGCGACCAATAACACCAAGATTGGGCATGTGGTTGCGGTGATTGCGGCCGGACAGGCAATTGTCGAATTTAACGTGTAACCCGCCGACTCGGAAACTAACTACCGGAAACACAGGAGAAAAAAATCATGACAGCACCCATCATTACCGAGCGCAGCGTCATCGGTATGTTTTACGAGCGGCTGCAGCAGAACACAGCCAGCTCATTCCTCGATGCCATTACCACCACCCCATTCGAATCCGATCAGGACAGCGAGAATTACGCATGGCTTGGCATGGTCCCGCAGATGACGGCAAAGCGCGGCGAGAAAAAATTCTCACAGTTGCGTACCACCGAATGGGAAGTCAAAAATGTTGAATACCAGGGCGGTATCGCGTTGCCTAAAAAGCACATCATTTACGACAAAACTACCCAGGTGCAGGCCCGTGTCAATGAACTGGCTGACAGAACCACTGCCCACTGGTGGAGCCTGATTGCACCGCTGATCGTCAATGCGGAATCTGCCGTTTGCTATGACGGCCAGTATTTCTTTGATACCGATCACAGCGAGGGTGATTCCGGCGCGCAGAGCAACGACATCACCTCCGCCGCTGCCGTACCAGCCAACCCGACTGCAGCAGAGATGATCAAAGCCATTATGGCCGGCGTCGAAAAGATGATCGGCTACAAGGATGACCGCGGCGAATATGTGAATGAAAATCTCACAGAGTTTTATGTCGTTGTCGGGACCGGTCTGATGAAGCATGCGCTGGAAGCACTGACACAGACACGTGTGGGTGGGGGTGACAGTAACATCCTGATTGAACAGGATTCCTTCCGTTTCCGTGTCGAGGCCTCCCCGCGGCTCTCAGGCTGGACAACCAAGTTTGCTCTCTTCTCAACACAAGGCACGCAGAAGCCAATCATCCGTCAGCAGCGCAAGCCCAACAATGCCGCCCCCGGCTACAGCGTGGACGGTATGCTGATGGAAACGCTGTGGCTGGATTCGGAACATTGCAAGAAGCATGACGAATGCCTGGTTTCGGTCGAGACAGAGCGCGCCGCCGCTTATGGTGACTGGAAGAAAGCCTGCCTGGTAACACTTACCTGATGACAGCTATGGAACAGTACATCGCAACCCGGCCCGTTACGCTGCAGTTCGGGGTGATCGGGCTGACAGAACAGCAGGCTATGGCCAGACTGCACAACCTGGATCGGCTGGATAACGGCAAATTCCGGATTGTGCAGCCTGTGCAGTTCAAGGCGGGCGAATCGTTCGAGTACGATGGTGAGTTACCCAAATCACTGGCAGCCCAGATCGAAACGAAAGCACCGGTAGCCCCCAAAGCGAAAGATCTTCCCCACGCACGTGGGGGTGTTTCCAAGGGTGAATAATGCCATTCGTTGAGGATCTGGATGTGTTCATCAATGACGATACCCCGGGCTATGCTCACGCCATTATCGGCGTGAATACAGTGACCGGGTTATTCGATAATGGCTACACCGGCATCGATCTGGTGGGCAGCAGCGATCCTACCTTCCTCTGCAAATCCTCGGATATCCCTCTCATTGCCGATGGTTCGTCCATCACCCTCAACGGTACGGTCTACAAAGTAGCCGGTGCGCCTCAGCCCGACGGCACCGGCCTGGTGCTGCTGCAACTGCGGAAATCATCCTGATGGCCCATATCCGTAAACAGTTGCGAGACAAGATGAAAATGGTCGTGCAAGGCACGGGGATCACCACCTTCGTCAATCGCGACAAGCAGATCACCCAGACGGATCTGCCCTGCGCGGTGATCACTACCGACAGAGATAAGGTAGATCCATTCATCGGTAACGGTAACCAGGCAGGCTGTAGTCGTCGCACCCTCCGGGTAATCGATCTGGTCATCCGGGTGTATGCACAGGCTGAAACCGGTGTGGATGATGCGCTGGATGTGCAGTGCGCCAAGATCGAGAAGGCACTCGCTGATACCGAGATAATCGCCCCGGCTTGGCCAGATCTCGAATCAACCACCATCGATATCTTTGGCGAAGGTGAAAAGCCAATCGGGATAGCAACAATGAATTACAAGGTTGAATTCAAGAACATTTCTAACCCTGAACGAAGCATTTAGGAGATCGACAGCATGGATATGGTAATTGTTGGGCAAGGCCCGATCTATATGGGCGACTACGATCAGAACAGCTACAAGGTGAAAGATGAGGTCGCAATCGGTTGTGGTAACCGGGTACTCAAATTATCTTTGTCACGCGAAACAGCGGAAATCAAGGAATCCTGCTCAGGTTCCCGCCTGACCCTGATGGAATATGAAACCAGCAAATCGGGAACGGTCAGGCTGGAAATGCAGGAATTCGACGAGGATATGCTCGCCATGGCGCTGTATGGCACAGCAGCAACCATCGCCGGTAACACAGTCACCGGTGAAGTCCTGCCGACCATGGTCGTCGGTGGCATCTACCATACCAAATATCCGAAGATTTCCGCGGTTACGATCAAGGATTCCAAGGATCCGGGACCGGTAGCTACGCTGGTAGCGGACACCGATTATGAAATCTCTCACGCCACTTACGGGCGCATCAAGATTCTGAACCTGAGCACATATACTCAGCCGTTCACAATCGATTACACCTATGGCGGGCATGAAAACATCAAGCCGTTTTCTGTTTCCAATGCCATCAAGGTGATCCGGTTCGATGGCATCTCCACGGCAGACAATACCCGTGTACGTGTTTTGCTGCCGCGAATTGCATTCAGCCCGACGGACGAATTCGATTTCCTGGGTGAGGAAGCCAGCACGCTTGCCATTGAAGGCAAGCTGCTGATGGCGAATATCCCTAATGCTGACCCGGTGCTCGGTCAATTCGGCAATATTGAGATTCTGTAATACACGGATATCTGATGACATTATCAGACCATGATGATGGCATTGCAGGGCGACGCCGGCCGGCAGAAATCATTTCTGCCGGTGCCAGCAAGCACCGCCGCAGATCGGATGATAAAGATTGCACGCATTTGCACTACCGCATCACAGACTGCGAACTCTCGATCAAGCAGCTCGAAAAGAATCACATGCTGTTGCATGACAGGATCGATGTGCTGTGCACCAACATGGCAAAAGTGGCCACTATCCTGGAGGCATGGAACAGCGCCCGAGGTTTCTGGCGCACCCTCAATTTCATCGCAAACGGCGTGAAAATCATTATCTCCGCCATTGCATTCGTAGCCATTGCCTGGGTCTCGTACAAAACCGGCGATTGGTTACGCATTATCAGTTAAATAAAAAATGGTAGACGAACTCATCCCTGTACAAAAAGAACTGCAGATAGGCGGCGAAACCATCACGATCACCCCGATAAAGGTGCGCGAGTTGACCGCTTTTGCAAAAGCGATAGAGCCGCTGGTGAATGATTTTATGGCCGACGATGTGGACTATCTGCGTGTGGTCATCAAATCAACTGAAAACGTCATCGCTGCCGTCTGTATCGCGTTGCGCAAGGAACGCGATTGGGTGGAATCATTGGGAATCGATCAGCTCGTTACACTCGCTGCGGCGATCGTCGAGGTCAATTCCGATTTTTTCATCAACCGGATTCTGCCATCCATCACCAGCGGAATGCAGAGTCTGGAAAATCTGAAGGTAAAACCGGCTGGGCAGAAATCGATATCCAGTTCCGCCAGGCAGGATTAGGCAGCGTACTGGACATGACGCTTTCTCAGGTGAGGATCTACGCTGAAGCGATCAGAAAAATTGAAGCGGACAAGCTGAAAGCACAGGCCATCGCAGTGCGCGCCGGCATGGCCGATGAAAAGAATTGGAAGAAGTGGCTCAAATCTTTTTGAAGTCTTCAGACCCTGAAAACGATTTTGATCATGGTCCAGATTCCGACCCAGCCCATGAACAGGATGGTAATGACCTTGGTCAGATCAGGGATGACTGCCAGACAGACAAGCCAGATGAACAGAATCAGCAATAACTCATAGAGGTAAGCCCCCGGCTTTGCCGGGGGACTCACCGAGGTTTGACCT
>OBJA01001510.1_pt1 | contig 15743 bp, 13 predicted proteins | sample 1519751 | NCBI WGS metagenome assembly OBJA01 (sample SAMEA3881238, study PRJEB22517) | soil metagenome | biome: lake sediment; feature: soda lake sediment; material: sediment, water from around vicinity | place: India | collected 2013-12-23 | depth 3 m | reverse complement strand
TTTGTAAAAACTGAATTTACTGACAGGAAAATCTACTATTTCAATACCGAGTTTCCGTTTATGCTAGAATTTGATCCCTATGATCAAACCAAAAGTAACTGGGGAATCGGTGATAAATTACAACCTTCGGGTTCGATGGAATTTGGGGATATTTTAATCTGGGATGCCCATTTTGGTCCCAATGAAGGCCGCGTTCAGCTTGAGAATATTGTAAACGATCCGTATCTGGAACTAAAGAAATCATTTTACCCAACGGAAAAAGTAACTGTTTTGGGTGGTTACGATTATAGCATCCAGATTTTTGAGAAAACCCGAAGCAAGAAAAACAGCAAACCTGCTTCCGCAGAAATTATCAAGGTATTTGATATGAAGAGCATTGCCGACCCACATATAGTAGATTTCGAAGGCGAGAAGGTATGGAAAATGGATGAAGCTGATGAATATAGCCCGGCTGTTGTTGTTCACCAAAACGAATTGGTTCAGCAGGATGTCATGGATTTTCTGTTATCTGTAAATTATTACGATTTGGAGGAAGTTAACGCAGATGAGGTTTTGCTGGTTCTGTCCATCACAAACGATGGAGAACATTTGAGATACGAAAAGGCCGACCTGTTATCATCCATTCCCGGATGGAAAACAGGTAAAATTGAGTTCCGGATTACTGAATCATTGCCTGGCACGGCCACAGTTAGCTCATATGTGTGGAATAAAGACAGGAAGAAGATTTTATTGAAGGATCTCTCTGTTCAAATTATAAGCAACTGAATCCTGGAAAGATCTATTTATTATGGATGGTAAGTCTCAAAAAGCCCTCTCCATTGATGGCATTAATAATCACAAGTATTAAAATTAAAACAATAACTGAGGAAGAAAAATTAGGTTATAAAATTTCTCTTGGAAGATCCTCATTCATAATTACTTCTGCGGACAACTTGGGAGGATTCTTTCTTATAGCGTTTTACAATTTGAAAGTCATCGAAATAAGCCGGTTCTTTTTCGCTGTTCCACAGGTATAGTTTCAGGTTGCTCAAATCAAGATGTCGAGGAACCCAGAATCCAAGTTCAAGTTTTTTCCATCCGTTGATTTCAACATCTTCTTGTCTCCAGCTGATTACATAAAACTGGTTGCCGCAACTTGCTACGATATTTGCATTGTTCGCAGAACTGTTATACCAGACTGTAGCATAAATGTATTCGATGTTTTCGGCATCATTTAATTCAACAAATGTACCATAGTTGTTTTGTGGGTCAAGTAATAAACTGGCATTACCGCTTTTTGCTATACCTGAAACTATTCTTCGGGCTTGAATTGCCTCGGTTCCATCGCTAAAATAGACCAGGTTGTTCACCGAATCGACAGATTCAAAGTTGCAAAGTATGGTGTCAGGATGGTATTCAAATTCAACATTATATTGGTTTAAAGATGCTTCCATTCCTCTTTTCTTTAGAAGAAAAACAGGAAAATCTTTTTCAATTATTTCCCAATCGGAACTAAATAGGTACTTATTCCGATACTGTTCATTAGCTTTGCGCGAAAAATTAAAGTTATTGTCAAAAACTGAAAAAACGATGTATTCTGCTTCTTTCACCTCAGGGAAAAGGTAAATTGAATCCCGATAAGCAAGATGGGGAAACAAATTATCTGAAGCGCTGACACTTGCATGAGGTGGAATACGTTTTAATAGTGTATTGGTTTTTTGGACGCTGAATGCAGGTTGATAAAATTCTTTTGCGTAGAATTTTTCCTTTTTAGGATTCATAGTCCAGGGTATTTCAACATTATTAGGCTCCAGCTTATATAAAGTCATGGAAATGGTAAAAGTAAGAACGATAACAATCAATTTGTTCTGAATGGTCTTCCTTTTGAACGACGAAATTGTAAGAAAGACAGACAATGGGAGCAATGTAACGACTTCAATTGAATAATAAGTAGAAATTCCCCATCGGATAAATGAATCATTTAGCATTTTTTGTGCTACAATTGGAATAAACCAGATCAGATATTGAGGCCGGTAAAATAAAATAATGCCACCCGATACCATGTAAACAATATAGAATTCTGCCTTTACCCAGTCTAATGCCGGATCACTGTGATGATTGACGAAAAAAAGTTTAAGGGTTTGAACAGGATTTTGCAAAGCAAACAGAAATGCTTCTCCAGGATCGGCCCCCAATGCGGAATAATTAAAGAGGGTAAATTGTTTTTCCTCAGTTTCTATAAGGGGAATGAATACTTTAAAAATCAAGATAAAATAAATGAGAGACAGAATAATTCCGGCAACACTAAAAAGTACTGCCTTTTTGTCTTTCCAGTGCAGAATAATTAAAACTATGAATATGAACATGAACCACAGCGGGATATTTTCCCTGGATAAAAGAGCAAGAATAAATATAATCAGGGCGCCTATGTATTTTTTCTTTTCAAACAGGTAAAGAAAAATTGGAATGAAACACGAAGCAATAACAGCCAGATTCACATCACTTGAAAAAGTAGTGAATCTTCCAAGCAAAACAAAGTAATATACCAATACTCCGGCACCTAACCACATATTATTGGCTTTTAGCATTACAAGCCTATAAGTATACCAGGCTGCCACCAAAACAAGGCTGTATTGGATAATTATCAGAGTATATGTTCCTGTTATCCAATTAAACAACCAATAAACAGGAATAAAGTACATTAAAGTAAAAGAGAAATGGTCCTGTAAAAAATTCCCGGAATAAGTAGGCATCATACTTATTCTGAAATGAGAATAATCCCGGAAGGCGAAGTTGTAATTTCCATAATCGAAAGTTACAGTCCTGAAATAATAATGGTTGGCGATTCCCATAAATAACAGGAGTAATCCAAAAAAGATGATAATCAGGTGTGGCAAGTATTTTTTTCTAACTCTTATTTTCATTTCATTTTATTAAATGCTCATTTCATATGAAAATCAAAATAAATTTTTCATGAATTTTTCTGTAAAAAGATTTGGATCAACAATGCTTCTTCTCGCCACTTATATAATTGCTGCAGTGTAAAAACAGATTTTTAATCCAATGAAAGAATGGTTTGGCTACAGTCATTAATTTCAGGTTTATATCTATTATTTTTGCATCAAAAATAAAAAATGACGCATTATAAAAAAATGAAACAGTATATTTATTTAAATAATAACCATTATATGCTGCTATGGGCATATTTTTTTTCGTATTTCCGTACAGATAATTGTTAATTTAGTCGTCTTTATTGTTGCAGTTAAACATGCATATTTCGAAGGTCCAGTCCTTCACTGAAAATGGAGTATTACAATATTAATAATCAGCTTTTCGCTATGAATTCTTCTTTTTTAAGAAAAAAAATAACAAAAAACATCCTGTTCATAATTGTTTTTGCAGGTCTGTTTTTTTTATATGATCTGAACAACTCACTTTTTTTTCCTCCACAGTCTGTGCATATCTGGAGACAGACCAATAGCCTTTCACTCACGTTAAATTATCATCAGCATGACCTCCCGTTCCTGGAGCCGGAAATGCACAACCAGTTTGGAGGTGGAGGGTATTCGGGAAAGGCAGCAGGCGAATTTCCAATAATTTATTATGTAGTAGCAAAACTATGGGATGTTTTTGGTGCACACGAATGGATTTTTAAGCTGGTGCAGGTTATCATCCTGTTTTTAGGATTGTATGCATTATTTCATAGTTTAATTTATCTTTTAAAGAACCAGTTTCTGGCCGCCATTGTGAGCCTGCTTGTATTTACTTCGCCAATGGTTGTTTTTTATGGCCCGAACTTCCTGCCCGATGTTCCGTCGTTATCTTTTATTTTTATAGCATGGTATTTTATAATGCGGTACCTTCGAAAAAGAAACACCTTAAATCTTTGGTTTTCTGCACTAATGTTTTCCCTTGCCATGTTGCTGAAGGTCACGGCATCCATTTCCTTTATTGCACTGGGAGGATGGATACTCATTGAAATGTTTTTTATGAAAAAGGACCAGTGCACATTCTGTTTCAGGTGGCAGGATTTGGTGCCTTTTATTCTAGCCCTGGTTCCAGTAGTATTGTGGTATGTTTATGTTGAACACTACAACCAGGTACATCAGGGGTTATTTTCCTTCCATGGGATTTTGCCTATCTGGGATATGTCGAAGGAACAGATCGACAGAGTTATAGAAATGCTTGACTATGTTTATTTTAAGGAAATGTTCTTGCCCTTTACTCAATATTTTACGTTGGCCATATGGCTGTTTTTGATAATCCGGATCCGGAAATTAAAACCTGTTTTCAGGTATTTTATCCTTGTCTTGCCTGTAGGTATGGCCATACAAATTGCATTATGGTTTCAGGTGTTTGAAGCACACGATTATTACATGGTGAACCTGATAGTCGTATTTGTAGCTGTCTGGGCGGTATTCCTTTCCCAGTTTAAAAACTTGAAACCTCAGGTTAATGCGGCAATTTCGGTTCTTCTGGCTGCATTCTTTATATGGAATGCAATGACATGCCGGGTAAGGATTGAAAACCGGTATGTTGGCTGGATGAATGGCATGTACCAACAGATGAAAGCCCTCATAGAGATTGAGCCTTCATTTCGGGAATGGGGGATTCAGCCTGATGACAAAGTACTTTCGATTCCCGATTTTACCTTTAATGGATCGTTGTATTACATGAACAGAAAAGGATATACTGAATATGGAAGCAATCTTTCAAGTGAAGAAGGTTTTTACCGGAGAATTGAACAAGGAGCTAAATATCTTATCGTAAACGACTCATCAATTGTCATCCAGGAACATATTAAACCCTTTACTCAGAAAAAGATAGGAGAATACAAGAACATACTGGTGTATGATATCAGAGATATTAAACCGGAGTAGGTTTCTTAACATAGATAAAGTTGTCATGCATCAACTAACCAGGTGAACCGAATGATTACATTTGGTTCAGCAACAGGCTACCCGATTTTACAGGAATTCCATTTTTTTCCACAAGGTAAAAATAAAGACCACTATTTAAACCGGGCGTGATTTCTGTAACAACATTTGAAGATATGCGGCTGGTCAATAGTTTTCTTCCAAACAAATCAAACAGATGAAAGTCCAGTAGTTTTTCTGTAGCAGATTCAATAAGAACCTTAAACATTATGCCTGCCGGATTCGGAAAAATATAAATATCTTCGGGCTGAATTCGGTACATGGATGTGCTTGTAGTAATCCTGTAATCGGTTAGATTGCCAAAGCAGTTTAAAACTGAATCGTTAAGACAAATTAAATCATAAGTTACGGAATCATTTTCCAAAACATTTACCACAACAAAGTTATCACCTGGCCCCTCTCCCATTCCGCTGGCAATAAGTGAGATGTTTTTGTACTTATCATACATAAAATCTGCTGCCCAGCTTCCGGCGCCAACGTCTCCTGAAAACAAAAATACTTCGTTTGGCTGTTTTGTAAACAGGGGTTCCACATCAGTCCAAAAGTTTATTGAGTCGGCTCTGCCTTCAAAAGAGTTGGGCCCAATTTTGGCATAGATGTTATCTTTTTCCCACCAAAGCAACTGATGAAAGAAGACAAAGATGTTGTTGGTTTTACCGGAATTTTCTTCCAATGTCTCCTTTAAAAAAATAAGCTGTTCACCGGATATATTCCATTTATCAAGGTTTGGGTCCAAAACAATAAACAAGTCATTGCTGAATGTATAAGAATAGTATGTGATTCCATACCGGCTCTCAAACAATTCACGGTCTTCCATATCGTGGTTACCCACAGTAAAATAAACAGGCAGGCCAAGAACATCAAGCTCGGCATCTACCCTATCCCAATCTTCAGCAGTAGGGTTCGCAGCAACAATATCTCCAGTTAATACGCCAAATTTTATTTCCGGCCTGCTCTTGATGTAACTAAACTTATCTTTAAAAGGAGGATGAAGTCCATTTTTTACTCCCGGCTTCCCATATGTATGGCCTGCAACAAAAAATGCATACTTATTTTGTTGATTCTGTGCAACTCCTGCAAAGGATATAAATAATAAGAACTCAACAAGTAAGATTGGATATATCCTGATAATTATTGATTTCATCTGCATATATTTCAGAAATGGCTACTAAAATTAACAAATTTTAAATTGAATTGTTACCTTAGCAACAATTGAATCGGGTAGGCTTTTGGAATGGGCAATTTATTCAACTACATATTACTTTTACTGCTAATATTTCGCTTCGTCGGATGTACTCCTGAAAATAACCAGCCGGCATTGGAATCAAATGATTTTGAATTTATATTCAATTGCGGCGCTGAGGAAGTGGATAATGAAAAGCATGCTTTCCCTGAGGCTTCAGGAGATTCCTTATTTTTTGGAAATGTAAATGCATTAACCAATCACGTATCACATACCGGAAAGTTTTCATTACGGCTCACGAGGGAAGTACCATATGGATTTACTACCCATTTCACTGTGGGGCCTGATGAATACATACAGATTACAGCATGGAGAAAGTGTACATCAAACGGAGGTGCTATTGCAATCGGATTAAATGATAAATTTCACGATGCCAGCAGGAAAGTTATTGAGAAAAAGGAAAATGGCTGGGAAAAAGTTTTCATAGAAATGTATAGCCCACCGCATTTACCTGAAAACAAACTGACAGTATTTGTATGGAATGTAGATGAGGACATCGTTTATTTTGACGACATACAGATCGTTCACAAAAACCGAAAAGAATATCCTGAATTTTCTCCTCACTCAATTCTTCAAATTTATACCGATAAAGAAAATTTAGAATTTTTTAATCAAAAAAGAAAAGAAGCTTTTCAGACTGGTGTTCTTGTCAACAACGATGAAGATTATGCCGGAGCGGTTGTCTTCTATAAAGATGAATTTCTGAACGGGGATATCAGGCTAAAGGGAGATATGACCGACCATATTCAGGGTGAAAAATGGTCATTCCGGATAAAGCTAAAAAAAGATTTTGCATGGAACAATGTACGTACATTTTCAGTACATAACCCTGCCACCCGGGGTTTTTTACATGAATGGGTGGCTCATCAGATTTTTGCAAAAGAGGATGTACTTACCACACGTTATGGTTTTGTTCCGGTTGTAATAAATAATGTCTCCCGGGGAATATACGCCTGGGAAGAGCATTTTGAAAAACATCTGGTTGAAAACAGTTACCGGCGTGAAGGACCAATTATCAGGTTTAATGAAACACTTTTTTGGAACCGGATCCTGGATTATAATAAAACAGGCTATGTAAATGATGTGGATTATTTTAATGCGGCAAAAATAACACCTTTCAAGGAGGGTTCGTTAGCTGATGACACATTGAAAGTAATGCAGGTTGCAGAGGCAAGTAAACTAATGGAGCAGTATAGAAATCTTTCAGCCCCTGTTTCCGAAGTATTTGATGTTGAATTGCTGGCAAAATATTATGCTTTAACTGATGTCACCCAAGGATATCATGGTTTTTCATGACACAACCAACGGTTTTATTTTAATCCCGTTACATGCTTGCTGGAACCCATAGCATTTGATTGTTATATTGAAGGTGGCATATTTAAAAGGGTTGAAGAACCAGTTATTGCTTTACTTAATCCGGTTAAAATTGATTCTCTTTATAAGGAAGAACTTATTCTTTTCCAGGCTTTCACCGACAGCATTTTCAACAATTACTACCTACATTTTCTAAAAAAATATTCAGATGAAAAATACATTGAAAACATTATAGAAACATTACAACCCGTGTGTGATTCCCTTTCAGTGCCACTGCAAGCAGAATTTCCATATTACCAGTTTGATTTTGATTATCTTCGGGAACAGGCTCAACTAATAAATGAAAACCTGGAAAATATCAAAAACAACATTCTAAAACTGGATAAAGCTGTAAGGAAAATCAATCGCAATAAGTTTTTAAAAATGCCTGAAGTTGAAATAAATCCTGATCTGACTCCGTATCTCATTCATGCTTTTTATAATAAAAATTCGGGCAGTATTGATGTATTAAATTATATTGCGGCAGAGGTGTCGGTTGCTGGTGTATTATTAACTGACCGGATGCCAGTAAGCTTAAGTTCGGAAGAGGCTATTAAACCTTATGATGGTATTAATCCCCAAAGAATTTCAATTCCGGTGAATGGGAATCCTTACAAATTGCTTTTTACGGTAAATGATGAAACCATGGAAGCAGAAATAAGCCCATGGCCTTTTCATAAAAATGAAAGCACAAGACAACAACTAATAAAATCGGCAAACTATAATGAGTTAACCTGGCATGAAGATACCGTTGTTTTCGAAGGAAATTACATTTTTACCAGTGATGTATATATACCACCCGGTAAGCTCGTAATGATGAAACCCGGCACACAGATTAATCTGACTAACGGGGCAGGATTCTTTTCTTTTTCAACTGTTTATGCAAAAGGGACAGATAACAATCAGATTGAGATTTTTTCAGAGGATAAAAAATCTCAGGGATTTCATGTTTTCCAGGCTTCAAACCGTTCGGTGTTTATAAACACGAAGTTTTACCAGTTGGGGAACATTCGTAAAGGGGGATGGCAAACACCGTCGGCAGTTACATTTTATGAAGCAGATGTCGACTTTTTCAACTGTACTTTTTCATCAAATATTGATTGTGATGATGCATTGAATGTAGTACGTTCAGATTTTCATGTGGAAGGTTGTACCTTTATTGATACCTTTGCCGATGCTTTTGACAGCGATTTTTGCACAGGGATAGTAATAAATTGTGTTTTTAATAACATTGGCAATGATGCCATTGATTTTTCAGGCAGCCATGTCTTTATAACCGGCTGTGAAATGAAAGGAATAAACGATAAGGCCATTTCAGGAGGAGAAAATTCAAAGCTTATTGTTGAAAGTTGCACTATTGAAAAAGCTACCATTGGAGTGGCTTCAAAAGATTCGTCACTTGTGCAGGTAAAAAAACTGGAGATGAATAAGGTAGTTTATGGGTTTGTATCCTTTAAAAAGAAACCTGAGTATGGGCCAGCCCACCTGACAGCTGAAAATTTAAAAATGAAAAGAGTTATGGTTTTTCATCAAATCGAAGAAGGATCGGTTTTTACAGTTAATAAACAACCCATCCATGGCAGGGAAAAAAGACTGGCAATTAAATTATATCAATAAACTTAAATTTGAAAAATGGATAAGTGGAACCTGTTTCAGCGGTTTTTAATTACCGAAAATGCACAAATTTCCATCTGGGAGTTTTTAATAAATGCAGCCATTATATTGTTGTTATCCTTCTTTTTGGAATTCACCTACAGGAGGTGCGCAAAAAGTCTTTCAGGAAGAAGAGCCTTTGCCACCAATTTCTTCCTGATTGCATTTACCACCATGCTTATTATTTCCATTGTTAAATCTTCCCTGGCACTTTCACTGGGCCTTGTAGGAGCCTTGTCAATCGTTCGTTTTCGTTCAGCCATTAAAGAGCCAGAAGAACTTGCTTTTTTGTTTTTCACCATTGGCATAGGATTAGGATTTGGGGCCAATCAGCGCGTGGTGACCGTTGTGGCTGCCATCATTCTTTTAATGGTAATCTGGATACGACATTTTACTTCAAGAAAAAGGCGTAAGCAAAACCTTTATCTTACAGTCAGTGGAAACGGTTTAGGAAAGCCTTCTCTAGGCAACATTGACGAGTTGGTACATCAAATATTTAAGGCATCAAAACTGGTACGTTTTGATGAAACCCAGGATTTGATAGAAGCCGGCTTTTGGATAGAAACAAGAAAAGCATCCGATCTCCAGCAGTTTAAAAAGAGGCTCAGTGAAATCAGCCCAGACACCCGTGTATCCTTTGTTGATAATAACTCATTCTGACCAATGCAAGGATATACCCTATTGAATGCATACCGGTTTGAACGAAAATTTGTTGCTGAAAAAGTTCCACGCCAGACAGCCGAACATGTTGTGAAACAAAACAGTGCTTTTTTTACCATTGCGTTCCCTTCACGCCAGGTAAACAATATCTATTTCGACACTCCTGGAATGGATTGTTATTTCGATAATTTGTTTGGAATAGGTGACCGGTGGAAGGTAAGGGTGCGGTGGTATGGGAACATGTACGGGCATGTTCAATCACCTATATTAGAATTTAAAATAAAGAAAGGATTTGCCGGTATAAAACGCTCTTATTTGCTGCCTCCTTTTGTATTAGAGCAAACCTATTTTAGCGGAGGTATATGGAAAGAATTTTTCCTGTCTTCGAATCTCCCTGATGAAGCACGTCAGAAGCTTTCAATGGTTCAGCCTGTTCTGCTAAACACTTATCAACGAAGCTATTTTACATCATTTGACCGGAAATTCAGAATTACTGTTGATGATGACATGAAATATTACAACCTCCGGCCAAGCTGGAATCATTTTATGCATGTACACAGGGAACAGCTGAAATCGGTGCTTGAATTAAAATATGATCGGAACTGGTTATATGAAGCCGAACAGATAACAAACCAGATACCCTTCAGATTGGATAAAAATTCAAAATATGTTTCAGGAATAAGCCACTTCAGAAGTGAGATTGCCCGCTAATTCATATCCGGTTTGTAAAATGTCATATTCCGGGATTGATATCTTTCTTAAGCAAAATTGTATGACCTGGTAATTCAACTAACAGATAATTGCTACCTTAGCTGCTTAATAAAATATGGTTTCGGCGGCTTTTACTGGTGCTGAACATTAAAAACAAAATATCGCTTAATTGAAATGATTACAACAAGATCTGAAATCAGAAATGATATATACAAAGACAATAAGCAGCACTTAAAAGATTACTTCAATAAAGTTGCTGCCAGCCGTGTTCAATATCGCAAAAGCAAGAGCTATTACTGGGACAGCATAACCGATTATGTGAATTTTTTTGTCCACCCCGAGTCATCGGTACTTGAAGTAGGATGCGGCACCGGTGAATTGCTCGGCAAAATTAATGTCAAGGAAAAAACAGGCATCGATTTTAGCCAAAAGATGATTGATGAAGCCAGTAAACAATTTCCCGGTATCGAATTTATATGCTGTCCTGCAGAGGATATCCAAATCGGGAAGAAATATGATGTTGTTATCCTTTCCAACTTAATTGGTTATTTAATGGATATACAGCAGGTTTTTGAAGAATTGCATAAAGTATGCCATCCGGAAACCAAACTGATTATAACATATTACAATACGTTCTGGGAGCCGCTAATCAAATTTGCTGAATTTATAGGAATAAAGAAAAAAGGTCCCAAACAAAGCTGGATAAACAGGAAGGATTTAGCCAATCTTCTCTACCTAGCCAACTTTGAAACATACAAGCAAAATTCATCGATGCTGTTTCCGTTTTATGTGCCCCTTTTATCTTCCTTTCTAAACAAATTCTTATCAAGGCTTCCTGTTTTTAACTGGTTTGCCCTGAATCAATATACTTTTGCCCAACCCTTTACCGAATTAAGTAAAAAAGAAGTTGACGAAAAATATTCTACTTCTGTATTGATTCCTGCCAGGAATGAAAGCGGGAACATAGAAAATGCAATACTTCGGATGCCAAACTTCGGTAAACATATTGAAATCATATTTGTAGAAGGCAATTCAACCGACGATACATGGGCTAAAATTCAGGAGATACAACAGAAATACGGGGATTTATTTGACATTAAGGTTCTGCAGCAGCCAGGCAAAGGGAAAGGGGATGCTGTTCGTGCCGGTTATTCTATTGCAACAGGTGATATTTTAATGATTCTGGATGCTGATTTGACAGTTCCTCCTGAGCAATTGACTAAGTTTTATTATGCCATTGCAACGCGTAAAGGCGGTTTTATCAACGGTACCCGGCTAATTTATCCGATGGAAAAGAATGCCATGCGTTTCCTCAATACATTGGGAAATAAATTTTTCAGCCTGGCGTTTAGTTGGCTGCTCGAGCAACCTATAAAGGATACCTTGTGCGGCACTAAAGTTCTGTTCCGTAAGGATTATCTAAAATTGGTAGCCAACCGTCATTATTTTGGCAATTTTGATCCATTCGGTGATTTCGATCTTTTGTTCGGGGCATTTAAACTAAACCTGAAAATTATTGATATGCCAATCCGGTATCAGGAACGCATTTATGGTGATACCAACATTTCGCGGTTTAAACATGGATTGCTGCTGCTTAAAATGTGGTGGTTTGCTCTTTTTAAAATAAAATTTAAATAGGAAAACAGTAACCGATGCTGGAAAGGCTTAAGTACAAAATACCTCATGATCTGGATTCTCCGGAAAGAACAATGATCCACAAAAACATTATTAAGGAAAAGTTATTTCTCAGAAAACTTTATGAGGAATGGTATAGTCATTTTCAACAGGAGATTAAGAAACTGCCTGAAGGAAAAATTGTTGAACTTGGTTCAGGCGGAGGTTTCCTTAAAGAGATAGAACCCTCTGTTATTTGTACTGATATTCTTGATTTGCCCTCCAACGACATCACCTTCTCAGCTCTTGATATGCCGTTTGAGGATGAGGAATTAAGCGCCCTTTTTATGATAGATACGTTCCACCATATTCCAAATGCCCAACAATTTTTAAAGGAAGCAGATAGGGTATTGAAGAATGATGGTTCATTGCTGATGATTGAACCGGCAAATTCTTTATGGGGCCGGTTTATTTATAAAAATTTTCATCATGAGCCTTTTAATCCGGAGGCAGGATGGACAATTCCCGAATCAGGCCCTCTCAGCGGTGCCAATGGTGCACTCCCATGGATTGTTTTTGAACGTGACATTCAGCTCTTCCAGTCACAATTTCCACGTTTTAACATTGAAGAAATCAAATACCACACCCCTTTTCGTTATCTGGTTAGTGGGGGGGTTTCATTAAAACAGTTGGTACCTGATATCACTTACAGGCTTTTTTCAAGTCTCGATAAGCTTTTATCTCACATATGGCCTCAGCTTTCCATGTTTATGACCATCAGGCTTTCAAAAAAAATAATCGATGATTAAAGGACTATTCCAGGATTCTGAATATCTTAAGCTTTACTAAATTCCATTTCTGCAAGCGGTATTGAAGGGATGTCGCTATCACCCCCAGCCCATAAATAATGCTGTTCTTAAGATTAATACTTGATGCCTCCACAAAATATTTAGTGGGACATGTAATTTCAGCAACTTCATAGCCGGCGTAAATTATCTGCGCGAGCATCTGGTTATCGAATACAAAGTTATCGGAATTAGAATTGTAATTTACCCGTTCCAGCACTTCACGAGAAAAAGCACGGTAGCCTGTGTGATATTCCGACAGCTTGGCGTTCATCATAATATTCTGGAATAAGGTCAGGCCACGGTTGGCCACATACTTAATTAATGGCATTCCTCCTTTAAGAGCACCTTTCCCCAGAATGCGCGACCCCAGCACAACATGATACAGGCCCGAAGCTATCAGATGAGTCATGGAAGGGATGAGCATGGGTGTATATTGGTAATCGGGATGAAGCATTACAACAATATCTGCTCCTATTTCCAGCGCCTTGTTGTAACACGACTTCTGGTTTCCTCCGTAACCGGTGTTCTTTTTATGCACAATAATGTGTCTGATGCCAAGTTTTCGTCCTGCGTCAACAGTGTCGTCCTTGCTTAGGTCATCAACAAGTATAACATCATCAACAATTGAAAAATCAATTTCGTTATATGTTTTCTCGATGGTTTTCGATGCATTGTATGCGGGCAGTACCACCACCACCTTTTTTCCGTGAATCATCGTTCTTCAAATTTGAGTACAAAATAGGAAGAAATTGACAGAAGGAGGAATTCCCTGCAAACATCCCAGCCTGGCATAGAGCCCATGCTAACAGCATCTTCAGTCAAAATAACCATAACCTATTATGTTGGATTTAATGTAATTCAATGGTTCATATTGTACTATCATAAACGTTTCCTGCTAAAATGAAATCCGTACCGGGTTCTGCTTATACAGTGCAAACAGAAAAGTTTTACCAGAATTATTGGAAATCAAATTTAATAAACAAAATTTCATTTCCAAAAAGAACATTAAAAGTTCCGGCACCTTCAACCCTCAGCGGGTCCACTAAAAGATGGGTCTGTATATCTATGCCAGAATGGTTATGGATGTTTTTCATGATAATAAAATTGTAAGTTTTCAATTGTATAACATGGAACGCGCATGAGAGTTTTAATTATACCTGGTTGGTGTTTTCTGCTACTCATGCTCATTTCATTAAGTGAACTACTAAAGATACCCATTTCGATCGGCAAGGTAGATCAGCAGCAGCGAAAGACAAAAAGCTATCAAAGGGGCTATGAGCCACATAAGAAAAAACTTCTTTACTTCTGTTTTTTTGAATATGTTTTTAGGTCCCAGTTTTGCAACACCAATGCCCAGAATAGCAGCAACATTTAGCTGTACAAGTGACGTTGGAATACCTTTTACAACAGATGCAAGCAACAGGAGGCTTCCCGATACAAAAGCAATAATCACTGCTTCAAATTTTCCAAAAAGCACTATCTCCTTACCTGTGTTGCGGAGAACCTTATGTCCAAAAATAGAGCTCCCAATGCCAAAGCTGGGGGCCACAATCAGAGTGGAGAGAATCATAATGGTAACAAAATTTCTTTCAAACGGGAGATTCAGCTCATTTGCAGTCATGGCAGCTATAGGCCCTGCAGCATTAGCCACATTGTTTGCTCCAATTGAAAATGCAACATACAACGACATCATCAGTATGATTCCATCCCACATTGGCTTCAGATTAAAATTCTTTGCCCTCGACATTGTCAAACCTCTCCTTCGCATGGGACGGTAAATATATTTGCCTGAAAAATAACTAAGTATATAGGCTATCACAGGCAGAATAAACCAGGTAGGTATGATTTCCACAAACAACTTCTGAGAATTAAATTCATTGAAATAGAGCGCAGCGGCAACAACTGACAGCACAGTAGCCTGGCTTGTCGACTGCGGGATTCCTGCCAGATTGGAAATGAGCAATGCAATTGCTACCGAGAACAGGATAATGGAAACTACTGTATAAGTCATTCTGTCGGGATCCAAAAGGTTTTGCCCCATGGTTGTAGCTGTTCCCTTCCCTGCAATTATGGCCCCCAGGAATACCATCATTCCAAATAATCCTGGTATCAGGCTTTTCCGTACTACATTGGCCCCATATGCAGCAGAAAATGCAGGTGCCGTTCCACTTCCACCCATTGTAATTGCCAAAAGCATTGCCACAATAAAAGGAATCAGAAGATGATTAAACAATGGTGAGACCATAGCGATTAAATTAGGTTGCTGACTTTAATTTTAAAAGACAAATTTAAATTATAAAAGTATTAAAAAACTACCGGAGTCATTACATTTTAGATTTGGGTTTCTCTTCTGTCCATTATGCAATAATGTTAATAGAATCCTGTTGTTTTTATGACTCAACTGAAATAAATGTAACAGATGCTGCAGGAAAATAATTCCTTCAAAGCAACAATATCTGTCTGAACAAATTCATACTATTGCTTTGTTAAAACATAACTGATAAAAACAGAACTTATACCCAGGCACACAATTATCCTGATTTTCCCTTTCAGAATAAAAAGCAGTGCCGAAGCACAAGTTGTTACAGTAAGAAGAATTAAATTCAAATAAAATGCAAAAAGTATTAATTGCTGGCGCTTCAGGCTCACTTGGCTTTGAAGTTTTAAAGAAATTGGAGCAACAGAAAACAGAAATCAGGGCCCTGGTAAGTTCTCAGGAAAGTAAAGAAAAAGTTCGCCCTTATG
>OBJA01001509.1_pt1 | contig 15757 bp, 14 predicted proteins | sample 1519751 | NCBI WGS metagenome assembly OBJA01 (sample SAMEA3881238, study PRJEB22517) | soil metagenome | biome: lake sediment; feature: soda lake sediment; material: sediment, water from around vicinity | place: India | collected 2013-12-23 | depth 3 m | reverse complement strand
GGGACGGTGTTCTCTCGCAAAGGCGCAAAGACGCAAAGGGTGGGAGTGGGACTGGAAGAGATTAATTTATTAATTATCTTGGCGATCTTGGCGAGAAATAAAAAGACCTCAGCGGCTTGGGAGAAGGCCTTTGTGGGAGATTAAAAGGCGTCCTTGAATCGACGCAATAACTGTTCCGGAGCATTCTGAATACTGGCTAGACTACTCGCTTTCTGAATCAACTTTATAATCATATAAGTTAATTATGGGTAATACCAGCAGTTCGAAGAGTTAAAGGGAAATTTTTTAAAATAAATCTAAAAAAATGAAGAACATGGAAGTAAAAATCGAAGACTCGTCGAAGTAATATAAGGAAGAGAATGGATAGAACCTGTATATGGAACGGAGCTTCTTGTGGAAGCGGGGGATATCGGCTTGAATCAGGTGATTGCAAAAGCCCAAAATGGAGATATGGTTGCGCGCGAGACTTTAATCAATAATTATCGTCCCTTCATTCTGCGCGTCGCGTCCACTGTAACCCATCACTACATCAATCCTGAACAGGATGATGAGTTTAGTGTGGCCTTAATTGCCTTTGATGAAGCAATCAACAGCTACAAGCCCAGTCGAAGCGGTTCGTTTTTGGCCTTTGCCGAGATGGTTATTCGTCGACGACTCTTGGATCATTTTCGGCGTCGAGTCAAAACCCAAAACGAGATCCCCTTAAGCGGACTCTATTCTGAAGAGGATGAAGAAGAACCGGGATTTGCTATTGTCGGCGCACAACAGCGGTATCTGTCGCAAACGGAAGCGGAGAATCGATCATTGGAGATCGATGATTTTCAGGGAGCGTTGAAACGATTTGGGTTGGATCTTGCGCAATTAGTCTCCTGTTCCCCAAAGCATTGTGACACGCGTGACCATTTGATGCAGTTGGTTGGAACGATGGTAAATGATGAAAGCGTCTGTCAGGTTCTGGAGAGGACAAAGGATCTTCCTTACAAACAATTGGCTAATCAATTTAGATTAACTGTGAAGACCCTCCGACGTCACCGTGCATATATCATCGCAATCTATCTATTGAAGACAGGGGATTATCCATTACTTAAGGATTATGTGAATAGGTGAGTATGATGAAGAGAATAAAAGAAGGCGTTATGTTAGGTCATGATCGTCTGGGTCGAGGAATACTCCTCACGCCGGATGGTGATTTTTGCAAAGTCTATGTCCCGAAAAACACGTTAAAGGGCGAAGTCGTCCGTTTTAAGTCGGCCAATTCGTTTCGATCCGCCATGCCGTTAGCTGCCTGTATTTCTGCCATGGCTCTGCTGGTTATGGGGATGGGATGGGGATACCGTTTTTGCGATCATAAGGGATTGGCCCAACTCAACACACCAAATCCCCCGCGAGGCGAGATTTATGCCACCTTAAACTTGGATTCATCTGAGAAAGTCGAGCTTGATCTCGATCAAGAAGGGAAAATTCTTCTGGTTCGTATGAGTGGAAAGAGTGTTCCACGGCATAGGGCGCAAGGGCAAACGGTACTCGATGCATTAAAGAACAAAGCGCAATTCTTTGTTGGAGTGGAGATTAACTCAGGAACGCCTTTGGGTCTTCGGTTTCGCTCGCAACAAACAATTCGGTAAGAATAACAAATTGCCTGGAGATATCTGGGGGTAGCTATGTTTTGAGCCCATGGGTTGGGCAACGATAACCGCAGATTAAGTAAGGGAAAAATCCGGAGACCGCTCTTGTTTGAATAGAGTTGTCTTCCGGAGGTTTTTTTATATCTCGGTAATTATTGTTAATTGATACCTTTGGAGTTGGGAATAATGAGAAAGTTACTTAACGAAAGATGTTTTTCCAATTCAAAGCAGGATAAGATCGTGAACATCCAGAAAAACTTGTTCTTGGTCATACGGTTGCCAGAATGATTTAGATAAGCGAGGATAACTATGCGCGTCGATGAATTTGATTATAATCTCCCCGAATCCCTCATTGCCCAGCATCCCATCGAACAGAGAGATGCATCACGGTTGATGATTCTTCGCCGTGACACGGGAACCATTGAGCATCGACGTTTTTCCGATATCATCGATTACTTGTCGGAGAAGGATTTTCTGGTGTTCAACGATACTCGAGTCATTCCCGCTCGGTTAAGATGCTCCCGCTATGTCGACGGGAGGGGAGAGGCTGAAATCTTATTGTTGCGTCCTATGGCAGGGGGGCGATGGGAAGCATTGGTTCGTCCTGGACGAAAACTTCGGCCGGGAAGCCGTGTTTATTTTGGTGATCAACGATTGCCGATTGCTATTTTGGAGAGTACAGATTTTGGCGGCCGAATCGTTGCTTTTGAAGATATATCGGAAGAAGCGGCACAAAGCGCTATTCATCGTTGGGGGGAGATGCCCCTGCCTCCCTATATCCATTCTCCACTTTCCGAAGGAGAGCGTTACCAGACGGTCTATGCCCGGGAAGAGGGCTCTGCAGCTGCTCCCACCGCGGGGTTGCATTTTACAGCGGAACTCTTGGAAAAGATCCGGGACAAAGGAGTTCCGATGGGTTTTTTAACACTCCATGTCGGACTGGGTACATTCCGCCCTGTGCTCGTGGAAAAGACGGAAGACCATCAGATGCATGCGGAGTTTTATCGCGTTTCGGCGGAGTTGGCGGATTCCATAAAACGCCACCGTGAACAAGGAGGGCGTGTTATTGCTGTTGGAACCACCAGCCTTCGCACGCTGGAGAGCGCTGTGGATGCGGAAGGTCAATTGCATCCGGGCGAAGGGTGGACGGATATTTTTATTACACCGGGTTATGCTTTTAAGGTGGTTGATGCCTTAATTACCAACTTTCACCTTCCTCGTTCCACATTAATGATGCTTGTTTCGGCTTTAGCTGGACGGGATCATATTATGGAAGCGTATCGTTGTGCGGTTAAGGAGGAATATCGATTCTTCAGTTTTGGTGATGCGATGTTCATTCGGTAGAAAATGAAAAGTTCCGATTTGAACTTGACCTTTTTATTGGGGTTCGATAATATGTAGAATAAGCGCAAACCCTCAAAAAGACTACAAACAGGCTAAAGGAGCACGGTATGGAAGGGTTTCAATTTGAAGTTATAAAAGAGTCTCCGCACCATCGCGGTCGTCTCGGGCGACTGCAAACACCCCATGGAAGAATACAAACTCCTGTCTTTATGCCGGTTGGGACTCAGGCTACTGTCAAAGCAATGAGACCGGAGGACCTAACGGATATCGGGTTCCCGATTATTCTAAGCAACACATACCATCTCTATCTTCGCCCCGGTTCAGAGATCGTACGTGAGGCTGGCGGACTGCATGATTTTATGAATTGGCCGGGAGCCATTCTAACCGATAGCGGAGGCTTTCAGGTCTTTAGCCTCTCTAATCTGACAAAGGTCAGCGATGACGGTGTGCTTTTTCGGTCCCATATCGACGGTTCGTCGCATCTTTTTACACCGGAACGGGTCATGGAGATCGAAGGAGACTTGGGTGCTGATATTATCATGGCCTTTGACCAATGCCTCCCCTATCCTTCAACCCATGAAACGGCTGAAGCGGCAGTGACTCGCACGACCGCTTGGGCTAAACGCTGCAAAGAAGCAAAGACCCGTGATGATCAAGCCCTTTTCGGCATTGTACAAGGCGTTGCCTATCAAGACCTCCGTCAGCGGAGCGCTGGAGAATTGGTGGAACTCGATCTTCCGGGATACGCCATTGGTGGTCTTAGCGTGGGGGAGCCGAAGCCCGTCATGTATGAGGTGTTGGAGTATACCGTTCCGTTGTTGCCGAGGGATAAGCCCCGTTATTTGATGGGTGTGGGTTCTCCCGATTGCCTCTGGGAAGGGGTAGAACGGGGCATCGATATGTTTGATTGTGTATTTCCAACACGCATTGGCCGCAATGGCACGGCAATGACGCGTAAAGGCCGGGTTATTATTCGGGATGCCCGTTATGCGCGGGATTTCTCCCCGTTGGATCCGGATTGTTCTTGTCCGACTTGCCGCAATTATACCCGGGCGTACTTAAGGCATCTATTTAAAGCCGGAGAGATATTGGCTATGCACTTGGTGACATACCACAATCTACATTTTCTCCATTCGTTAATGGAGGAGATTCGACAAGCTTTGGAGAAGGGAACATTTGCTCAGGCAAAAGCTGCTTTTTTCAATGAGTTTTATGGCGCTTAAGAACGATTCATTGTATAGACACGGATACGCTCGATCGATAAAAGCGCTTAGAACTACTACGGGGTAATCAATAGGTAAGGGGGATGGAATTATGCAACAACAGGCAGGTTCTTGGGGAATACTAATCTATGTCATATTCTTTGCGGTGCTCTGGATGATGCTGGTTATGCCGCAACGCCGTCAACAGAAGGCCCGTGAGAAGATGTTATCTGCTTTGAAAAAAGGGGATAAGATTATCACAGCAGGCGGTATTCATGGCGAGATCACCGAGATGGACGAGGAAGATATCAAGCTTCGTATCGCTGATAAAGTAGAGATTAAACTCTCCCGTTCAGCGATCACCCGAATCAAAGGAGAAGCTTAAGTCTTGGCCGACGTTCACGTCGGCCTTCTTTTTTAAGTATATGAGGTGGTTTCATGGGCAATGCGGTCTACATAACACGAGCAAAAGACTGGAGAAATGGAGAAAGCGCCCCGATTCCATTGGTGGAGTGGCGCGCACTGGTGGAAAAGGATCTCCAAATGCGCATGGACGAGCGGGTGTGTCATGTTAATCTCTCCGGCGATTTGGTGGAAGAGCTTCATGAGGGTTCGGCCGTTTGGTTTCGTCATACGGTAACATCCGAGGCGCGCATTGGATTCCGCTTTGTGGGAGGCAATCTGCGGGTTGAGGCCCCTGATGCTTTAACCCTAAGAAAGATGAAGGAGATCGCCGCTGTTCTTGGGGCAAAGGTACAGGGTGAACACGGAGAGGAATATTAAGCCGCAGGCAGAAAGCCTGCGGCTTTTGTTTTCGAAGAGCGGTTTCAAACCAGGACATGAAGAGGATGAAGGTGAAAGCCGGCTTTTGCAGGGATTATTGGAGCGATGCGAATTAACGCAATCTTTATCATCAAGTTAGTATGCTGGCTTTAGTTGTGAACGTTCACATCATTCCGGGGGATCAGGGCGCGTAATTTTGCCGCAATATTAATGAAAACGAGAATAAGTAAACTGACGATCAGCAGAATGCTGACGAGCATGAGATAGAATTTGATCGTCCATCCCAGCGCCACAACGATGTGCTGAATAAGGGGGATCTTGCCGCTATGGGCGTTTTCCAATAACCCGAGAATAAGCTTTTAAACCTTCGACCTAAAGTAACTATTTTCCTTTATTTGGTTTATAAATTGTTGTTTTTCGATGTCTTCTTATGAATTCGGAGGGTGTCATTTGGGTGTATCTTTTGAAGGTTCGGTTAAAGGATGTCTTCGAGTTAAATCCAGATTCAGCTGCGAGGGCCATAATGGTAAGGTGGCTATTGGCAGACTCCAGCAATTGCCGCTTAACTTCGTCAACTCGAAATTGATTGACATAATCGTAAAAGCTTAATCCGATTTCATCGTTGAGTATTTGGGAGAGCAATCCTTTGGAAATAGCGAGCCTTTTCGCTAATGCGTCCAGATTTAGTTCGGGGTCGGTATATAACTTTTCCTCCACCATCAATCGATGGATTTGGCTTAAATATGAAGAGAGCCGTGAGGAAGAGGGGTTTCGATTGTTTGCCTTTTGTTCCATGGGAGAAAAAATGGCAGTTTGCTTCAATCCTTGGTAACCTACGGCATAAATGGCTATCGATACAATGATGCCCAATGCATTGAATGCGGTTAAGAATCGATTACTTCGGATGATAAGGTAAATGAGGGGAATGACAAGGATAAAAACGATCATTGATGCATTGATAAAATACTTCACCCAATCTAAATTCTTCTCTTCGATGTTGGAAAAGTATCCTTTAAGTTTAAGAACATGCTTCTTTAATAATTGGCGGATGACGATGAGATAAGACCCAATATGAATCGTAGCTAAGCTTAAGATTATCAAAATATCATAATACTTTGCGTCGTATATAAGGTTATGGGTGATTGTGGTGACATAAGCGCGCTTGACATGGGAGTCTTGGAGATAAAATGGAAGAAAGCACAGTGCGATAAGAAGGGCCGGAAGAAAATGAAGCCAGCTTTTGGGAGATAGCTTATATTCCTGATTGATTAAATGTTGGATGTAGAAATAGAAGAATGGACCGAAAAGGAAGGTAATATTTGTGGGGATTTTTATGGTGAACGGAACAACATTGTACATACCTGTTTTGAATAGGACAATATTACTTATGCTCAATGAGAAAAAGAGGAGAAGGAGGGCGAGGAAACGATTGGCCTTTCTATTGCCTTTGCGATTGCGAAATACGGCCAACGACAGAAACAAGCCCTGAAGAACTCCCATTAGCGTGATTATTGTCGTAAAATCGAAGGTGAGATGCATGGCAAGTCGTCTTCCTTCTCTGATTCGATTGAATATATTGAATGCAGTATAAATGTAACAATATATTTTATGAATGTCAAACAAAAAGCCCAAATTGACGACTATTCTTTATATGATGCGAGAAGTTTGTCGAAATTCTGATATAACCTATTTGAAGTACCAATTGATCTAAAAATGTCGAATGGTACTTGTGGGGTAGTTACTTTTAGCAGCAAAAAATGTACCATAAAGTGGATGGCGCACTAAGGCCATGATAGTAGAAGCCAGATAGACGATTGGAGGAGCATTTATGCATTTCATGGGCAAAAAGCACTATCTCCTGATTTTATTATCCTCATTAATCCTAGTCGTTTCCGGTTGTGGAGGAAGCGGAGAACCAGTGGCGGGAACACCGACTGGTGGGGCGATCATCATCGATCATACGTGTACTAAGCTGAACCGTGTTCCTCAAACTTGGATTCAAACAGCCAAAAACAGTCTTCATATTGCCTATGGACATACATCCCACGGCAGCCAGTTAACCAGCGGCATGACAGGGTTGGTGGCTTTCATCAACGGCGGAGGACTTGGATTATCCTATTCGCATAACTTTTTTGTCTGGAATAATGGAGGATCGGGCGGAGCATTGGATCTCCACGAATTCTCATCCAGTGATTTGGGTAATGCCCGGACGAGAGAAGAGGCTTTGAATCAAGGATGGATTCAGGCCACCCGAAATTATCTTAATAACGATTCCAACGATGATGTTAATGTGATGATTTGGTCCTGGTGTGGTGGTGTGAGCAGTGCAACACCCGAAGGAATACAAGGATATCTGGATGCCATGAGCAGTCTTGAGAGGGAATTCCCCCGTGTCAAATTTGTGTATATGACCGGTCATCTCGATGGTACGGGACGAAACGGCAATCTCCATCAACGTAATGAGCAAATCCGTGCATATTGCAGAACCCATAATAAAATCCTCTATGATTTTGCGGATATCGAGAGTTATGATCCCGATGGCAATACCAATTATATGGCGCTTATGGCCAATGATGAATGCTGGTATGACCCATCGGGGGGCACCAATCGCAATCAGAATTGGGCCACCATTTGGCAGAGTAATCATCGTGAACATATTGATTGGTACAGCGTAAGTACGGCCCATTCTCAGTCGCTTAATGGAAATCTAAAAGCCTATGCCGCGTGGTGGCTTTGGGCTCGCTTAGCCGGATGGGATGGAAATTAACTGTTGAACTCCTTGTAATCCGTGTCTTTTTCAAGTAAGATAGGGACATGACACAAGGGGGTTGGACGGATGAAGTATCAAAGCACGCGTGGACTTTCTCCTTTGGTAAGCGGCGCAGAAGCGATCGTTGCGGGAATCGCTCCGGACGGTGGATTATATCTCCCCGAAACCTGGCCGAATTTTGCACCTGGTGAACAATTAGACTTCGTTCCCATGAATTATTCCACCCGCGCTCAAAAGGTTCTAGCCAGTTTTCTGCCGGAATTGCCGGAGGTTGATCTAAAACAAGCCACGGAGAGAGGATATGACGGGAGTCGCTGGACTCACCCGGCGGTCGTGCCCTTGACGCCCCTCGGTGACGAACTTTATATCATGGAGCTTTGGCATGGACCGACATACGCCTTTAAAGACTTAGCGTTGCAGGTCTTGCCTTATCTTTTGACATCATCGTTACGCGCCACCGGCGACGAACGTGAAGTCGTTATTCTCGTGGCAACTTCTGGAGATACGGGGAAAGCGGCTCTCGAAGGATTCCGGGATGTTCCGGGCGCCCGCATTCAGGTCTTTTTCCCAGAGAGCGGCGTCTCTGAGGTTCAACGCCTTCAAATGATCACTCAAGAAGGTAAGAATACCAGTGTTGTAGCAGTCAAAGGCAACTTTGACGATGCCCAAAACGGGGTAAAGAAGATCTTCACGGATCCGAGTTGGCAGGAGAAGCTGTCGAAACGGGGAATGACATTCTCGTCGGCCAACTCCATTAACTGGGGACGCCTTGCGCCTCAGGTCGCTTATTATTTCTCAGCTTACGCTGATCTCGTGGGACAAGGACGGATCCAACAGGGCGATGAGGTTAATTTCGTGGTTCCTACAGGAAACTTCGGCAATATTCTCGCCGGTTATATCGCTCGTGAGATGGGACTGCCGGTTCATCGCTTGATCTGTGCCTCTAATCACAACAATGTTTTGACCGATATGTTCCAGAGCGGAACCTATGATAAACGCCGACCGTTTTATACCACCAATTCTCCTTCGATGGATATCTTAATCTCCAGTAATCTGGAGCGTTTACTCTTCCTGCTGTCAGATCGAGATCCCCAACCCATTCGCCGGTGGATGAAGGAGTTGCAAGAGCAAGGCCACTATACTTTGGATGGGACGATTCGGGAACGGATGGCGGAGCGTTTTTGGGGCGGTTGGGCTCAGGAAAAGGAGACTCTGGAGGAGATCCGCAGAGTCTACCAGGAATTTAACTATGTTTCCGATACCCATACCGCGGTTGCGCTCAAGGTCTATCGAGATTATTTGGTTGCCACCGGTGATCGGCGTCCGACGGTTGTTGCATCCACCGCCAATCCCTTCAAGTTTAACAAAGCGGTGGCGGAGGCGATCCTTCCCATGGGGAAGGCCGATGGAAAAGATGAGTTTGAGTTGTTGGCGATATTAGCCGAACAAACCGGACTCCGCATACCCGAAGGATTGCGGGGACTTGAAAAACGACCGATCCGACATCAGCGGCTGGTAAAACCCGACGAGATGCCTAGCGCAGTCTTGGATTGGCTAAATATTTTGTAGATTGAAGGAGCCGCCTCTAACAAGGCGGTCTCTTTTTTTACTCTTCATATCCATGAAGAAGAGACTGCCCTTTTGACAGTCTCTTCAAATTCAGCAGTAATCTTTTAAAGGAATCTGCAATTTGCCTTATGATGCTTGAACCTCTTCTCGATTGTGGAAAATCAGGTCAATGGCACCCAATATGATGTGGGCCACGCCGAAACCCAAAACGAACCAAGCCCAATTAACCGGGAGAAAACTATAGCCTATGGCGGAAACCAACGCTCCAAGTCCGATAACAATCCAGTCCGCCGTTTGCAACCGGCCGCACCTCCTTTTGACTATAGTTTGACCGTAAAAATGACGCTCAAACCATATACGGGAAAGGAGATGAGTGGCAAAACTCCCGATAAATGGCGTTATGACTCGGATATTGCGGCGATGGCTTCAATCTCCACAAAAGCACCTTTCGGTAATGCCGATACTTGAACACAGGAACGAGCCGGGGGATCTCCGGCGAAGTAACCGCCATAGGCTTGATTGAAGGCATCGAATTGGCTGAGGTCGGTTAGATAGACCGTAACTTTGACCAGGTCGGTGTAGTCGAGGTTTTGAGAACGCAGAAGGGCTCCGATGTTGGCCATCACACGACGGGTTTGAGTAGCGACATCGCCAATGACCAGATCTCCGGTGGCGGGGTCTAGAGGGATTTGGCCGGATAGAAAAAAGAGGTTGCCGACAATAACACCTTGGGAATAGGGACCAACAGCTTTAGGAGCCGACGGTGTGGTTACAAAAGAATGCATAATTTACCCCCTTCGAAAGCTTGGGAATCCTCCGTGGTTCATAGGCTTTACTAAGGTATTAAGTCGAGCTCACTTGGTAGGATGGAAGAATACCTAACCCAATAAGTGTGTGAAAGAACCATTGTTTATTAAAATCTTCTCCTTTAATTCGAGAAGAAACAGATTTTTCCTGCTTTTGAAGGAATTTTATTACGGTTGGGTATGGACTGAGCAAGCTGGAATGGAAGTATCCATCGTCTCTAACATCAGGAGTAGCATTGCCAGGCTTGGAATGAGGTATGTGGTGGCGGCAGCGACAATGCCGGAGTCATTAAAGAGAAAACCGCCGAGTCCAGCCAGGGCAATTCCGATATATGATGATCGCAAGGTAGGATAATGCTTAAAAACCCGAAGAAGCGGGCCCCTGGGGTGCCGTAATGTTAAAGGGAATAGGATAAGGACAATTAAAACCACCGTCGTCCAACGGGAGTATTTAATCAGCTTCCAATTCATCGCTAATTTTCGTTGGATCATCATACAGGCGGAATGCCAACCGTTTTGTGCTATCCGATGAACCAATTGGCCCAAGTGCGTTGGATTGGAGCGCATCGAATCGTAAAAGGCGAAAACAATGAGGAGAAGAGAAACGAATCCCCCTATATATAATAGACGACGGAGACTTATGGGCCGATTCCAATATAGTAGCAGTGTGACGCCGAGAAAGGTAAATATGGGAATTACGTCTCCGATGTTGGCTCCGAAGAAAGGGAAAGTAATAAGGGTTAGGGAAATAAGGAAGAAGATGGAAATAACCCATAGATTTCGTAGGAAGCGTCCGAAATAATGCAGGTAAAACCCGGAGACAAGGAGGAGAGACCCCATGACGATACCGGTAAATTCATTGCCGAGCCCGTAATACCGAGCGCCTGTAATCAAGGAATAGCCTAAAACGGAGTATTGAGATAACAGACCCCTGAAGAGCGCGTCAAATAAGACAACGAAGGTCGTCAGGACGGAGATAAGAGCGATCTCTTTAGCGTTGTGTCGATATTTATAATGGATTAGCGTTGCTGAGAGAAACGAAAGACTAAAGACACCGAGAATGTGAGCCGACAAATTCATAGGTTTTAGCAATGGAAGCAATAACATGGCCATGGGTAAGTTCATGGTGAGTTTGAGGATCCACTGGACTGACCAGACAGCTCTTCCCCGCGCCTGACCCATGAAGACAAGAATTCCTCCAACGATCAATCCAAAGGAAGTCAAGTAAATTAGGATTAACAGAATGGGGGCTCGATGGCTTTCGGTTCGGAGCAAACGGCGGTAAAAGCCATGCAATCCAGTGACATTCCCGGGTTTTGTGTGAATCGAACCGCCGATAGCAGTGCCGACACCCGGGAGTTCGAGGCGATTGACCAAATAATGATGGAGATCGTATGGTGTGATCATCCCAGCTGTCTTCGTGGTTACCGATTGCAGTAAACCCGGACGAAATTGCGGATCGAAGATAATGACGAGTCCTAGGCGCTGTGTAGGTGGTGTTGCGCGTGGAGGAGCGGCGGAAAGAACAATCAACTTTTGGCCGCGGATCATTGTGTCTCGGTGAAATTTTTGAAAGAGTTGATCGAGCCGCTGGAACGTTTCGGTCCTTAAGACGGCGTTTCGATCCGGTGGGACCATACCTGACCAATAGTCCAGGATATCCAGTTCACCCCAGTCAATGACAGTGAGAGATAACTTATCCGCTACATCTTGATAAGAATCCCAAAGGGCTTCTCCATTGATTCGCCGCCCGGAGGGGAAGGAGGGGTCGGAGATGGTAATGGAGTCATCGACCCATCCGAGATCAATCTGGCCCTTTTCATCGGCGATAATCAGACCGGCTGAACGATTTACCATGTACGTATCGGGATCGCTTTGACCCCAAAGCCCGGTCTTCATTCCTTTTTGATGGATCATGGTTCCCAAAGCGCCAATTTGGTTAGGAAATTCGGAGGTTAGGTTTTGTTGGATAATCGATCCATAGAAGGGATTATTGATAACACCGTTTGGGAGTGCGCCAAAGAGACGCTGATAAAGGATTTTACCCGATGAACGGTAATATTCTTCAGTGCTATCTAAAAATATCTCGCCGATCGTATTGGCGATAGCCGGCGAGCCGGCAGAGATTCCCAATAGGATTTTTTCGGGACCGTAACCTCCGCTGGTTCGAAGGTTTAATAGCCCCATTCCGCTGGACTTCATGGCTTGGGAAAGATTGGGTAGTTGTGTGGCAACGATGTCATCCAAAGTCAGACGGTTAACAAGCAGAATAACGCTGGACGGGGATGAGTTGGTAGCCTCTGTGGGGATGGAGAATATTGGAACGAGTGCGAGTAGGATTAATAAACAATATCTCATGTGGCGCTCCATTTCTAAGTCAGTGGCGTCATTAGCCTCTATTGACCACGAAACAAAAACTAAGCCGGGTGGTTTTTCAGAGGGCATTTCCTACGCTTTATTAACTAGTCTGGTTCAAAGTAAGATGTGTCATGCAAAGCATCGCATTAAATCGGAGAACACATAAACAAAGACCGTCCGAGTTTGGCGGTCTTTGTCTATATTTTGAGAGAGCGGAGAGCCAGAGTTTCTTTTTTTGGAAGATTAGACTTTTATTCATTGAACGAATTATCGTATTTTACTCTGAAGACTCCTCCGTTGATTCAACAGTCTGCCCTAAGCTTTGGGCGGTAGGACGAGGAACGGGAATGCAGATGCGTTGGCCGATCTGAAGCCGATTAGGATCGACCCCTGGATTCGCTGCTTGAATGGCCGCCACCGTTGTGCCGAAGCGTTGCGCTAGAGCAAAGAAGGTATCACCGGCCTGGATGGTATAGAAGAATCCAGGGCAGGGCGGTGTTGGCGGCGGAGCGGGCACGGGAATGCAGATGCGTTGGCCGATCTGAAGCCGATTGGGATCGACCCCTGGATTCGCTGCTTGAATGGCTGCCACTGTTGTGCCGAAGCGTTGCGCTAGAGCAAAGAAGGTATCGCCGGCCTGGATGGTATAGAAGAATCCAGGGCAGGGCGGTGTTGGCGGCGGAGCGGGCACGGGAATGCAGATGCGTTGGCCGATCTGAAGCCGATTGGGATCGACCCCTGGATTCGCTGCTTGAATGGCTGCCACTGTTGTGCCGAAGCGTTGCGCTAGAGCAAAGAAGGTATCGCCGGCCTGGATGGTATAGAAGAATCCAGGGCAGGGCGGTGTTGGCGGGGGTGCAGGAACAGGGATACAGATCTGTTGACCGACAAAGAGTCGATTAGGATCCACACCGGGGTTTGCTGCTTGAATGGCCGCCACCGTAGTGCCGAAACGCTGAGCTAGAGCGAAGATGGTATCACCAGCCTGGATGGTATAGAAGAATCCAGGGCAGGGCGGTGTCGGCGGGGGTGCAGGAACGGGGATGCAGATCTGTTGGCCGACAAAGAGTCGGTTGGGATCAATCCCTGGGTTGGCGGTCAGGATTGCTTGAACAGTGGTGTTGAAACGTTGAGCCAAGGCAAAAAGGGTATCTCCTGAACGTATGGTGTAAACAAATCCTCCGGGGCAAACAATAAATTGTTCGGGAGTACTCAAGTCCGTTTCCCTCCTTTAGTCAGGGTGGTTTCTTATGATGTTGGAATATCTTATGCTAAGCCCAAGGAGGATGTCCCGGATTTGGAGGAGAAATTTTAGTATATAACCTCGAAAATGGCCTTTGTTGACCACATTGGGCTTGAATTTTGGACGATAAAAATACATAGGAGGCGATCGTCATCAAAAAGGGGATCCTGCTCTGTGGCAACCTCATTGTCGATCTCGTCAAGACCATAATCGCTTATCCCCAGGAGGGGATGCTTGGGACAATTCAGGAGATTGAGATCAGCACCGGTGGAATGGCTGCCAATAACGGAATAAACCTTCGTCGGCTTGATGACTCATTGTCCGTCGGTGTCATGGGAAAAGTCGGAGAAGATGACTATGGCCAGATCGTATTGGAACGGTTGGCAATGTATGGTGTGGATACGAGGGGGATTATTACGTGTCCGAAGATGCGGACCTCATTTACGGATGTTTTCTCTGTGGAAGGGACAGGCGTAAGAACGTTCTTTCATCATACGGGCGCTAATGCGTTTTGGGGAGTAGAGGATATAAAATGGGAAAGTGTAGCGGAAGCCTATGATTGGGTACAATTGGGGTATATTTTGCTATTGGATGCAATGGACGCCGAAGACGCGGAGTATGGTACATGCGCAGCACGGGCCTTGGCTGGCTTTCGGCGTTTAGGGTTGCAGACCTGTATCGATTTGGTTAGTGAAACGGGGGGGCGTGCGCGCACGGTGGTGCCTCCTGCGCTGAAATATGTGGATCACCTTATTATCAACGAGTTGGAAGCGGAACGCGTCACTGACATTCCATTGCGGGGGAAGGAAGGGTTTCTGGCGGATGATGCGATTAAGGCAGCAGAGGTTATGCTAGGGTTGGGTGTGGGGCAAACTGTTGTGATTCATGCGCCGGAAGGCGCTGTTGGACTTAGACGGACTGGGGAAACGGTTGTTCAACCGTCTCATCAGATGCTTCCCGAAGCAATCCGGGGCGCTGTGGGAGCAGGCGATGCCTTTTGCAGCGGGGTTATGTATGGATTGAAGGCAGGATGGTCTTTGAAGGAAGCGATCCGTTTAGGGACTGCGATGGGGGCGATGAATTTACTGGATCTTACGGCCACCGGTGGAGCGCGATCCCTAGCGGAAGTTTTACAATTTATGAATCAAACGCCTTATCGAAAATGGCCCGGATGATCCCGTGCTTAGTTTTGGCGATTTTAGCGACAGCGGCTTGGGAGAAGAGCCTTTGTGAGAAGGGGACGTGTTCTCTCGCAAAGGCGCAAAGGGTGGGAGTGGATTATTTAAGATATTGATTATATTATTCTTGGCGTCTTAGCGATCTTAGCGATAAATAAAAGACCCCAGCGGCATGGGGGAGAGCCTTTGTGGGAAGGGGACGGGTTCTCTCGCAAAGGCGCAAAGACGCAAAGGGTGGGAGTGGATTATTTAAGATATTGATTATATTATTCTTGGCGTCTTAGCGATCTTGGCGAGAAATAAAAGACCCCAGCGGCATGGGGGAGAGCCTTTGTGGGAGGGGGACGGTGTTCTCTCGCAAAGACGCAAAGGGTGGAAGGGGCTGGAAGAGGTTTGTTTTAACATATAAGAATTTATAAGTTTTCGGGGTTGGGAATTTATTTCTTAAAGACTACAAGGTAGGTATTTGGGGGACATTTCAAACCACGAAGTACATGAAGAACATGAAGGTGGGAGTGGTTTTTGAAGGAATTATTAGGGAAGACAACGATTCGAATCGTCGTGTTCGGAAAAAAAGAGTCAATTTAATCAAAATTAATTTGGTTTCTTCGTGTACTTCGTGCTCTTCGTGGTTAAATAATCAAAGCCTTTATTCTGTTTTCGAAAGGACGCCGCAAGGCGTTTTTCTTATATGTTTATCTTCGCGTCCTTAGCGATCTTGGCGAGAAATAAAAGACCCCAGCGGCTTGGGAGAGAGCCTTTGTGTGAAGGGGACGGTGTTCTCTCGCAAAGACGCAAAGACGCAAAGGCGCAAAGGGTGGAAGGGGACTGGAAGAGGTTTGTTTTAACATATAAGAATTTATAAGTTTTCGGGGTTGG
>OBJA01001508.1_pt1 | contig 15761 bp, 14 predicted proteins | sample 1519751 | NCBI WGS metagenome assembly OBJA01 (sample SAMEA3881238, study PRJEB22517) | soil metagenome | biome: lake sediment; feature: soda lake sediment; material: sediment, water from around vicinity | place: India | collected 2013-12-23 | depth 3 m | reverse complement strand
ATGGGCACTGGCAGGAGAAATTGTCAGTTCTTTTTTGAAGACCACACAATAAAGTTGTTGTAGAAGCAATAGTAATGGAAGCACAAGAGCTATGAATAGAAGTAAGCGTTGTTTCATGGAGGACCATGTTACCGGGGCAGTTATAGTGATTGTTATTTTCAATATAATATAAGTAATCAGGGATTTACGGTGTTTGGTGTAATTGAGCCCTGGGAGGGTACATGGCAGGGGTTGTTTTACATTTACAAATGGAAGCTGTTGTTTTAGATTATGGGTTGCTGGCTCTGGGAGTACCGGTTTCCAGTGGAGGAGGTCGGAACAGAAGACTGGTGTTGTTCTATCTCCATCCTGTAAACGCGAAGCGTTTATCCTTTGCGCTCTGTTTTTTTTAAAATTGTATCTCTACGCTTACCCTCTGCGTTCTCGGTGCACTCTGCGTTAAATTTTTTCGACTCCGATAATATCCGGGATCTCTTATAAATCCGCTTTATTCTATCTTTAACCAATAGTATTTCCTTTACCACTCTGCGCTCACGATGAGCGCTCCCGAATGGTGGGATAATGGCCACCAACTTCTCCTAAGAGCACCGTTCACTCCTCACGATGATGCTCATGCTCGCCTGTTCTCCAGGCTTTTCTCCCGGTATCTTCTTTTCTGTATTGTTTCCTGACTTCAACCATCTCCTGATGAATCTTGTGATAATGATTTAACCGTGAAGCAGCGATTTCGTTTTGCTTCGAAAGCTCCTGAATAATGCACCCCGGCTCTCCATCATGGATGCAGTTATTGAATCTGCATTGCCCGATGCGGCATTCAAGCTCCGGGAAATAGTTTATCACCTCATCTTCAGGGACAACAGGGATATCTACAAATGATAGACCCGGAGTATCGGCAATATACCCTCCATCATGAAGGGGTATAAGTGTTACAGTTGTTGTGGTGTGGGTTCCACGTCCGGTTGTTCCTGATACATTTCCGATCCGAAATTCCATTTCAGGGAAGATCTTCGAGAGCAGAGTGCTTTTCCCAACTCCTGATAGTCCGGTAAAGGAGGATACCTGGTTCTTACAAAGATCATGGAGCTTTTCGACACCAGCTCCGGTAAAAGCCGATGTAAGGAGCACATGATATCCTGTCTTTTCATATGCACTAATGATTGTCTGCAGATGTTCTGATTGTTCGCTATCGAGAAGATCTATTTTGTTAAATACAATGAATGGTGTAATGTGATACACTTCAGCTGAAAAAAGGAATCGATCGAGTGCTTCAAGATCGAGATTTGGAGCTTTGAAGGTATTGATAAAAAACAGCTGTGTGAGATTGGCAAGAGCCGGTCGTTTGATAAAACTGGTGCGTTTATGAATAGAAAATATCAGGCCATCCAGTGAGTCTTTGTTGGTGATATCAATGTCAACAAAATCACCGGAACAGACCCGCTGCCTGTTTTTTTTCAGAGTGCCTTTGACTCTGGCACGAACAGGTCCATCCTGCGTATCGACAATAAAGTAGTTTTTTTGCTCCTCTATTACTCTTCCTGAAAGCCGCATACTGATATAAATTTCGGATCGATTCCTTGGAAACAGGTTGAAAAACAGTTCTGGAGTAAGGTATTCTGCCCTTATCGACTGGGAAAATATAATTTAATAATGCTATAAGAGTTGAACAGTAATTGCATAATGAATAACTAAAACAGCTGTTTACACCAATTTCCATTCTGGTAGCATTACAAGGAATGAGTATATGAAGACTCTCCATTTCGATCTGGTCTGTGGTGCTGCAGGTGATATGATATTGTCATCTCTGATTGACCTTGGGTTTCCTGTTGAATACTTAAATGAGCAGCTAAGGAAATTGAATATCGAACAGATAACGGTACATGCAGATCGGGTTACTAGAAATGGGATACAGTGTACCCAGATCAGACCGGAATGGGGACATGCTCACGAATATCGCCATATGAGTGATATTCTTGAAATAATAAACAGAGGTGAATTCCCAGAACGTGTCCGGAAAAGATGTGAAAGTGTGTTGGATCGTTTGGCCACAGCAGAGGCTTCGGTACATGGAGTGCCTAAGGACCATGTGCATTTTCATGAAATCGGGGCTATTGATACGATTATCGATGTTCTTGGGGTTAGCCTGGCACTGGAATATCTAGAAATAGAAAAGATGTACTTTTCTACTATAACAGTGGGGTACGGAACCATTACGACCGCTCATGGTGTTATTCCGGTTCCCGTTCCAGCATCAGCTGCAATGATTGAGGGGTTTAATGTGCAGCGCCTTGACATTCCCACAGAAATTCTTACTCCCACCGGTGCGGCGATCTTAACGGCTCTTGGTGAACAGGTCCCCAGTTTTTCCGGCACAATTGAGAAGAGCGGTTATGGATGTGGAACAAAGGTTTTTGAAAACCACCCCAATTTGATTCGTGCACTGCTTCTGCAATCTGAGCAAGGAAGCCGGATCAGTGATTCGGTATGTGTGATTGAAACGGATATGGATCATATTACCGGTGAGATAATGGGGAATGTGTCCGGAAGAGTGTTGGAAATGGGTGCTCTGGATGCAGTCTGGATACCTGTGTATATGAAAAAGGGGAGACCTGGGTACCGTCTTTCGGTTTTAGCCAGAGAGGAGCTGTGTTCTTCCCTCGTCGATTTCATCATTATCAATACCAGAACTCTTGGTGTGCGGGTCATGAGAACAGATAGGATCATAGCCCATCGGGAGACCAGATCTGTAAATTTTTCCGGAGAATCAGTGCCGGAAAAGCGGTGCTCGTATATGGGGCACACTTTTTCCAAGTTGGAATATGAGACTCTGGATCGCCTTTCCAGAGAGGAGGGTGTTCCGGTTATTGAGCTTGTTGAGCGCTACATTCGTAACTCCGCATGATTGATGGAGTTATGGATTGTGCGTTGGAGCGTTTTTAGTTCTTTTCGCTTACGAAATGGTATTTGCAGGAAATCATGGCTGTAGGTGAGGTGATTGGGGTATTCAGCCTCGGGAGTTCATGTCTCGCCATTCTCTCCTCTTGCCGCAACAGGCATTATTTTCAGGCTTAATTTCCTTAATCTTGTAATTTTTCCATTCTATTATTTATTTTAGAGTTCTTTTATTCTCAGAAAATTCAAATCTTTTTTCTCAGGAGGAGCGATGCGGCGTTTCTTTACGTCAGAAAGTGTTTCCCAGGGACATCCCGATAAGGTATGCGATCAAATCTCAGATGCGATTCTGGATGCAATGCTCGCTCAGGACCCCAATTCCAGAGTTGCATGCGAAACAATGGTCACAACGGGGCTGGTTGTTATTGCTGGTGAAATAACCAGCAGGGCAGTTGTGGATATTCAGGAGGTCGTGCGTAAGACGATTCGTGAAATTGGCTATACCGATTCTGCTCTCGGTTTTGATGCAGACAGCTGTGGTGTACTGGTTTCTGTTCATCAGCAATCACCTGACATCTCTCAGGGTGTTACAGAGGGACAAGGACTCCATTCTGAGCAGGGTGCAGGAGATCAGGGTATCATGTTTGGCTATGCCTGTACTGAAACTGATACCTATATGCCGCTGGCGATTCATTATGCTCATCGGCTCATTGAAGAAATCACAAAGGCACGGGAAGAAAAACAGATACCATATCTTCGCCCAGATGCTAAATCGCAGGTTACCGTAGAATATGATGACCTTAAACCGGTCAGGGTCGATACCGTTGTTATTTCGACGCAGCACAGCCCTGATGTCAGTCACGAGACCATTGCTAATGATATGATCGAGAAGATCATTAAAAAAGTGATACCTGCAGACCTTCTCGATGATAAGACCATCTATCATATCAATCCCACCGGTCGGTTTGTTGTTGGCGGTCCACATGGTGATTCCGGAGTTACTGGAAGAAAAATAATCGTGGATACATACGGAGGATACGGCGCCCATGGTGGTGGTGCTTTCTCTGGAAAAGATCCCTCAAAAGTCGACAGAAGTGCTGCGTATGCTGCTCGTTGGGTTGCAAAAAACGTGGTTGCAGCTGGATTGGCGACACATTGCGAGATTCAGCTCTCCTATGCAATCGGTGTGCCAGAGCCGCTTTCGATACATGTTGATACCTACGGAACCGGAAAGTTCAAAGAGGATAAGATTTGTGATATCATAACGAAGGTGTTTGATCTTCGTCCAGCTGCAATTATCAGAGATCTTGATCTGAAGCGCCCGATTTTCCGCGAAACAGCACGGAATGGTCATTTCGGCCGAGAACTTCCGCAGTTCTCCTGGGAAAAAACCGACAAGGTTGATGCAATCAGGAAGGAAGCGGGGCTTTAAGAGTTGTTAATACTGTTTCCGGTGTATGTGCCGGAAACAACGAAATCAGGTGAGACAAAGACGTTTCACTACGGAATCAATGAGGATACCCGAGTTCCGCATCTTTTAATAGCGGAATTTGGGTATTTTATTTTTATCATGACTGGAAAATAAATCATATTTTCTATGAGTACTCCTTACAACAGATTTTCAAGCTAAGAGGCACCATGGCAAAAATATTAAAGAAAGAACGGTTATCTGAACAGGTGTGGCGGTTCAGACTTGAGGCGCAAAGAATAGCCAAAAAAAGAAAAGCCGGGCAATTTATCATTTTACGTCCTGACCACACAAGTGAGAGGATCCCACTGACTATTGCCAATGGCAGTCCAGAGGAGGGGTGGATTGAGATCATTTTTCAGGTGGTTGGCAGAACTACTATCGTTTTAGCCGGATTACATGAGGGTGATTCTGTGCTTGATCTGGCTGGGCCGCTTGGCAAACCAACACACATCGAAACGTTCGGTAAATGCCTCTGTATAGGTGGTGGAGTTGGTGTCGCCCCTCTCTATCCAATCATTTGTGCGCTGAAAGAGGCGGGTAACGAGATTACCTCCATTATCGGCTCCCGATCAAAGGATCTTCTTATTCTGGAGCAGGAAATTAAAGCTCAATCGGATCGGACCCTTATTACCACTGATGACGGTACATGTGGGCAAAAGGGATTTGTATCCGATGTTTTCAAGGAACTCATAGGACAGGGAGAACAGTTCGATGCTGCATTTGTTATCGGCCCTGTTATCATGATGAAAGTTACTACTTCTCTGACTGTTGATGCAGGGATCACGACCTATGCATCGCTGAATCCGATCATGATTGACGGGACCGGCATGTGTGGTGGGTGTAGAGTTACTGTTGATAATCAGACGAAATTTGCCTGCGTAGACGGGCCTGAGTTTAATGCCGCAGGTATCGACTGGAATGAACTGATCAAGAGATTGAACAGCTATCGTGCTTTTGAATCGGAAGCCAGAGAGACGCACACATGCAGAATGGAAGGTGTTCGAGTATGATGACTGCAGAGAATACAATCGAGAAACGGTTTGGAAGAATTCCTATGCGGGAACAGAATCCTGTGGAACGGGGCCAGAACTTTGAAGAGGTTCCGTTTGGGTATTCCGAAGAGGAAGCTGTGGCTGAGGCACAGCGCTGCCTTCAATGCAAAAAGCCGTTGTGTGTACAGGGCTGTCCTGTGAATGTAAAGATACCCGAATTCATCGGGCTTATCGCCAAGGGAAAATTTGCAGAAGCTGCAAGAAAGATAAAGGAAACAAACGCACTTCCTGCCATATGTGGACGAGTGTGTCCACAGGAAGAACAATGCGAGATCAAGTGTATTCTTGGTAAAAAGGGAGCTCCGGTTGCTGTTGGAAATCTGGAACGGTTTGCAGCAGATTGGGAACGCACACACGATGCTACCGAAATACCAGAGAAAAAAGTGCCAAATGGTAAAAAAGTGGCGATTGTCGGTTCTGGTCCGGCTGGTTTGACCTGTGCAGGAGAGTTGATTAAAGAGGGATTTGCTGTAACGATTTTCGAGGCACTCCATGAGGCCGGAGGGGTGCTGGTATACGGTATCCCTGAATTTCGTTTGCCAAAAGATATTGTTAAAAAAGAGATCAGCTATCTAGAGAAACTTGGTGTTACAATCGAAAAGAACTTCGTAGTAGGGAAGACTGCGACAATTGATGAGCTGATGCAGGAGGAGGGGTTCGATGCAGTGTTTGTGGGCTCAGGAGCAGGCCTTCCCTCCTTTTTAAAAATCAAAGGGGAGAATCTCATCGGGGTTTATTCTGCAAACGAATACCTTACCAGAAGTAATCTTATGAAAGCATTTCTGGACAGCGCTTCAACGCCGATTATGAAAGGTAAAAGGGTTGTTACCGTTGGTGGGGGAAATGTAGCAATGGATGCAGCACGAACAGCTCTGCGCCTGGGAGCAGAGAAATCGATGATTGTTTACCGGCGTGGAGAATCAGAGATGCCTGCTCGTAAAGCTGAGGTTCATCACGCCATAGAAGAGGGGATCGAGTTTCATCTTTTATGCAACCCCGTTGAGATTGTTGGTAGTGATGATGGTTTCGTGCAGGGTATCCGATGTATTCGTATGGAGCTGGGTGAAGCAGATGAATCTGGACGTCGTCGTCCGGTAGCAGTTAAGGGGAGCGAATTTGAGATCCCTTGCGATGTCGTGGTCGTTGCTATCGGGAATAATCCCAATCCGCTGATCCCTGAATCGACTCCGGATCTCAAAATTTCAAAATGGGGAACGATTGAAGCCAGTGAAACCGACGGCCGGACATCGAAAAAGTATGTCTATGCAGGAGGTGATATTGTTACGGGTGCTGCAACTGTTATTCTGGCGATGGGTGCAGGGAAAATCGCAGCACAAAGCATTATGGCTGATATTGCAAGTGATAAATAGTTCTGGATAGCGAAAGCGGGCCGTGAGGTTTGCTGAGCGGCTATGCTTCTAATCATTAATCTGTACCTGTTCCGGCTTCCTGATATTTGATATTACTGCCGGAACAGGCTTTATTATCTCCTTTCTTTTAGTATCGCTCAGATCAATTTTGATAGAGAAAAAGCTGAGAAGGTCTTTGAGTGTGATTATTCCTGCCAGATTACCATTTTGTAAGACAATAAGACGACCAGTTGATTGGGATGACATAATTTGCAGCACTTTGAGCACATCCGCATCAGACTCAACTGAGTTAGTTTCGGTGCAGAGTTCAGCTATATCGCCGACTCTGTAGTCATGCCAATGCTGCTGTGGAATCTCTCTGATATGTGCAGAGGTGATGAACCGGGGCAGATTATCAGGAGAGGTGACTGGATAGATTTCTGCCTGATACCTATATAGAAAATCGGTCACATACTGATATAGCGTACTGTTTGAGGGTACGGTTACCGGGTTTTTACGCATGTAATCAGCAACGATTTCACCCTCCATACTGGTTTTTAGATGGTAGGGTGTATCGGATTCACTGATCCCTTCACGAAGTAAAAACCCGGTGAGAACCCACCATAATCCATTGAAAAATGAACCCCTGAATACGAAGAAAACACCTGTTACAATCAGGGCTATGGCAAAGGTTAGCCCTATACTTGTGGTGATGCTGTTTGCTTTTCGGATATCACCTCTCCACAGTATCAGAGACGATCTAAGCACCACTCCACCATCGAGAGGAAAAGCTGGCAACAGGTTAAGACCAGCAAATGTAATGTTAATGAATGTCATAAAGTAAAAAATTATGAGTAATGCTGGTTGCCAGCTGAAATGGTTTCCGGAAAGGTAGAGTGCATACCAGATTGCTGCGGCAAGTGCATTGCTGAGTGGGCCGGATAATGCAACAATGAACAGTTTTTCAGGGTGACCATTTTTTTCCTCTTCAGATATCCCTCCGAAGGGGAAGAGTACTCTTTTTCCCGAATGAGTCATGGTAACATGAGAAGCCAAAATGTGCCCAGCTTCGTGGACCAGAACAGAGAGGGAAAAACCTACCGCTCCTGCGATACCCCACCAGCGCATAGCTGTGCTGCTCAGATTCGGAAAATAAAAGGGAAGTGTATTGTGTTCAAAGGTCCAGACGATCAGGAAAATAACGAAAAGCCAGCTTTGATGAATACGCAAATCTGCAAAAAATCTCCTGAAAAAAGGAGTTTCTTTCATCTCTGGTGCGAAGTTAGTTTGAAATCGCGTTTTCTATGGCCTTTTCACGAATTCGGACTTTAGGGCTGTATGGTGAATGGGTAACTCGTTTGATAACAAATTTGGAGTATCCCGAACTAATGTCCTGAATAAAATCTTTGGCAAGTTTTGAAAGTGTTATAAGAAGTTTCTTTGTATGCAGATCTTCCTCAAGCACCGCAAGACTGGTGTAGAGGTTCAGATCTTTTTCTGCTCTCTGGTGGGCGTATGTCATGATCGCTTCAGCTGATGTCTGGGCCAAAGCGGCCGTTTTATTCTCGTCATCTCCTGTTATTTCATTATAATCGCTGAAAGGCATCGGTTTACCCCTGTTGTCAGTTGCAATCATTTCAAGGACTACGTGCTGTACCCGCTTTTTCCCGGCAAGGTAGTAGAGAAATAGCTTGTTCGTTGAGTCTTTACATACTTTTGCCTGAGTTTCATATAGAACTGCAGTTTCAATGATTCGGTGGAGTGCGAATTTTAGGAAATCCATATATCGATCGTTTTTCATCACAGCTTCTCCATTAACTACTTTTTTGGTGGTAATAATTGTCTGAATGTGCATTGCGTTGTTTCCCTTCGGCAAATATGATGGTGAGGACGAAATAGAATTAAACAAATTCTGTGCCAAAACGGAGTCGTACAACGGAATGTAGAAATCGGCTCAGAAGGAAGTGAGACTATCTGGGGAGGGGTGTTCTCATTTTAGGAAATTTTATTAAAGTGGGAAGGTGATTGCTCCGGAATTATGAAACCGGAGCATGTTGTTGCTGTTGAATCTTGTCAAGTTTGCGATAGAGAGAAGAGAGTGAAATCCCCAGAGCATTACTGGTCTCATACTTATCCCCTCCGAAATGTTTCAGCGCCTGTATGATATGGTTTTTCTCAACTTCTTCGAGATTCCAGGTTTCTGCAGTTTCGGTAGATTCCGGCAGAGGGTTTTTTTCGAGTCCGGGGAAGTGTGAGACGGCAAGCGGTTCACCCTGAGCAAGTAAAAGCCCCCGCTCAAGCATGTTACGTAATTCTCGTATGTTTCCTGGCCAGGGGTAATCGATAAGGATTTCCAGAACCTGCTCTGAAATGGGGTATTTATCGTAACTATAGGAGGTGAGGATATGTTTGATCATCCCTTCCAGATCACTTTTTCTCTCCCGCAGAGGTGGCAGACTAATGGGGAAGATGCAGATTCTGTAGTAGAGATCTTTTCTGAAACTTCCATTGCCGGATGCCTCAGTGAGATTGCGGTTAGTGGCACAGATAAGCCGAAAATCACTGGTTCTAACTTTGTTTTCACCGATTCTTCGGTAAGATTTCTCCTCAATCGTTTTCAGAAGCTGAGCCTGAACTTCCAGGTCCATATCACCGATCTCATCTAGAAACAGTGTCCCTCCATCCACCACTTCGATGAGACCGGGACGGTCTCTTATTGCGGATGTAAAAGCCCCTTTTGCATGCCCGAAAAGCTCACTGCGCAGCAGCTCTCCTTTGAGACTCGAGCAATTTACCTCAACGAATGCTTCGTTTTTACGGGCACTGTGGTCGTGAATCCAGCGAGCCAACACACCCTTACCGGTTCCGGTTTCTCCGTGAAGCAATACAACTGTGTTGTTCATCGCAGCAACATTAGCGTACTGCATGACCTTTTCGATGGGTGCACTGTTTCCGAAAAATGGTTCTGTTTTCTGCGGGGCAAGACGTTGGTAGATTGAATCGCGTTTTCGAAGCTCTTCAACTTCCAGGCTCTTCTTCAGGCTGATTGCCAGATCATCCATGTTAACCGGTTTGGCCAGAAAATTATAGGCACCGTGTTTCATCGCCTTTACCGCAGTTGGTATGTCGCTGATGCCGGTGATTACGATAATTGCCAGGTTCTCATGGGAGCCATGGAGCTCACTGATCCATTCGATTCCATTACCATCGGGAAGCTTCAGATCCAGAAGGATGGCATCAAAGTGCTCCGATGCAATGAGCGCTTTGGCATCCCTGAGGCAGTTAGCGGTTTCGATTGAGTATCCACTCTTTGAGAGATAGCGGGTGTACCCAAACAGTGTGGCTTCCTCATCATCCACGATTAAAATCCTAGGTGTTTTCATAGTATATCTCCACTGATGATAATTTGTTGGGAAGATGAGATTTTGCAGTACAGAAAGTTTTTTTCAAAACGTTCGCCTTCAAAATAGTTTGTGTGCTCGCTCCCGCTCACGTAAAAAAAAAGGAAGCAAATTGAGTGACTGGTTATCCGTTTAAAAAAAGTACCCCAGCAAAAAGAGTGACCTTTTTTCTTCGCTCAATATGGCTTAGACCGGAGATGAAGCTAGTTAGAGAGAGCTTCGGTTTTCTTTTGCGCCTCTATACATTCGGAAGATATGTCCTGATCACTGCAAAACGTCTCTTTCAGTGAGGTCCAGGCCTTCAGGCTTGTTTGTCTGTTGTCCCTGTTTGGTTTCTGATAAAACAGCGACTCCGTTACCCGTGCCTGAAGATACGAGATCTTTTTCAATAAATTGTCTGATGCAGATGGTGCTGAACGGGCTTTTTGCACCATAACTAATGCATCTTCGAGACGGCCGCTTTTTAAGTAACTTTCGCCTTTAAGAAGAAAGTATCGTGCGTCATTGAGGTGCTCTGATTCAGCAAGAGCAAGTGCCTTCTCATACCGCTTGAGAGTGTAATATATTTCAAACAGTTGCTCTGTTCTGATTTTCTTCTGTTCTGAATCAAGACTCTCTGCTGATATCGATTCGTAAATTTCTGAAGCCTGTTCCAGATTTCCCGATCGAAATGCCCGCTGCCCCTTTTCAAAAGGCGTGACTTTTGCCGGTGATTCTGTTTTGCGAGCCGGTGTCGAAGCTTTTGGTGGGGATGCAGGTATGGGTAGTTGACGGACTGTATCTGGTGCCTGTTCCTGTTTTACCGGTACTGTTTTTCTGGAGAACTGAATCTGCGGAATACCAAAACGGTCAAGAAGATAAAAACCCGTTGAGCCGACAAAAAGAAGTGAAAGTATGGTAATAAGACCAGTCGTGGAGAACTGTAAACTGTTGCCGACTTTTCTGGAAACCGCATTGCCATGAGGATTTTTCATGTATTGACGGGCGATGTCTTCAGGGGACTTGCTGGTGAGCTTGCGCAACACTGCCATCAACTCTTCGTCAAACTCACCAGCATCGGGATATCGTTTGTTCCTTTCCAGTGCCAGGCTTCGCTCCACTGCACTGAAGAGATTTTTGGGGGATCGCACCCCGAGAGCTTCCATCGGAATATATTGTCCCTTTGATTTCTTCTGAACCAGTTCTGCTAAAAGTTTTTGGGGAAAAGCTTTCGAACCGGTAATCATTTCGTAAAGAACTGCACCGACAGCATATACATCTGAACGCTGATCCAGCTTTTCTCCGTTGAGTTGTTCGGGGCTCAGATAAGCAAATGTACCCATTACTTTCGAACCAACGGTGTGGAGACTGACCTCGCTGGGACGTGCTATGCCGAAGTCCGCGAGTTTTACCACCCCGCGGGAGGTGATGAGAATGTTGGCCGGTTTTATATCACGATGAATCAAACCGTCGTAGACTTTGCCATAAAGGGTCATGTCCTGACCATGAGCAAACTGAAGAGCATTGCACAGAGAGTGCGTTACAGCAAGAGCAAAAGCAATCGGGAGTCGTCCGTTTTGCTCCAGAATCTCTTTCAGTGATGGACCATTAATGTACTCCATTTCGATATAGGGAATAGAATTCCAGTACCCCATACCGTAGATTTCGACGATATTAGTATGACGCAGGTTGGCAGAGATCTTTGCTTCTGTCTCCAGACGCCCTCGAGCTTCTTCAGAGAAGCCTGGTTTGAGTATTTTGATCGCTCGTACCACTTCCAGTTGCTCATGCCACACTTTATAGACATTGGCCATGCCGCCAGCAGCGATAAGCTCAATTACTCTGCAATGGCCAACCTTATCACCAGGCTGAAGCAATTGTTCACGAACAACTGGTACCTCGACAGTTGTTCCTTTACGGCTGGAATCGGTTCGTGATGTGCTCATAGATCAAATCGGTTGGAAACAATACTTACTTGCGCGCCACCTCTGCAAAATAGTACATTGTCCACCACAAGTGAAGGGTAAATCTGATAAAATTTCTCTTTGTGGAACAGAACTGGTTTGCGCAGCTGATATTGTTTCAGGTTTAAAGGTGACGGAAAAACCTTCAGCTCAGTGGAATCTGCTACAAATCTTGTTCCAGATGGCGGAAGTGGTCCGGTGTATTCTCCCCTTGAGCTTTATCTTCTTCAGAGCAAGTGTTATTTTTGAGACGGTCTGTACTTCAAAAAACATGTGTGCAGCTATCGAAAGTTATAAGATATTAACGAATGAGGCAATATGAGTCAAACGGATGTATGGCGTCGGACCCACACCTGTGGTGAATTGACTGCACAAAAGGAGGGCGAATCGGTAATCCTTAATGGCTGGGTACATAACTGGCGCAATCATGGCGGAATCATTTTCATTGATCTGCGTGACAAATTTGGTATCACGCAGGTGGTGTTCAATCCTGCCGATAACGAGGAGCTTGCTTCCCGTGCATCAACTCTCCGCCACGAATTCGTTATTGCTGTAATCGGAACTGTTGCGAAAAGACCTGAAAACATGGCGAATCCGCGTATGGAGACCGGAGAAATCGAGGTGAATGCAAGCGCACTTGAGATCCTCAATGACTCTGCTACCCCTCCTTTGCATATAAATAATCCGGAAACAGGCGAATCGGAAGAGTTGCGTTTTAGATATCGATACCTCGACCTGCGGCGTCCCTCCATGCAGAAAAACATTCTGTTTCGTCACAGGGTCACTGCTGAGGCCCGCAAATATCTATGGGACCATGGATTCACAGAGATCGAAACACCCATACTGATGAAAAGCACTCCTGAGGGGGCACGTGATTTTCTTGTTCCAAGTCGTTTAAACAGGGGCAAATTCTATGCTCTCCCTCAATCACCACAGACCTATAAACAAATTTTAATGGTTGCCGGATTTGAACGATATTTTCAGGTTGCGCGATGTTTCAGGGATGAAGATTTGCGTGCAGATCGCCAGCCGGAATTCACTCAAATCGATGCAGAGTTGTCGTTTGTAAGCGAAAACGATATCTATTCGATTTTTGAAGGGATGATGGTATCACTGTTCAGGAACTGTCTTGGTCGGGAGATCACGGTTCCGTTTCCAAGCATGACTTATACCGCAGCATTCCATACCTACGGTAGTGATAAACCCGATCTACGGTTCGGCTTACCGATACTTGATGTCAGTGAGCAATTCGCTGCTTCAGAATTTAAAGTATTCAGATCAGTTCTCGATGAAAACGGGTATATAGCAGCAATTGCTGCCACCGGGTTCGGTGACATCACCAGAAAACAGATCGATAGTCTCACTGCACACGTGGGTAAGTTTGGTGCGAAGGGGCTTGTATGGCTGCGGGTGAGTGAGGAGGGGCTTGAAGGTCCATCAAGAAAATTCTTTACAAATGAAGAAGTGGAGTCGATAACCACTAAAACCGGAGCTATCCCCGGTGATATGCTTTTTCTCATCGCAGCACCTGAAAAGATCTGTTTTTCTGCTTTGGGTCAGCTTCGTCTGGAACTCGCAAAAATGAGGAATCTCATTCAAAAAGATGCGTTTAATTTTCTGTGGATTAATGACTTTCCCATGTTCGAATTCAGCGAAGAGGAGCAGCGGTATACATCGGTACATCACCCGTTTACCGCTCCCCTGGAAGAAGATCTTCATCTTCTGGGAACAAACGAGTATTTCAAATCACGAGCCCGGGCATACGACCTGGTCTTGAACGGTTTCGAGCTGGGTGGGGGGAGTATTCGTATTCACCGTCGGGAAGTGCAACAGCAGGTTTTTGATTTACTCGGCATCAGTAAGGAAGATGCAGAGAATAAGTTTGGGTTTCTCCTGAAGGCACTTACCTTTGGTGCTCCACCTCACGGAGGTATCGCTTTTGGCCTCGATCGTCTGGTCATGGTAATGCTGGGGTTGGAAAGCATTCGGGATGTCATTCCATTTCCGAAGACAACAGCTGGAATTTCTCTGATGGATAGTGCGCCGGACAGGGTATCTGAGAATCAGCTTCGTGAGTTGGGGGTAAGGCTGGTGGAGGAATCTGCTGTTCAGCAGAATGGGTAATGGCTTCGCTAAGCCCTCTATTTCCCTTGACTTACCCATTATAAGAAACTATTATATAGTGATTACAGAAACCGGATTGGCTTTCGAGTAGTCACTTTTTTAACAAACTACTTGACCATGGAATTATTTATCCGGTAAAATAAACAGGAGGTCTTAATGTCTAAGGTTCGAAAGCTTGCTAGTGTTCTGGTGATTGGTTCATTGCTGATTTCCAGTGGTTTCATTGGATGTTCTCCCAAGCCCAATAAAGAGGAAGCTGGCAAGCTTAATGAAGCGAGAGCGGCAGCAGAAAGTGCAGAGCGGAAACTCTCAGAGCTTCGTCAGGAACGCATACAGCTCGAACAGGAGCTCCAGGGGAAGCAGGGTGAACTTGATAACCAGGAGGGTGAGCTGGACGACCTGAACGCAAATCAATAACATCTCTCCGGAGGGCGCCTATGCGATCTTTGCCGAAAGTGCTACTGACGGCAACTGTTCTTAATGTTCAGGTCTTTGCACAAAGTGAACTAACCCGTTCGCAATATCAAACAGAACTGACTTCGGTACAGGAAAGAGAAGTAGGTGCCCGTGAGCAGATAGCACAGGAGCAGTCCCGTATTCAACTCCTGAAAAAGGAACTGGCTGAGAAAGAAAAAGCTATTGCTGCAAAAAAACAAAAGAAATACTCATTTCTGGGTATTCAAGAGCAGGATGTGGTAGTTGCTGAATCTGAACTGGATAACTTACTCAATACAGTTCGGCATTTGGCATACGGTCAAAACGAAGACCAGCAGAGCAAATGGAGAGACATTGAAGTTATCGAAACAAGGCTTTCGAATCTTCAAGAAAGCCCTGTTTCAAACCTGAAACAGATTTCAGAAGCAATTAAAAAATTAGAATCGATGATCAGTGAGATTAAGAGCAGCTTTGCTGTTTCTTATACTCCTGACAGTATGGCACATCAGACTGTTACCGATTCTTTTGGCTCTTCAGTGCATAGCGCATCAGAGTCTCAAATTACAAATCCCTCACCTGATACGGCTTATCTTCATGCAGAAACATATGTGGTAAAGAACTCCTCAGGAGAACCGGAAACACTGTTCAAAATCGCTGCAGCTGTGTATGGTGATCCCTATGAATGGCCAAAAATTTACAGGGCAAATCAGGACAAAATAGACGCCTATTACCAAAAGACCATGAAATCATCCCCTGGACAGAAATACTCAAAACCACAGGATCTTATTTTTCCCGGGCTGGTCTTGATAATTCCTCGGTAGGGCAGATCTGCTTAAGAAACGGAAATCTGCATTGAATATTAGAGTAAAGAACTACCCAATAAAGATGACGAGACTCCGAATACTCTGTTTCAATCTGTTTTTTTGCCGAAAATAGCGCATAGTATATATTTCATTCTTACTCGGTTTTAGTGGGACTCCGTTCCGATATTTCTAAACAAACAGATTAAGAACGGCACCATTTAGAGAGGATATCTGTCGTTACTCCATGGCGAAGAATTCCCGACCTCCCCAGCGAGAAACTCGGTCAATAAAGGT
>OBJA01001507.1_pt1 | contig 15764 bp, 11 predicted proteins | sample 1519751 | NCBI WGS metagenome assembly OBJA01 (sample SAMEA3881238, study PRJEB22517) | soil metagenome | biome: lake sediment; feature: soda lake sediment; material: sediment, water from around vicinity | place: India | collected 2013-12-23 | depth 3 m | reverse complement strand
TCCCTACGTTGACGTGCGGTTTCGTCCTTTCAAATTTTTTCTTTGACATTTTCTTCCTCGATATGCTTGGACTTAAATCCCCCTGATTTTCTTGACTATAGCCTCTGCTCGTGCAGCAGGTACCACATCATATTGCAAAAACTGCATGGTGAAATTTGCTCTACCTTGTGTAGCCGACCTCAGAGACGTCGAATAGCCGAACAGTTCGGCCAGCGGTACATGCGCTCTGACGATCTGCAGGTGGCCTTCCGCCGACACCCCGACGATCTTGCCTCTCTTGGTATTGATATCGGCTATGGCATCCCCGAGATACTCCTCCGGAGTTGTAATCTCGAGATCCATTACCGGTTCCAGCAGCTTCGATCCGGCTTCTGCAGCAGCCCTTCTTATTGCCATGGCCGCCGCCACCCCGAAAGCCATTTCGCTTGACTCTTCCTCGTGATACGAACCACCGACCAAGGTAACCTTGATATCCGTAACCGGATAGCCTATCAATGGCCCCGAGTCCAGCGTATCGACGATTCCTCTCTTGATCGGACTCAAGAACTGCTCGGGAATGAGATCCTTGTCGACCGCATTCTCGAAGATTATTCCGCCTCCGCGCTCCAGGGGCTCGACCTCGATGATGACATGGCCGTATTGACCCTTGGCGCCCGTCATCTGATCGAATTTGCCTTCCGCTCGATATCTGTTCTCTATCGTTTCCTTATAAGCAACCTGGGGCTTGCCTACATTGGCGGAAACCTTGAAGTCGTTCAACAGCCGGTCTACGATGATTTCCAGGTGGAGTTCACCCATACCTGAAATAATCGTCTGACCTGTTTCAGCATCCGCCGAGACTGTGAAGGAGGGGTCCTCAAGAGCAATTTTGGCGAGTGTTTCGGCCAGCTTCTTTTCTTCGGCCTTACTCTTTGGCTCTATAGCAACCCCGATCACAGGTTCTGGGAAGTCCATGCTTTCGAGAATTATGTGATCGCCCTTTTCGCACAGCGTGTCGCCGGTGGTACTGAATTTCAGTCCAACTACCGCACCGATGTCCCCGGCGGAAATCTCGTTCACCTCTTCCCGCTTATTGGCGTGCAGTTTCATGAGCTTGGATATCTTCTCCTGCTTCTGTTTCACAGGATTGAATATCTTGTCGCCAACCGAAATTCTGCCGGAGTAGATCCTGACAAAAGCTAGGTTTTCGACAAACGAGTCGCTCATAAGCTTGAAGACGAGTCCGGTAAGCTTCTCGCCGGGATCAGACCTCCTGCTGATCATTTCTCCCCGCGGTCCCTGACCTTCGATGTCTTTCACGTCAAGAGGCGATGGGAGAAAATTCACAACACCGTCAAGTAGGGGTTGCACTCCCTTGTTCTTAAAAGCACTCCCGCAAAGGACAGGCACAATCTTCAATGAAATCGTCGCCTTCCTGAGAGCGCTGTATATCTCAGGCGCAGATACCGTTGTATCATCCAGGTATTTTTCCATGATGCCCTCATCGAAGTCGGCCAACTTCTCCAGGAGCATCATACGTGCGGCCGTGAATTTCTCTTTGTAGCTGCCGGGAATCTCTCTTTCGATTATTTCCTGGCCTAAAGATTCCTCGTCGAAAACGAGCATCTTTTCTTCTATGAGGTCTATTATTCCCTCAAATTCTGCTTCTTTGCCAACCGGCAACTGGATGGGCAACGGATTGGCCCCCAGCCGCATGGTAATCATTGAAACGCAGCGCTCGAAGTTGGCTCCGCTTCGGTCCATCTTGTTGACAAAAGCTATACGCGGAATGTGGTACTTGTCCGCCTGTCGCCATACGGTTTCCGACTGCGGTTCAACTCCGCCGACAGCACAGAAAACCGCGATGGCTCCATCCAACACCCGCAACGATCTCTCGACCTCAATGGTGAAGTCTACGTGTCCCGGAGTGTCTATTATATTGATCTTCTTTCCTTTCCAGAAGCAGGTTGTTGCAGCGGAGGTGATTGTTATCCCCCGTTCCTGTTCCTGCTCCATCCAGTCCATGACTGCAGTGCCGTCATGGACTTCACCCATCTTATACGATCGGCCGGTGTAAAAGAGTATCCTTTCAGTTGTTGTTGTTTTTCCGGCGTCAATATGGGCCATTATGCCGATATTGCGCACATCGGTTAATTCTTTTAGGGCTGTCATAGCTTCATTCGTAATGTTTTATTACCGCTTCGCCAGCCCCTTTCAGCCGAGATCCGGTCTCGACCGTCCTGCCGAGACGACTACCAGCGATAATGGGCGAATGCCTTGTTGGCCTCTGCCATCCGGTGCGTGTCGTCTTTTTTCTTCACCGCGGAGCCGCGATTGTTATATGCGTCGACAAGTTCTGCCGCAAGCTTCTCGGCCATGGATTTGCCTGATCTCGCCTTTGAGAAATTGATTATCCAGCGGATCGCCAGGGCGTTTCTCCGAGTCTGGCGGACTTCCATGGGAACCTGATAGGTAGCGCCACCGACCCGCCGGGATTTTACTTCCACACGGGGTCTCACATTCTCCATGGCTCCTTCAAAAACGTTCAGAGGATCCTCGTCCTTGATCTTTTCCTGAACGGTATCCATCGCATCATAGAAGATCCGCTGGGCAGTAGTCTTCTTGCCTCTCTCCATGAGTCCGTTGGTGAATTTGGCGACCAAGACGCTGTTATAGCGAGGATCCGGATCGATAGGTCGTCTCTCGATAGTTCTTCTACGTGACATCTCTTAACCCCTTAAAGCAACGTCCTCACTTCGAGGATCTCTTTGCACCATATTTTGAACGACCCTGCTTCCTATTGGAAACACCCAACGTGTCCAAAGTGCCACGGATGATATGATAACGAACACCGGGGAGGTCCTTCACCCTGCCGCCACGGATCAACACCACCGAGTGTTCCTGAAGATTGTGACCAATACCGGGAATATAGGATGTAACTTCTATACCGTTTGTCAGGCGCACCCTCGCAACTTTCCGGAGTGCTGAGTTCGGTTTTTTGGGTGTCGTGGTATACACTCTCACGCAGACTCCTCGTTTTTGAGGCGACCCCTTCAAGGCGGGAGTAGTCGTCTTCTTGACGGACTGTTTTCTCCCGATACGTACTAACTGGTTAATTGTTGGCATTGCGTTAACCGCTCCTGTTTACAAACCCGTTTATTGAAAATCAAATATCTCAGTTGCGAAACCGCACACTCGATTTAAACACGAAAGTGAGCATATTTACCCTGACGGCGCAATAGTGTCAAGGAAAAAATCCAATGACCCCGTTGCACGGTGTCCTACTGGTTTGTCTCCAACCCCGTCCCCGCCGAGATCAGCCGCCCCATGATGACGTTCTCCTTGAGTCCCGCCAGTTCATCGATCCTTCCGGCAACCGCGGCGTTGGTGAGCACCTTGGTCGTCTCCTGGAAAGAGGCCGCCGAAATGAAGCTTTCGGTCGAGAGCGAGGCCTTGGTGACGCCAAGCAGCAGGGGTTCGGCCACCGCCGGTCTTTTCCCTTCGGCGATGAGACGGTCCCTCTCCTCTTCGAACTTCCACCACTCGACCTGCTCTCCGATCATGAACCTCGAGTCGCCGGAGCTGGTGATCATTACCCGCTTCAGCATCTGCCGGACGATGACCTCGATGTGCTTGTCGTTGATCTTGACACCCTGGAGCCGGTACACTTCCTGGATCTCATTCACCAGGAACTTGGCGAGTTCCTTGACCCCGAGCACCGAGAGGATATCGTTGGGGACAATGGTTCCCTCCATGAGGGCCTCGCCGGCCTGGACGTAGTCGCCCTCATGGACGATGACGTGCTTCGACTTGGGAATCAGGTATTCCTGCGGCTCGCCGTATTCCGGGGTGATGATGACCCGCCGCTTGCCCTTGAGCTCCTTGCCGAAACTCACCTTGCCGTCGATCTTGGAGATTATGGCCGGATCCTTCGGTTTGCGCACCTCGAACAACTCGGCGACCCGCGGCAGACCGCCGGTGATATCCTTGGTCTTCGTGGTTTCCCGCGGGATCTTGCCGACGATGGTGCCGGGCTGGATCGAGTCGCCCTCGTTGACCGAGATAATGGAGCCGACCGGCAGGCTGTAGCGGGCATAGGTTTCGGAATCCGGCATCTTCACCGTCTTGCCGCGCTCGTTCTTCACCGAAATGCGCGGATTCAGCTGAGCGCCCGCCGCGGTATGGATAATCACCAGGGACGACCGTCCGGTTACGGGGTCGACCTTCTCCTGCATGGTGATACCTTCGATAATGTCGCCATATTTGATGGAGCCGCCGACCTCGGCCACGATCGGGATGGTATAGGCATCCCAGTCCGCCAGGATGGTATCCCTCTCGACCGCCTGGCCCTCCTTCACCAAGAGCTGGGCACCGTAGTTCACCTTGAACCGCTCACGCTCCCGCCCCAGATCATCCTTGATGGCGATGACCGCGTTGCGGTTCATGACGATCTTGGTTCCCTCGGCGTTGGTAACCGAGTGAAGGTTGTAGAAAACCACCGTGCCGCCGATATTGGTCCGCAGTTCCGCCTGCTCGACCGCACGGCTGGCCGTACCACCGACGTGGAAGGTACGCATGGTCAGCTGGGTGCCGGGCTCGCCGATAGATTGCGCGGCGATTACCCCGATGGCCTCGCCGGTGTTGACCATATGGCCACGGCCCAGATCGCGACCGTAGCAGGCGGCGCAGACCCCCCGCTTCGAACGACAGCTGAGCACGGAGCGGATCGCCACTCGATCGATGCCGGCCGCAGTGATCTTCTCCACCACATCCTCGGTGATTTGTTCGCCTGCGCTGACGATCAGTTCGTTGTTGAAAGGATCCTCCACATCCTCCAGCGCCACCCGGCCCAGGATGCGATCACCCAGAGGAACGATGATCTCGCCGCCGTCCATGAGCGGTTCGGCAATGATCCCGTCGAGCGTAAGGCAGTCGGCCTCGACGATGGTGGATTCCTGGGCCACGTCGACCAGCCTCCGGGTCAAATAACCGGAGTTGGCGGTCTTGAGCGCGGTATCGGCAAGGCCCTTGCGGGCGCCGTGGGTGGAGATGAAGTACTCAAGCACCCCGAGGCCCTCACGAAAATTCGCCTTGATGGGGGTCTCGATGATCGCGCCGCTCGGTTTGGCCATCAGGCCGCGCATGCCGGCCAGCTGGCGGATCTGATCCCGCGAACCCCTCGCTCCGGAGTCGGCCATGATGAAGATCGAGTTGAAACTCGGCGCCTCAACACGCTTTCCGTCCTTATCGAGGAAATAATCCACCTTGATCTCATCCATCATGGCGTTGGCAACGTCTTCCGTGACCTTCGACCAGATATCGACGACCTTGTTGTACTTCTCGCCCGAGGTTATCAACCCGTCCGTATACTGCTGCTCGACGTCGAGAACGTCCGTCTCCGCCTTTTCGACGAACTCCTCCTTGCTGAGGGGAATCTTCATGTCGTTGATGCAGATGGAGATGCCCGCCCGGGTTGCATACTCGTAGCCGGTATCCTTCAGCCGGTCGGCGAGTATGACGGTTTCCTTTGTGCCGGCATGGCGATAGGTGTGATCGATGAGCTTGGCCAGGGCCTTTTTGGTCAGGACCTTGTTGACTTCTTCGAACTTCACCGCCGGCGGCAACAGCTCGCCGAGGAGGATACGGCCCATGGTCGTTTCCACCAGTTCGCCGTTTTTTCTCACCTTCACCTTGGCCTGAAGATGAACCTGGCCGTAATCGTAGGCGATTATCGCTTCTTCCACACTGCTGAAGACCTTGCCTTCACCGGGTACATTTATCCTGTCCCGGCTCATGTAGTAGAGACCGAGCACGATATCCTGGGAGGGAATGATGATCGGCTCGCCGTTGGCGGGCGACAGGATGTTGTTGGTCGACATCATCAGCACCCTGGCTTCAACCTGAGCCTCGACCGAGAGAGGCACATGAACCGCCATCTGATCGCCGTCGAAGTCGGCGTTGAAGGCCATGCAGACCAACGGATGCAGCTGAATCGCCTTGCCTTCGATGAGCAGGGCCTCGAAGGCCTGCATCCCGAGACGGTGCAGGGTGGGGGCGCGGTTCAGGATGACCGGGTATTCGGTCACCACCTCTTCAAGGACGTCCCACACCTCCTTGACCTCTTTCTCAACCATCTTTCTGGCACTTTTGATGGTGGTGACGTAGCCCTTGCTCTCCAGCTTGTTGTAAATGAAGGGCTTGAACAACTCGAGCGCCATCTTCTTCGGAATGCCGCACTGGTGCAGGCGAAGATGCGGACCCACCACGATTACCGAACGTCCGGAGTAGTCGACCCGTTTGCCGAGAAGGTTTTGACGGAAGCGGCCCTGCTTGCCCTTGAGCATGTCGGAAAGCGACTTGAGGGGACGCTTGTTTCCGCCGGTGATGACCCGGCCTCGACGGCCGTTGTCGAAAAGGACATCAACCGCCTCCTGCAGCATCCGCTTTTCGTTGCGGATGATGATGTCGGGAGCATCCAGCTCGAGCAACCGTTTCAGTCGATTGTTCCTGTTGATGACCCGTCGGTAGAGATCGTTGAGATCGGAAGTCGCGAACCTTCCTCCCTCCAGGGGTACGAGGGGACGGAGGTCGGGGGGCAGCACGGGGATGACTTCGAGGATCATCCACTCCGGCTTGTTGCCGGAATCCCGGAAGGCCTCGATGACGAACAGGCGTTTGCCGAGTTTCTGCCGCTTGGTCTGGGAGTTGGTGGCCAGCATCTCCTCGCGCAGTTGCTCGGAGAGCTTCACCAGATCCTGACCGGCAAGAAGCTCCCGGATCGCCTCTGCGCCGATACCGACTCGAAATTTATTGGGATGTTCCTCCATGGCCTGACGGTATTTCTCTTCGGTCAGCAGAGAACCGACGGGCAGGCCGTCCACCTCGGAATGCACCACGGCATATTGCTCGAAATAGAGGATCTTTTCGAGCTGTTTGAGGGTCATATCGAGGACTGCGCCGATCTTGCTGGGCAGGCTTTTCAGAAACCATATATGAGCAACCGGGGCGGCGAGCTTGATGTGGCCCAGACGTTCGCGGCGAACCTTGGACTGGATTACCTCCACGCCGCACTTTTCGCAGACCACGCCGCGATGCTTCATCCGCTTGTATTTTCCGCAATTGCATTCGAAGTCCTTTACGGGCCCGAAAATCTTGGCGCAGAACAGCCCGTCCCGCTCGGGTTTGAAGGTCCGGTAGTTGATCGTCTCGGGTTTTTTTACCTCGCCGTGGGACCAATCCATGATCTTCTCAGGAGAAGCCAGAGATATTTTGACGCTCTTAAACTTTACTGGAGCTTTCGGTTTTTGAAAAAAATTGAACAATTCTTCCACGAAATCACCTCTCCCCTAATATATTGAAGGGCTTATCCCGGTATCGCATCAACTCACCCATCGGTTCGAGTCGACCGCCGGATTGAGGATTCCCCCAAAGATTCCTTGAGGGACCTCCCTTCCTTATTCTTCAATGAGTTCCATGTTCAAACAGAGCGCCTGCAGTTCTTTGACGAGTACGTTGAACGATTCAGGCAATCCCGTCGTCAAGAAGTTATTCCCCTTGACAATACGTTCATACATGGCGGTTCGACCTTCGACGTCATCCGACTTCGCAGTCAGGAACTCTTTGAGGGTATATGCTGCCCCATATGCTTCCATCGCCCACACCTCCATCTCACCCAATCGCTGACCGCCGAATTGCGCCTTACCGCCCAACGGTTGCTGGGTGACAAGCGAGTATGGTCCGGTGGAGCGGGCATGGATCTTGTTGTCAACCAGATGGTGGAGCTTCAGCATGTACATGACCCCAACCGTTACCTTATTGGCAAAGGGCTCGCCGGTAAGCCCGTCGTGCAGTTGAACCTGACCGACCTCATCGAGCCCGGCTTCCACCAAAAGTTTACGGATGGATTCCTCGGGGGCACCATCGAATACCGGAGTGGTCATATGAAGTCCGCCTCGATGCGCCCTCGCCCAAGCGATGACTTCACGGTCGTTTTTGCCTTCGATTATCGCGGAGTATTCATCTTCCGAATAGATTTTGCGAAGCTTCCTTCTTATCTCTTCCGCAGCTTCCAGATTAGCCAGGGCTTCGAGCTGCTCCCCCAGCTTTCTCGCAGCAAAGCCTAGATGGACTTCGAGAACCTGACCCACGTTCATACGCGAGGGCACGCCCAGCGGATTCAGCACGAGATCGACGGCGGTGCCGTCTTCGAAAAACGGCATATCCTCTTCCGGCAGCAGACGGGAAACAACACCCTTATTGCCGTGTCTTCCGGCCATCTTGTCCCCGACCGAGAGTTTTCGTTTGGTCGCGACATAGACCTTGACCATTTTCACCACGCCGGGAGGCAGGTCGTCTCCTTTCCTCATCCGGTCGATGATGCCGTCGTAACGTTCCGTTATCAGCCGGGCCTGTTTGGTGTATCGCCCGTATACGTCGTCGATCTGGTCGATGTACTTCGCTTTCTCGGAGAATTCGATATCCCGTATCTTGTCGAAACCGATCAACTCGACCTGCTCGGCGGTGATCTTCTTGCCGAGTTTGACAATGACCTCACCCCTTTTATCGACTATATCGGTCTTGGCTGTCCTCCCTTCGAGGATCCTGCCGATTTCCCGGCAAACTCCCCGTTTCAGGCTGCGCAGTTCATCGACCTTGTCCTGATTGAGTTTCTCAATCTCGAGATCCTCGATGAGCAGCGAGCGCTCATCCTTGTCGACGCCCTTGCGGGAGAAGACCTTGGCATCGATGACGACCCCGCTGATCCCGGGAGGAACGCGCAGCGAAGAATCCTTGACATCCTGAGCCTTTTCCCCGAAGATCGCCCGTAAGAGCTTCTCTTCCGGAGACAATACCGTTTCTCCTTTTGGCGTTACCTTGCCGACCAGGGTATCGCCGGCCTTAACTTCAGCCCCTATCCTGACGATCCCGGAGTCGTCGAGATTCCGCAACGTCTCCTCGCTGACATTGGGGATATCCCGGGTGATCTCCTCCTTGCCGAGTTTGGTATCCCGAGCCATGGTCTCGAAAACCTCGATATGCACCGAGGTAAAGGTATCTTCCTTCAGCAGTCTTTCATTGATCAGGATGGAGTCCTCGAAGTTGAAACCTCGCCACGGCATGAAGGCGATGGTCACGTTCTTGCCGATCGCCAGTTCTCCGGATTCGCAGGAAGGACCGTCGGCAAGCACCATGCCCTTCTTGACCCTGATGCCCGGCAAAGCAATCGGCCTCTGATTGAAGCAGGTGTTCTGATTTGATTTCTTATACTTTTCCAGACGGTAAACCGCCACGCCCGTGTCGTAACCATCGGTCCCGGGTTCATCGTACCTGACGACGATCCGATTGGCGTCCGATTCCTCGACCACCCCGTCGCCGGCCGCCAACAGGCATGCTCCCGAATCTCTGGCTACATAGCGCTCCATGCCAGTCCCGACGAGCGGCGCGGAAGTGACCATGAGAGGCACTGCCTGCCGCTGCATGTTCGAACCCATCAGGGCGCGGTTGGCGTCGTCATTCTCAAGGAAGGGTACCAGCGATGCCGCAATACTGATCATCTGATTGGGCGCGATGTCAAGATAGGTGACATTTTCGGAGGGAGCCGTGATAACCTCTCCATCTTCCCGGACAATGAGATTTTCACTCACTATGCGATCCTTCTCGTCCACCTTGGTCAGCGCCGGAGCTATGAACTGGTGCTGCTCCTGCAGGGCGCTCAGATATTTGACCTCCGAGGAGACAATCCTGTCGTTTACCTTGCGGTACGGTGTTTCGATGAAACCATAGGGGTTTATCTGCGCATAGGTTGCCAGGGAAACAATCAGCCCGATATTGGGACCTTCAGGCGTCTCGACCGGGCAAATCCTGCCATAATGGGTAGGATGCACGTCCCGCACCTCGAATCCCGCCCTCTCCCTCGACAAGCCACCAGGTCCCAGAGCACTGAGCCGCCGCTTGTGGGTCACCTCGGAGAGCGGGTTTGTTTGATCCATGAACTGGGACAGCTGGCTGGTTCCGAAAAATTCCTTGATAGCCGCGGAAATGGGTTTGGGATTTACCAGATCATGGGGCATGAGGGTCTCCACGTCCTGAAGGGTCATCCTCTCCTTTATTGCCCGTTCCATTCTGACCAGGCCCATACGGTACTGGTTCTCTACCAATTCACCTACCGTGCGGACCCGCCTGTTGCCGAGGTGGTCGATGTCGTCGACGCCTCCCTGGGTATCTTTCAGACGGACAAGGTGTCTGACTGCATGGATGATATCTTTCTTGGTGAGAGCACGGTGAGAGATATCTATATCGAGACCGAGTTTGGCATTGATTTTATACCGCCCCACCTCTGAGAGATCGTACAGGTCCTGATTGAAGAAAAGGTTGTGGAAGAAAGATTCTGCAACTTCGGCGGTCGGAGGGCTGGAAGGCCTGAGCCTCCGATAGATTTCGATGAGTGCGTCCTCGGAACTCTTGGCCTTGTCGAGTGCCAGCGTCCTGCTGAAAGAATCGGAATATTTCACGCCGTCGATATGGAGGATGCTGAATTCCTTGATCCCATGAGAATCCAGAGTCTCGAGCACAGACTCGGTTATCTCTGTGTTGCAGGCCATGACAACTTCCCCTGTCTGCGAATCAACGATCGTGCGGGCAAGGATCTCACCGATCAGCGATTCCGGGGAAACCGGTAAATAATGCAATCCGACGGATTCCAGCTTCTTGCAAAGAACCTTCGAGACCTTTTTTCCTTTCCTGGCAAGGACTTCTCCGTCGGCTGGATTGATGATGTCGAACTCGAGCCGTTGGCCCTTCACCAACTCGGCATCGAAGCTCATCTTGTAGTTCTCACCGTCTCGAGCAACGAAAGTGGTAGGATAAAACTCCTGCAGCAACTCCTCGGCGGTGTAGCCCAGCGCCTTCAAAAGTGTCGTAACCGGGAACTTTCTTCTCCGGTCAATGCGAACATGGAGATAATCCTTTATATCGAATTCGAGGTCGATCCACGAACCTCGCACCGGGATGATCCTCGCCGAGTAGAGAAGCTTGCCGCTGGAGTGGCTTTTGCCGTTGTCGTGAGTGTAGAAGAGTCCCGGGGAGCGCTGCAGCTGAGAAACAATTACCCTCTCGGTACCATTGATCACGAACACGCCGTCGCCGGTCATCAACGGAAGAGAACCGAGAAAAACCTCCTGTTCCTTGATATCACGAATCGACTGGACACCGGTCTCCTCATCGACATCGAAAGTGATGAGGCGAACCACGATCTTCAGCGGGATCTCGAAAGTCATCCCACGCTGCAGGCACTCCTGCACGGTATACTTCGGTTCTCCAAATTTGTATTTGACGAATTCCAAGGAACAGAGTCCATTGAAATCGTTGATGGGAAAGACACTTTTCAGAATAGCTTGGAGACCGTAATCCTCACGTGCATCAGGGTCACGATCCATTTGCAGGAATTTCTCATAGGAAAGCCGTTGCATGGATATTAGGTGCGGCGGTTCCAGGATAGCTTCTGCCGTGGCAAAATTCTTTCTCACTCGTTCCATATTTTTCCTCGAAATTGCCTTTGAATCGTACTATATTTTTTTGACTGGCAGGATAGGAGTTCCTATGCAGTCGAAATAGAAAACCCGGGGACTTGCGTCAACCTGCTGAAGCAAGCGGATTTGACTGATAGAGAATGAAAGCTATGCTGAGAATAGATCCTGAAAAAACATAAGCATTGTTTTCGAGCATGGTAGTGTCCCTTTGCTGTTTTAGCGAAATTGCAATTTCATCCCACACTTGCTGCAAGAGCACCGCATTCTTGAAATTTTCCTGATACTCCCCTCATATCCACAAAGCACAACACGCCACGAACAAAGCTCGTAGCGTGTTGTAAATCAAGTTGCTGTTGCTGAAACACCAACAACCTGCATATATCAACTACTTAATCTCTACTTTTGCTCCAACTGCCTCTATTTTCGCTTTGATATCGGCAGCATCTTCCTTGGTGGTTCCTTCCTTCAAGGGAGCGGGTGCAGACTCGACAAGTTCTTTGGCCTCTTTCAGCCCAAGACCGGTTACTGCCCGTACCTCCTTGATTACTTTAATTTTTTCAGCACCGACGGCAGCCAGGATGACGTCGAACTCAGTTTTTTCCTCAACAGGGGCAGCGGCAGCGGCTGGTCCTGCGGCGGCTACTGCAACGGGAGCGGCAGCTGAGACTCCAAATTTCTCTTCGAATTCCTTAATGAGCTGGGAAAGCTCAAGAACGGACATGTTAGCAATGAAATCAATTACTTCTTCTTTGGTGACAGCCATGACTATTTCCTCATTTGGTAGAATTATATCATCTTCACAAGATGCCTTGTTAATTGCCTGCCGCTTCTTTCTGATCTTTTATAGCCTGTAACGCATAAGCGAAGGTACGCGGGACACCGCTGAGCACCTGGACCAGCCCGGTGGGTACATTCTTCCAGGTGGACAGGAGTTGTCCCAGCAGTACTTCTCTGCTCGGAAGTTTCGAAAGCGCTATCAGTTTGTCCACTCCGATTTTTTCGCCGTCCAAGACAGCAGCACGGATCTTGAATTTTTCGTTTTCATCAGCAAACTTGGTCACAGCCTTGGCAGGTGCGACAGGATCTGCATAGGCCATGACTACCGCCGTCGTCCCGACGAAATCTGAAACCAATGCACTGTTGCCGGTGTCCGTAACTGCTCTTTTCAGGAGAGTATTTTTGGCTACACGGATCTCTGAATCGCATTTTTTCAACTCGACTCGGATTTTGCGGAAATCAGAAACCTTTAAACCACAATAGTCAGCGACAATCGTCAATTTAGCTCGGTCGAACGATTCATTCAGATCCGAGATGATTGCCACTTTATCGTCACGATTCAAAGCACTCCTCCTAGGTTAAGTTTATCGGTTTCTCGAAAACGGCAGTTACTACGCATCCAAGGCAGGCATGAGATAATTCTTATTATCTTGAGTGTTCCCAGCCCTTATCGTCTCGGCAGGTCGCTGTACTTGCGATTAAACCTGGCAGTACCTGCTGTCTTCGACTTACGCTCTTACGGAACACCACCAACGATGCTCCGTAAGGTTTTACTAATTAATGAGGGTTCTTACTGCGATCGGGTCCAATTTCACTCCAGGTCCCATCGTAGAGGAAATTGCAATCGACCGGAGGTAGACCCCCTTGCTGGTCGATGGCTTGAGTTGGACTATTCTTTGTACGAAGGCAACGAGGTTATCCTTCAGCTTATCCTTGCCAAAAGAAATTTTCCCGATCCCGCTGTGGATGATGCCGCCTTTCTCAACCCTAAAGTCGACTTTGCCGGCTTTTATGTCTTTGACTACATTGCCGACATCAAAAGTAACGGTGCCAAGTTTCGCATTCGGCATGAGATTGCGAGGACCGAGAATTCGCCCGATCTTCCCTACAACCCCCATCATATCCGGAGTGGCCACTGTTTTATCGAAATCGAGCCAGCCTTCCTTGATCTTTTCGACCAGGTCGTCGCCGCCCACATAATCTGCCCCAGCTTCCAGCGCTTCTGCCTCTTTCGGTCCTTTGGCAAAAACAAGAACCCTGGTGACCTTGCCTGTACCGTGTGGCAAAGTTACGGAAGAGCGGATCATTTGATCGGCATGACGCGGATCTACGCCAAGTTTCATGGCAATGTCGAAAGTCTCGTCAAATTTCGCATAGGTGGATTTCAGGACCAGCTCGATACCTTCATCGACACCGTGCAGAATCGTCCTATCCACTGCTGCCAGCCTATTTCTATAATTTTTCCCATGTTTCGGCATATCAGCCTCCTACTTGTTTAGGTTCACTACTTCCTAACAGCAGTCATCATAAATGTCTTCAATCGACGACGGTGATACCGGCGCTTCGAGCAGTGCCCTCGATGATGCGCATTGCGCTTTCTACATCATAGGCATTGAGGTCCGGCATCTTGAGTTCAGCGATCTCCCTGATCTTATCCCTGCCGATTTCGGCGACACGATCGATCTTCGGATTGCTTGAACCCTTCTGCAGGCCTGCAGCCTTGAGCAGGAGAACAGAAGCCGGCGGAGTTTTGGTGATGAAGCTGAACGATCTATCCTGGTAAACGGTGATGACAACGGGGATGATGGTATCGCCCATCGTCTGAGTTCGAGCATTGAAGCTCTTGCAGAATTCCATGATGTTCACACCATGCTGTCCCAAGGCCGGCCCAACTGGTGGAGACGGGTTCGCTTTCCCGGCAGGAATCTGCAGCTTGACATAAGCTGTTTCTTTTTTAGCCATTGTATCTACTCCAAATGACGATTGTTTACTTGTTTCCGGCGAGAAGAGTTAACTGGGCAGCCGGAAGTGACAACTCTCATATTCTGATTTGCCAGGAGAACTCTCTTCCAGCAAATACATATCACTCTTTGCCCGGTCCCTAGGATGAGATACGGAGATCATCTGTAGTCGGATCAGCGGACGCCAGGGATCACGTGTTCGATACCTGAACAAATTCAAGCTCTACCGGAGTCTCTCGACCAAATATCGATACCATCACTCGGACCCGTCCTTTTTCTGGGAATACTTCGTCTACCACTCCCTGGAAATTGGCAAAGGGGCCGTCGATAACCCGAACGACTTCTCCGACATCGAATACGACTTTGGGTCTGGGTCTTTCAGAACCGTCCTGGATTCTACCGATGATTTTCGCCGCATCGGCATCGGATAAGGGCATGGGGGCCCGATCGTCGCCGACAAATCCGACGACTCTCGGCATGTTGTCGTGGATCGTGTGCCATGTCCTGTCGTTGAGGTCCATGCTCACCAGCATGTATCCGGGGAAAAAGCGCCGCGAGGAAGTCTTGCGAGATCCCTTGATCATCTCCACCACCTGTTCGGTTGGCACGAGGATCTCTCCGAACTGTTCTTCCAGCCCTTCCTTCTTAATGCGCTCCTCAAGTGTTGCTTTCACTTTATCTTCAAAGCCCGAATGAACTTGAAGTATATACCATTGTCTAGCCATATGACCTGTACGTAGTTGTTTGATAGAGAATACAACAGCCACACCCTGAAAATTTAAGGCGCGACGGTACAGCAGTCTATCTCAAAAAGATACCGAGAATTTTCCCAAGTAGAAGATCAACGGACCCAAGGTAGAGTGACATTACAACAGTGAGGACCACCACGATTCCAGTAAGACCGAGTGTCATTTTTTTATCGGGCCAGACTATCTTTAAAAATTCCGCTTTCACCTCTTCAACGAATTTTTTAATCTGAGCTGGTGAGAACGGTGAAGGCTCTTCTGTTTTCAAAGTGTTTGTCTTCTTAGATTTCATGCCCGTAGCCATAACTACAACTGCCTCCGTGCCGTATACCGTTCTGTTTTACCCGATATTGTGAGTAAAGATTAAATCACTTCAAACAATTATGGCAGGCCAGGAGGGATTCGAACCCCCAACCCCCGGATTTGGAGTCCGGTGCTCTACCGTTAGAGCTACTGGCCTGCGGAAAAGTTTATAAGGTCTATTTTGTTTCCTTGTGCGGTGTATGCACTTTGCAAAATGGACAGTACTTGCTGAACTCCATTTTATTTGGAGTATTTTTTTTGTTTTTGGTCGTCGTATAATTCCGACGTTTGCATGTTCCGCATGCAAGGGTAACTATATCTCTCATTGTCCCTTCCCATATGAAAAATAGCCCTACGCCCCTAAGAGGAGCATAGGGCGATCTCACTCATGCGCATAACTTAAGCGAGAATTTCGCTGACAACGCCGGCGCCAACGGTACGCCCGCCCTCACGGATGGCGAAGCGGAGGC
>OBJA01001506.1_pt1 | contig 15765 bp, 12 predicted proteins | sample 1519751 | NCBI WGS metagenome assembly OBJA01 (sample SAMEA3881238, study PRJEB22517) | soil metagenome | biome: lake sediment; feature: soda lake sediment; material: sediment, water from around vicinity | place: India | collected 2013-12-23 | depth 3 m | reverse complement strand
GCTGGTTCAGTTCATGCGTGCTAAGCCCTGTACCGGCCGCAGGCGAGTAAGGCTGTATGGTGTATCCCTTATAGAGATATCCTTTTTTATACAATTCTTTCAGGAGATACCAGAGGGTCTCTATATAACGGTTATCATAGGTGATATAGGGATCGCCCATATCGACCCAGTATCCCATTTTCCGGGTAAGTTCTTCCCACTCCCGGGTATATTTCATCACTTCGGTACGACATGCCGCATTATACTCTTCGACCGATATTTTTTTCCCGATATCTTCCTTGGTAATTCCGAGCGATTTCTCCACCCCCAATTCTACCGGTAGCCCGTGTGTATCCCATCCAGCTTTCCGGTTCACCAGAAAGCCCTTCATAGTCTTGTAACGACAGAAAATATCTTTAATGGAACGTGCGATCACATGATGGATACCCGGCATCCCGTTAGCCGAGGGCGGCCCTTCGTAAAATACGAACGGCGTATGACCCTCCCGCGTCTCCAGACTTTTCCTGAAAACCTCTTTTTCATCCCAGGCTTTCAACATCTCCCTGTTTACTTGCGAGAGGTCTAAATGGCTGTATTCCGGAAATTTCTTATTCATTATCAATGAAATTTATACCACACAAAAATTAAGGTGCAAAGGTAACAATAAATTGAGAAACGGCAATCGAAACCCGGTACAAAAAAACTTATTTCTGCAATTTACACCCCCGATTTGATACAAAATTCAGTAATTTATACCCCCGATTTGACACAAATATTGCTATTCTTTACCCCCTATTTGATACAAAATATTATATTTGCAGAAATATTGAAGCTATGTTTGAACGGAATATTATTGCAGAATTAGAGAAATGGGCTGCAAAATCGAACCACAAACCATTGATATTAAGAGGATCTCGTCAAGTTGGCAAAACTACGCTTGTGGACTGTTTTTCGAAGAATTTCACAAATTACCTGTATTTGAATTTTGAAAAAAATCCGAGTGCAATGACTTTGTTCGAAAAAGAACAGGAAATTGACAATCTTATGGCTGAAATTTTCCTTTTTTGCAACAAGGAAAACAAACCGGGCAAAACACTTCTGTTTATTGACGAAATTCAAAATTCAAACAGGGCCATCACTAAACTCCGTTATTTTTATGAGGCAAAAATACCTGATTTATATGTGATAGCAGCGGGTTCACTATTGGAAACGATGTTGAACAAAAAAGCATCTTTTCCTGTCGGACGGGTAGAATATTTGGCTGTCCGCCCCTGCGTTTTCAACGAATTTCTGCGGGCTATCGACGAAACGCAACTTGAAAAAGCCTTGCTTGACGGTCAAATACCCGAAGCATTACATGCTAAAACAATAAATTTGTTCAACACTTTCACACTTATCGGCGGCATGCCTGAAGTAATTGCAGACTATGCCGCAAACAAGAATTTTGTTGGCCTGAACAGCATTTATGAAAGTTTACTGACAAGTTATCGTGATGATGTTGAAAAATATGCCCGAAACGATACAATGAGTCAAACTGTCCGCTACATTTTACAAGCGGGATGGAAATTTACCGCAGAACGCATTACATTAGGAGGTTTTGCAGGGTCTTCGTATAAGGCACGTGAAATGGGAGAAGCGTTTCGCACATTGGAAAAAACCTTTGTCCTGGAACTTTGCCATCCGACAACCGATACGGTTGTCCCCGTAACAAAAGATTTGAAACGTTCGCCGAAATTGTTCTGGCTCGATTGCGGTCTGGTAAATTATGCTGCAAATGTGCAAAAAGAAGTGTTTGGGGCAACCGATATTTTAGCCGCGTGGCGGGGAAAAATTGCCGAACAAATTGTAGCGCAGGAACTACTTGCTTTAGATAGCCGCGTTTCGAATCAACGGAACTTTTGGGTACGGAACAAAAAAGACTCCGATGCGGAAGTGGATTTTGTATTGCAATATGACAGTCAGGTTATCCCCATAGAAGTAAAGTCAGGACATAACGCTAAACTCCGGTCCTTACATTTGTTTATGGATGAAGCACCGCACGATATTGCAGTAAGGATTTGGTCACAGCCGTTTTCCATTGACAAAGTCACGACACAAAACGGAAAAAAATTCAAACTGATCAACCTACCGTTTTATTATATCGGCGTACTCAAAGAAATATTGAAAGAAGCACAAAAAACAGTCTGACTTCAGTGGACAAATAGGACTTCAACCACTATACCACTGAGCAGAATCATTTATCTTCAATACCATGCTGTACATCATCAGAACAGCTCTTTTTTAAATCATCGATTTGTGCAAGCAAGCGCTGGTTGGTTTCATGGAGATGTTTGTTCTCATTGATCTGAGCACCCAACTGAACGGACAACTCCTCAATTCTTTTTATCAAATCGGCAATATTTATTGATTGGGTATCTTGCTGCCCTTTGTCGCTCAATTTATTATCGGATTTCAGCATAGGACCGTCCCCCGGGACGAACCAGGCTGGATTCAAATCATGATAAATATCTAAAATCTCTCTCAACTTATCTACACCCAAGCTTTTTCCACTGTCTAAAAAACCTACCGACAAACCCGTTTTTATATAAAATTTATTTTTACTAATTCCTTTATATTTAAGGTATTCTAATATTTTTTGCTTATCAGTCATGATTTTTATCTTTAAAAATTTGGATAATATAGATAATTATCTTTATCTTTGTAGTGTGAATACTCACCACGTCTTCAAAGATATATATAATTGTAAAAAAATCTAAGAATATGGAAGCAAAAAAATTACCGCCGCCTAAATTACCCCCGATTTTGCCGCACGGCTGGAAAAAAGAAGTAGCTCTGACACTGGGCATCCACCCGAATACCGTCAGTCGTGCCTTGCGTTCCCAAAAAGGGATAACCTATATAAAGATCGTAAAGGCAGCTGCGGCAAAATATGGAGAAAAAACAGAAATCGGATAACAATACAACAAAGAAAATCAAAACGAATGGAATAATACTCTATTGATAATAAAATCTAATTCAATGAGATTGAAAACATATGGATTAATTCTATCAGAAAAACATTCGATCCCGCTCCAGAAACGGAATGTTAAGTAACTTATTCTTCATTTTCTCTTCACAGATCCTTAACATTATTAGTCTTTCTTTGCGGTCGAATTTCAATAATCAGTTATTTTATTAAAAGTTTATTCAACATGACAGAAAAACAAATGACATCAAAAAACATGTTACGTGTGAATTTACTCGCAGCCTGCTTTTTATTCTGGTGTACGGTGTATTCGCAAAACGTGACGTTAAGAGGAATGGTTAAGGATGCAAACAACCTGCCTCTTATCGGAGTAAATGTAGTAGAAAAAGGAACTACCAACGGTACGGTTACCGATATCGACGGGAATTACACATTGTCTGTACCTTCGGGAGCGACCATCGTCTTTTCATATATTGGTTTTGCTACACAGGAAGTTCAATGGGACGGGCAATCCCCCTTAAACATAGTATTACAGGAAGATACGGAACTCCTGGATGAAGTGGTAGTGGTCGGATACGGAACTTCAAAAAAAGTAAATCTGACAGGGGCTGTAGAACAAGTAACCAGTGAGGTTTTTGAAAACAGACCGGTGAACAATATGACGCAGGCGTTGGTGGGTGTCATTCCCAATTTAAATATACAATTAAGCGATGGAAAACCCACTCAATCACCGTCATACAATGTTCGCGGTGTAACCTCTATCGGTCAGGGAGGAAGCGCCCTTGTGCTGGTAGATGGCGTAGAGGGTGACCCCCGCATGCTCAACCCGAACGATATTGAAAGCGTTTCGGTGTTAAAAGATGCGGCTTCCGCTTCAATTTACGGGGCAAGGGCCGCATTCGGTGTAGTGTTGATAACTACAAAATCAGCATCCAAAGGCAAAACATCGCTGAATTATACCGGAAATTTCACCTCCAAACGACCTACAACGGTTCCCGACAATATCACCGATTCCTATCCATGGGCAAAATCATTCAGCGACGCCTGGGCCAATTGGAACGACAACGGAAATACTCCCACGGCCATCAATAAAACAATGTCATTTTCACCTGCTTATTTAGAGGAAATCAAAAGAAGGTGGGAAGACCCGTCCCTTCCCCGGGTTGAAGTCAATCCCGTTACGGGCGCGTACGAATATTATTATAGTACGGATTGGTATAAAGAGCTTTACAAGGATAGTTTTTTTGCACAGGATCACAGCATATCCATATCCGGTGGGAATGATCTTGCTTCATTTTATCTGAGCGGACGCTATAATGGAGAAGACGGATTGTACAAATATAATACCGACAAGTACTCAATGTACAATCTAAGAGGAAGGGGTAATGTACAGATATTCAAATGGCTGAACATTGACAATAATGTAGAGTACTCTTCTATGAAATACCGGCAGCCTATCAATGTGGGTGAAGGTTCCAATATATGGCGTAACATGGCGGACGAAGGCCATCCTTTGGCTCCGCTCACCAATCCGGACGGAACCTTATCATTTCCTGCCGCATATACGATTGGGGACAGATATCTGGGAAAAAACGGCGCGGATCTGCATCAGAAAATAATAAAGAATAAAACCGCACTGGAAGCTGCTTTTCTCGATAAAAGCTTAACCCTACGTGCCGATTTTACTTTCCAGAATACGGAGTATGGCCACCAGCAAGTAAGGGTCCAGGTTCCGTACAGCCGTTATGAAGGCCAGATCGGATATACCGGAACCAACACCAATGATTTGCAGGAACGTCGCAGCACAACGGATTACCTGGCAACAAACGTGTATGCCAATTATATCAAATCATTTGAGCAAAAACATAACTTCGAATTTCTTGCCGGGTTCAACTATGAACAATCCGTATATAAAAACGTGACCATGACGCGGAACGGAATAGTCTACGAAGATGCCAGGGATATTAATCTTGCATTGGGGAATAATATCACCACATCGGGCGGATACAATAAATGGCGGATTGCAGGCAGCTTCTTCCGTATAAATTATAATTTTATGGAGCGTTACCTGCTGGAGGTAAACGGTCGTTACGACGGTTCATCGAAATTTCCCATCAACCAGCAATGGGCTTTCTTTCCCTCCGTATCTGCCGGATGGAGATTATCGGAAGAATCTTTCTGGCAAGTAGACCCTAATGCGGTTTCAAACGTAAAATTCAGGATATCTTACGGTTCGTTAGGCAACGGATCGATCAGTCCTTATACATTTACAGAAAATTTCGGGATCAGCCAATCCGGCCGGATATTAGGGGATACGCGTCCTCAACGTACCGCCCAACCCGGGGTGATACCCAATTCCCTGACATGGGAGACTGCCACAACGGGAAACATAGGGTTGGATATAAACGCGTTGAACAACCGCTTATCATTTACCGGTGATATTTACCGGCGATGGACAGACGACATGTATACCGTAGGGCCCAGCGTACCGGCTATTTTCGGTGCCAGCGTCCCTAAAGGCAACTACGGAGCATTGGAAACCACAGGCTGGGAAATATCCTTACACTGGGCGGATAGATTCATATTGGGAGGAAAACCGTTCAACTACAGCGTCAGGGCAACACTGGCAGACTCGAAGTCGGTGATCACAGATTACGAGAATGAAGAGTATAACCTTACGGACTATTATATTGGCCAGACAATCGGGGAAATATGGGGATACCGGGTAGAAGGCCTGTTCCAATCGGAAGAGGAGATTGCCAATTCACCCTCTCAATCCAATATTCTGGCTCACAATACCCGAAGAAACTATGTAGGTGATTTAAAGTTCAAGAATCTCGATGGAGATAATGTGATCCATCATGGTTTGAACCGTGTGAATGATTCCGGCGATAAAACAATTATCGGCAATAAATCCCCCCGGTATGTTTACGGATTTAACCTGAGTGCCGACTGGAACCGATTTTTCATGACGGCCTTCTTCCAGGGTGTGGGTAAACAGCAGTGGTATCCTTCCACAGAGTCCCGCTTTTGGGGACAATACAATCGTCCTTACAACACTTATCCCCGCTGGCAGGAAGACCAACAATTCCGCCCGGAACTGCAAAACTTCGATGCCTACCTGCCCCTTTTATCGGGTTATACCGCTCAGAATGCAAACGGTCAGCTAAGCCTTCCCAATGACCGATACCTGCAGAATGTAGCCTATATAAGACTGAAAACCCTTCATTTCGGATATACACTCCCCACCGGTATCTCATCAAAGATACAGGCGAATGATATAAAAATTTACCTTTCCGGAGAAAACGTATGGACATGGTCGCCTCTCTATAAAATTACGCGGGACACGGATGTTACGAACATCTGGGGCGCCGGCACTCAACTAACCGGACTAAACAGCGATGATAGACGGACTGATGGCGACGGCTACAATTATCCTACACTACAATCAATCTCTTTAGGTTTATCTATCAACTTTTAAAACAGAGTACAATGAAACGAGCATATGAATCAACCCCGAATAAACAGATGATTATGGCGAGTTCCATACATCTTAATGAAAAAAAATATAACAATCGTATGAAACGATATATTTACATACTTATAAGCTTCTCTTTCATATTGAACTTTATAGCCTGCGACCTGGAAGAATTGCCCCAGGCTACCGCTTCGCGCGTCGCCATTTTTGAGACGGTAAGCGGTCTGGAACTTTATTCCAATTCGTTTTATGAAATGCTGCCCACTCCTTACGACGGTGTTTTTGCCATAGACGATAACAGTGATTTGATCGCGCGGAATGGTGTTATTTCGCTTTTTATGCCTAATGCGTTAAGCCCTGTTACAAGTAGCGGCTGGTCATGGGGTAACTTACGGAACATCAATTACTTTATTGAAAATACGGAACAAAGCCCCGTCGCCGAGAAAGAGCATTACCTGGGATTGGCCCACTTTTTCCGTGCATATTTCTACTTTGACAAGGTGAAGAGATTCGGTAATGTACCCTGGATTGACCGCACGATAGATATTGATGACGAGGAAACCCTGTATGGCCCCCGTGATGACCGGTTTACGGTGATGGAGCATGTGCTGGACGACCTGAATTACGCCATAGAGCATATCTCTACAACCTCGGAGCCTACCCGTACTCTCATTACGAAAGATGTGGCGAGAGCTTTCAAAACACGTGTATGTCTTTATGAAGCCTCTTTCAGGAAGTATCATACGCAATATGGAAAAGAAGACACGGCCAATACCTGGTTTGAAGAGGTGGTAAAAACAGCGGATGAGATCAGAGGTTACTCCCTGGTAGAAGGAGCGACCGCTTACCGCGATCTGTTCCTTCAAAAAACTCCCAATAGTAATGAAACGATATTAGCAGTCGCCCTGGACGCTAATTTACAGGTATTCAGTTCCAGAAACAGAAGAACGGTCAGTCCTACGTACGGGAATCGTCCTTCCCTGACGCGCCGGTTTATTAACACCTACCTGAATATCGACGGTACTCCTTTTACAAGCGATCCCGATTATAGAACAACCCCGTTTACCGAAGAGGTAAAAAACAGGGATCTGCGTCTCGGCCAGACCATCCGGATGGGGGATTACCACCGTACTGAAAACGGGGCGCCGATTATTGCCCCTCCTAATCTGGAGCAGGCATATACAGGTTATCAAATCATAAAAGGATGCTACGACGAACGATTCCCGTATGACGATGAAAGCCGGAACGAGAATGCGCACCTTATATTCCGTTATGCCGAGATCCTCTTAAATAAGGCGGAAGCTCTGGCTGAACTGGGTACGATGACAGATGCCGAATGGACATCAACGATCGGTGCGTTAAGGGCTCGTGCCGGGATACAAGGTGTTACACTCACCCAAAAACCCGCAACAGCCGATCCTTATATGGTTGAATTTTATGATAACAAATTCACCGATCCGGTTTTATTGGAGGTGCTCCGCGAACGCGCCGTGGAAATGATCACGGAAGGATTAAGGCCCGACGACCTGATCCGATGGCGTTTAGGCGAATTATTTGCCGAAGCTCCTATGAATGGGATGTATGTGCCTGCATTGGGCGATTATGACCTGAACGAAGACGGCATAATGGACGTTTGTTTTTATCAGGGAGAACGCCCTTCATCCTCACAAGCCACGGTTTTTGTCAATGTAACATCCGCCGGCGTTGGGAACAGGATTCTATCGAATGACAATTCCGGAGAAATTATTTGGAACCCGGGAGTAAGAGAGTGGCTGGATAAAAAGTACTTATATCCTATCCCTGAAGCGGATTTACTGAAAAACCCCAACCTGGGACAAAATCCCGGATGGGAATAGTATTGCCCCGGTATTTCAAGCAAGCTTGTGAAAATAATTGACAGGCTTGCTTGCTTTTCTTGATCAGAAGATGTAATTTCGGGCTTCAAAACATTTACCCGGCAAAAAATGAAGCGAAAATAATTTAATCACTTTGCCGATATTAGGTGCGACTAGTTACTACAAAATAAATAAAAACAATAAATTTATGAGAAAAACAATGCTGTTTTTGTGCGTATCACTCATCGCAATCACAGGGATCCGAGCACAGGAGGAATGCACGCAAGAGAAGTGTGTACAGGAGAAAAAGGAATGTAACCTGAATATCGCATCGTTCAACCTGAGGATGGACACCCCCAACGATGGCCAGAACGCCTGGCCGAACAGGAAAGAGATGGTGAAAGGTTTGATCAGATTCCACGATCTGGATATCGTCGGCACACAGGAAGGGTTTAAGCATCAACTTGATGGTATCCTTGAGCTGGACGGTTATACCTATGTAGGTGCCGGACGTGATGACGGGAAAGACGCCGGTGAACACTCCGCTATTATCTACAAAAAAGATCGTTTCGAATTGCTTGATAATGGTGATTTCTGGTTCTCCGAAACACCCGATGTTCCCGGTAAAGGCTGGGACGCCACCTGCTGCAACCGCATTTGTTCCTGGGCGAAATTCAAGGATAAACTATCGGGGAAGGAGTTTTTTGTGTTCAACTCACATTATGATCACCAGGGGAAAGTAGCACGCAAGAATTCTTCGCTGTTACTGCTAAAAATGATTGAGCAGATCGCAGGGGACAACCCGGTATTCGCCACGGGTGACTTCAATGCCACTCCTGACGACGAACCCATTCAAACCATTTACAACTCAGGCAAACTCAATGATTCCTACCTTGTTACTGAAGAGCCTCCCTACGGGACAGAGGGTACTTTCAGCGCATTCAGAATAGATGCCCCGATGAAAAACCGGATCGACTATATCTGGGTTACCCCCGGCATCACAGTAAAGAAGTACGGGGTACTCAACGATATGCAATACGGGCGGTTTCCTTCTGACCATTTTCCTGTAGTCATTCAAGCGAAGATGTAACAGGTTTAATCAGGTAATTCGTATAAAATTAAAAAGCCCGGTTGACTTTGATCAAACCGGGTTTTATTTTAAGAATGCATTTCAATAAATTCAGACTATTTTACGACAATTCCTCCAACGCCTTTTTAATGCGTGCAATCGCTTCGGTGATACTCTCATCGGAAGTGGCATACGACAAACGGATGCATCCGGGAGCGCCGAAAGCGTCTCCACCTACGCAAGCTACATGGGCCTCTTCCAATATATACATGGCCAGATCGGTGGCCGTCTGTATTTTTTTTCCGTTATACGACCGTCCTAAATAGCTTGTGCAATCGGGAAAGATATAAAAGGCGCCCATCGGGTTGTTCACCTTCAATCCTGGGATTTGCCCCAGCAGTTCCACGATAAGGTTCCTTCTCCTTTCAAAAGCTATCCGCATCTCACTCACGCAGGATTGATCGCCGGTATAGGCTGCCAAAGCCGCTTTTTGCGAGATAGAAGACGGACCCGATGTATATTGTCCCTGCAACATACTACAAGCCGATGCAATCCATTGCGGTGCGGCAATCCATCCTATACGCCAGCCGGTCATGGCATATCCTTTTGAGACCCCGTTTATCACCGCTACACGGTCGCGGATAGTGTCGAACTGCGCGATCGACTCATGTTGCCCGATATAGTTGATATGTTCATAGATCTCGTCGGCGATCACATAGACATGGGGATGTTTTTCCAGCACACTGGCAAGCGCGACTAATTCATCTTTGGTATACACACTTCCAGTCGGATTCGACGGGGAGCAGAGAATCAGCGCTTTGGTCTGCGGAGTAATAGCCTCTTCCAATTGCTGCGGAGTGATCTTAAAATTCTGTTCGATCCCGGCATAAATGAACACCGGTGTCCCTTCCGCCAGCTTCACCATCTCCGGGTAGCTGACCCAATAGGGGGCAGGAATAATAACCTCTTCATCCTTGTCTACAATAGAAAGAATAACGTTGCACAACGATTGCTTTGCTCCACCGGAAACCACAATTTGAGCAGGTGTATATTCCAGCTCATTTTCAGCTTGCAGTTTTTCGCAAATCGCTTTCTTCAGGTCGGGAAATCCGGCAACGGGAGAATAAAAAGAGAAATTATCGTCAATTGCTTTCTTGGCCGCCTCCTTTATATGCTCAGGAGTAGTAAAGTCGGGCTCTCCCACACTCATGTTGATCACATCAATGCCCTGTGCTTTCAGTTCATTGCTCTTTTGTGCCATCGCGAACGTTTCAGAAGGCGATAAAGCGGTCAATCTGGCTGATAATAAATCCTTCATAAATTGTAATAAACTTATACTTTTTGTTAGATAACGGTGGCAAAGATATATAAAAATACTATTTCAACAGGTGATTTCCTATATAAATGATCATAATAACACCCTATTGCTTTACAAAAACAAAAAAGGCTGTTTAAACAGCCTTACTATATATTTTTCAATTAGTTTCTTAAAACAAAGCTTTTGTAATCCCTTTCCGGATTACTCAGCTTCAGACAATAGTCCTTTTCATCAGCTCGCCATACGCAAGCTGGCTCTCAAACTCCTGAGTCTGTTCATTCTGTTAGTACGATATATCGCAGACCCGTTCGAGATGTTCTGCTCCAGATACTTTATCTGAGACAGAATTTCTTCTTTTGTTAGGCTTTTGATAGTCATAATTTTCCTTTCTTTAAAATTTATGATTTATCGGCAACCGTTTACAAGAAGCCTTGTCAGTAAATTATTGATAACCTAAAAATGATTTCAAATAACTCGCTTGCCATTTAAATCGATGCAAAGATACAACAAAAAACATGTTATACAACATATTTTTGATAGATTTTTGCATAATAAGATAGAGTTGGTCTATCGCAAAGATGTTTTAATACTACAATTCAATTTATATGGAATCCTGTTAAGATACCAGCAAATTCAGAGAGATGGATCATGATGGTAATTAATCGGTAAATTTTTGTTAAACTAATTATTCTGATGCAAGGTTTCCACATTCTCTGGATTTAATATTATAGAACGTTTTCGTTAAGCGAACACAGAGAAAAAACTTGTTTTTACTATGTTGAGCGTAGAAAACGACTAATTTTAATGAACGCGAGAGATAGTAAGATGTATAACAATTTATCAATATTAAAGTTATGAAGATTACAAAACCACTTTTATTGACAGGAGGCCTTCTTTGTTTCCTCCTTTTATTTCAGTCATGTCTGAAGGATGATTCGGAAAACACTTACTGGCCAAATGCGCTTGTGACAGTCAAATCGGTCGACGATAACTCTGTTTATCTGCAATTGGATGATAACACAACGCTACTGCCTGTAAACCTGACGAAACATCCTTTCGATTCCAAAGAGGTCCGTGCCTTGGTGAACTACAAAGAAGTCGATGAACCCAGTGGAATATATAGCAAAGCAGTGCATGTGAACTGGATTGACAGTATTCGGACAAAACCGATGGTTCCTGATTTGGGCGATGAAAATGATGCTGAATATGGAAATGATCCGGTAGAGATCGTCAACGATTGGGTGACGCTTGTTGAGGATGGTTACCTGACCTTGCGTTTCAGGACCAGATGGGGAGGAGATCCGACAAAGATCCATTATGTCAATCTTCTTGAAAGCCCGGATCCCGAGAAACCGTATGAAGTGGAATTCAGGCATGATGCTTCCGGTGACGTGTATGGAGTAATGGGAGATGCTTTGGTAGCATTCAAACTGGATAGATTGCCTGATACGGAAGGCGAAACAGTGAAATTAAAGTTGAAATGGCATTCATTCAGCGGAGAGAAGTCTGTAGAATTTGACTATAACTCCCAAGCTTCATCGCCCGTCCAATCAGCAACAACCTACGAAAGGAGTGAGATTAATGTAAAATAGGGAATATAAAACGATAAAGACAAAAAACGGGATATCTGTGCCTGTAAAATAAAAAGTTTTTTACACTCAGAATAATTATGAGGTTGTACCTTTGTGGAATGGTACAACCTCTGGTTTAGAAAGTTTTTTGATGTCAATGTTAGAGGAGAAAGATAAGGAGCAAGAGCTACTGAGAAAGATCTTATCGGGCGATATCATTGCTATGAAAGAGTTCTATAATAATTATTCTGGGTATCTTACCACAGTATGCTCTCGTTATATCTCTAACACGGACGATGTAAAGGATGTTCTACAGGAAAGTTTTATAAAGATATTCAAATCAATAGCCAATTTTAAATATAAGGGAGTGGGATCTCTAAAAGCATGGAGCAGCCGTATCGTAGTCAATGAATCATTAAAATTTCTCAAAGAAAATGAGAAATTGAATCTCATCAATAGTCCTATCTGGGATTTACCAGATATCGGAGAGGAAGAAGAAGCTGACTTTGAACAAATCCCGGCATCCGCCATATTGGAGATGATCCGGGCCCTCCCGGCGGGATACAGGACAGTGTTCAACTTGTATATTTTCGAAGAGAAAAGCCATAAAGAAATTGCATCGATATTGAATATTACGGAAAATACCTCGGCATCACAGTTGCACAGGGCTAAAAGTTTTTTAGCAAAGCAGATTAATGAGTACAGGTCTTTAAAATAATGAAGTCATGAATAGTCAGTGGTCGGATAATCTGCGCAAAAGGATGGAAGCTCATGAAGAACCTTCTCCGGACGGGTTATGGGAGGATATTGAGCGGATCGCAGCCGGAGAACTCCCTTTCCGGACGGAAGGACACCCTGTTCAATTTCCATCAGGACAAAAAAAGGCACTGTTGTGGGCCAAAAGAATCGGTGCGGTAGCCGCCATCCTGTTAATCCTGCTTTTTGTCGGAAATCTCTTCCTGAAAGAAGACACCCTGCACTCTCCTGCAATTTCCCAGAGACCGGAAGTGGGACACAAGCCGGGGAACAATCTCTCCATAGACCACGATAACGAGGGTATTCTTCTGCCGGAAGAAGGCCACCGTGAGTCCCTTGCCCCTGACAACCATACCATAACCTTCACAGCATTGGCTTCTACAGCATCTGTAGAAAGAAAAATGGATGATTTCTTTAGTGATAAGGAAGAGGACGAGCCTGACAGTGGAGACCACCAAAGCGAACATCCCGAAGAAGGATCCGGTATAGAGGAAAAAGCTACCGATAAACACGCTGTATCAAGAGACCAGCATCACGATTATCATACGCCTGAACCCGATATCCATCATCCGGTAACTACACGGCGGAACAAACCGGCAAGGTGGCAGACAAGTCTTTACGCCTCAAATACCTCATCAGGCCCTTCAAAGACATACAATGGTTATAGAAGTTTTCTGGCCGAAGAGGTTTCTATGGGAAAAGATGATGTGGTGCCTCTTTTAGTAAAATATCCGCATGAAGGAATTGTTGATGCAAATAAACAGAGTACGGTCTATACTGAGGCGAAACATAGACAGCCCGTGACAATGGGAGCTTCCATAAAGTATAATTTAGACGAAAAATGGAGTCTTACAAGTGGATTAACATATACCATACTATCCTCGCAACTCCGGTCGGGCAGTGACAGTCATTATTATATCAGTGAACAAACCCTGCACAATATTGGTATCCCTCTGAGCATTAATTATAATCTCTGGAAGGTCAGGAATGTATCAATCTATGTATCAGGAGGAGGAATGGTAGAAAAGAACGTTTCCGGCAAATTAAGCACGGATTATGTCGTTAATGATAAACTTGAATCCACCGAAAAAGATAATATATCCATAGACCAGTTGCAATGGTCGCTCAATACCTCGGTGGGTGTAGAATATAATCTTTTTTCAAAGATAGGATTGTATGTAGAACCGGGTGTGATATATTATTTTAAGAATGGAAGTGAAGTTGAAACAATATACAAGGAGAAGCCGGTGAACGTTAATCTTAGGGTGGGTCTCCGTTTTTCATTGGGCAAATAAACAAGAACTCCCTGTAAACTATTCTCCTACAATGTATTACATGTTTCATGGAAGCGGAGGATTCGAACCTCGCACTAAAAAATATTAGAAAGAACTTTTTGCGCAATCAAATGTATTGAGTAAATTTGCTAACTATATTGAGTAAATTTACAACACATGTTTGAAAGACCTTATTTAAAGTCAATTAAAGCAAGAATTAAAGAACCCAGAAAGTTCATTCAGGTCATTTTAGGCCCTCGTCAGGTGGGTAAAACAACGATGGTTACCCAACTCTTATCCCAATTATCCATTTCCAATCTATTTGAATCTGCGGATGCTATCTCAGCAACAAATCCAACGTGGATTGCACAAGTATGGGAATCAGCCAGATTGCAAATGAAAGCATCTGGTGCAACAGAATTTCTATTGGTTATTGATGAAATACAAAAAATAGATAACTGGAGCGAAGTCATCAAACAACAATGGGACAAAGACACTCGTGAAAACACCAATATCAAAGTAATTATTCTTGGTTCTTCTCGCTTATTAATTCAGAAAGGATTAACAGAATCTTTAGCCGGACGGTTTGAAACATTGTATTTGGGACACTGGTCATATGTAGAGATGCAAGAAGCTTTTGGGTGGAGCATAGAGCAATATGTTTATTTTGGAGGATATCCGGGATCAGCATCCTTAATTAATGATGAACAACGTTGGAAGAACTATATAAGAGATTCTCTTGTAGAACCCAGTATTTCCAAAGACATATTAATGCTGACAAGAGTAGATAAACCTGCCTTACTGAAACGTTTGTTTGAACTTGGCTCTCTATATTCGGGCCAAATTCTTTCTTATACAAAGATATTAGGCCAACTTCAGGATGCAGGCAATACAACTACGCTGGCAAATTACCTAAAGCTTTTATCAGATTGTGGCCTATTGGGAGGTTTAGATAAATATGCCGGAGACATAATCCGTAAACGAGGCTCAAGCCCAAAGTTTCAAGTCTATAATAATGCTTTGATTACTTCTCAAGGTAATGATACTTATGAGAAAGCGATCATTCATCCGGAACTATGGGGGCGACTTGTCGAATCTTCTGTTGGAGCACATTTGATTAATCATTCCATTTCTGAAAGATATAATCTTTACTATTGGCGGGATGGTAATTACGAAGTCGATTTTGTTTTGGAAAAAGGAGATAAAGTGATTGGACTTGAGGTAAAAAGTGGTATGAAAGCCAATAATGCAGGTATGGGAATATTTACAGGAAAATTTCATCCGGAAAAAGTCTTACTTGTTGGAACTGGAGGGCTTCCTTATGATGAGTTTTTGAAAATAAATCCAAAAGAGTTATTTTGATTTATAAAGAAAAGATGGCAATTAAAAATCAGACAAGGCCTACAAATTCAATGACTTGTAGGCCTTGTCTGATTTTTGTCGCCTTTTGGCTTTGTATTTCAGCGGAAGCGGGGGGATTCGAACCCCCGGTACAGTTACCCGTACGGCAGTTTAGCAAA
>OBJA01001505.1_pt1 | contig 15771 bp, 9 predicted proteins | sample 1519751 | NCBI WGS metagenome assembly OBJA01 (sample SAMEA3881238, study PRJEB22517) | soil metagenome | biome: lake sediment; feature: soda lake sediment; material: sediment, water from around vicinity | place: India | collected 2013-12-23 | depth 3 m | reverse complement strand
GTCACTCTGAGCGCAGCGAAAAACACAAATACGCTGTCACTCTGAGCGCAGCGAAAAACACAAACACGCTGTCACTCTGAGCGCAGCGAAGAGTCCCCAACTGTGTGATGATAGCCTTTCAGCCACTTTCATCAATAACCATGGGATTTCTCGCTGGCGCTCGAAATGACAAGGGGTAAAGCGCTCGAAATGACAAAAGGTAAAGCGCTCGAAATGACAGGGTAAGCGAACACACGCCGTCACTCTGAGCGCAGCGAAAAACACAAATACGCTGTCACTCTGAGCGCAGCGAAAAACACAAACACGCTGTCACTCTGAGCGCAGCGAAGAGTCCCTAACTGAAAGATGATAGCCACTGGGGTATCGCAGTATGAATATGTCGATTTTTGTTGTACAGGACTTTGTTTTCATATACAATAACGGCATCAACAGCGATGAGGGTTATTGCCGGTGCATATCATCGATATACTCGAGCTTGTGGGCGTGGCGGCTTTTGCGATATCGGGCACAACCACAGCGATCAAAAAGAAAATGGATATATTCGGCGTGCTGTTTCTCGCCATGGTAACGGCTATTGGCGGCGGCGTGATACGCGACGTGGTGATGAACGTGGGCGTTCCGGTGTTCTTTCTGCATTATGAGTATTCCATCGTGATTGTGGTAACGGCGGCATTGACAATGCTGCTTAAAGGACGCATCAAATGGAAGCAAGCGGTTTTTTTCTTTGATGCGGTTGGACTGGCTGTTTTCGCCGTGTACGCGGGCATCAAGGCGATAGAACTCGATTACAATCTGTTAAGCTTTCTTTTCGTCTGCGTGATTTCTGGCGTGGGCGGCGGCATACTGCGCGATCTGTTCGCATCAGAACCGCCCGTTGTGCTGCATAAGGAGATTTATGCCACCGCGGCTTTGCTGGGCGCGCTGGCGCTGTGGTTTCTCTATCCGCTGATTGGCCGCGATTTTGCGACATATGCCTCTATTGTTATCATTATAGCGATACGCGTTGTCAGCCAGCAATTGAAGCTCTCATTGCCGTTTGTCAAAGACACCGAAATGCCCGACAGGGATGTTTGACAGGCCGTTTAAGGCTGTGTTAGTATTTGTATAATATTTATAAGGGGTATAAAATGAGCAACTGGGGAAACTGGGACATCAACGAAAAAGGCCATCTGATGTTGGGCGGCTGTGACGCAACTGAGCTTGCTTCGCAGTTTGGCACGCCGCTTTATGTGATGGAAGAGGATAAGATCAGAAGAGTTTGTCAGGGCTATACGCGCGCGATCAGCGGCTATAAGGGTGGCGGCAGGGCACTCTATGCCGGCAAGGCTTTTTTAACCACGGCGATGTGCAAAATCATCGAAAGTGAAGGGCTCGGGCTCGACGTGGTATCGGGCGGCGAGCTTTTTGTGGCAATGAATGCGGGCTTTGACTTGAAGAAAGTCTATTTGCACGGCAACAACAAAACGCCGGATGATTTGCGCATGGCGGTGTATGCCGGTATCGGCCGCATCGTGATCGACAGTGAAAATGAGATCAAACTGCTTGCGGACATCGCGCAAAAGGCAGGGCGTGTGCAGGATGTGTCGCTGCGCATCAAGCCGGGCATTGAGGCGCATACGCACGACTATATCAAAACCGGTCAGGTGGATTCGAAGTTCGGATTCGGTATCGATGATGGGCAAGGTCTTGCTGCCGTGCGAGACATACTTGAACAGCCAAGCCTGAATCTGATCGGCATACACTGTCACATCGGTTCGCAGATATTCGAGCTGCAGCCGTTCCGTGATGCGGTGCGGGTATTCCTTGACTATTTAATCGACATCAAATACAAAACTGGCTTTGCTTTTCGTGAGCTGAATTTTGGCGGCGGCTATGGCATCCATTACACTGATGAGGACAAGCCGCTTATGCCGCACGAATATGTGCAGGCGATGCTGGATGAGCTGACAGCGGCGTGCGAGGAAAAGGGCATAGAGCCTCCGGCGTTTGTGATTGAGCCAGGGCGTTCCGTCGTGGGTGAAGCGGGCACAACGCTGTATACGGTCGGTGATATCAAGGAAATCCCCGGTGTGCGTACCTATTTGAGCGTGGATGGCAGCATGGCCGACAACATCCGTCCGGCGCTGTATCAGGCCAAATACACATGCGCGCTGGCGGGCAGGATGAACGAGCCTGACGAGATGGTGGTCACAGTGGCCGGGCGCGCGTGCGAAAGCGGCGACATGCTGATCTGGGATGCGTCTTTGCCGCGTGCGAAGGCGGGGGATACGCTCGCTGTGTTTTCCACCGGCGCTTATAACTATTCGATGGCGAGCAATTACAACAAGCTGCCGCATCCGGCTGTGGTGCTCGTCAAAGACGGCCATGCCGAGCTGATGGTACGCAGGCAGTCGTATGAAGACCTTGTGAAGAATGATATGATACCAAGCTGGCTTTAACATGATACATGAATAGATAGGTCAAGCAGAGTGTTTGGGAAAGACGGAGATAACGATAACTGATGGCGGGTATATGATGCCCGTCTCTTTTTTTGGTCTGAATATGGTATGAGTCAACGCACATCCTCATATATATCTATTGTTCAATCTATACGAAAAGAGGATGCGCCATGCAAAGCTATAATCTGTACAAGGACATTTCCGAAAGAACGGGAGGAGACATATACATCGGCGTTGTGGGCCCTGTGCGCACGGGCAAGTCAACGTTCATCAAACGTTTTATGGATATGCTGGTGCTCCCGAATTTAAACGATACGCATGAAAAAGAGCGTGTCGTTGATGAGTTGCCGCAGAGCAGTGCTGGCAAGACGATCATGACAACGCAGCCCAAATTCGTGCCGAACGAAGCGGTGCGGATCAAAATCAACAATGAGGCCGAAATGAACGTGCGCATGGTCGATTCGGTGGGCTATATGGTGGAAGGCGCGATGGGTCATATGGAGAACGACGCGCCGCGTATGGTCACAACGCCATGGTTTGATCACGACATACCGTTTGAGGAGGCCGCCGATACGGGCACGCGCAAGGTGATTGATGAGCACAGCACAATCGGCATCGTGATGACGACAGACGGCAGCATCACCGAGATACCACGCTCAAGCTATGTGCAGGCCGAAGAGCGTGCCATTCGCGAGCTGCTAAGCATTGGCAAGCCGTTTATCATCATACTCAACTCCGCCAACCCGAGCAACGAGGATTCGATCAGTCTGAGAAACGCTATGGCCAGCAAATACGGTGTGCCTGTGCTGCTGATGGATATCATGCGGCTGACAAACGTGGATATCACAACGATGCTGGAAAACCTGCTGTATGAGTTCCCGCTCAAGGAGATTGACATCACAATGCCTGGATGGGCGCGCGCGCTTTCGCCCGATCATTGGCTGATGTCAAAGGTGCTGGAAGGCATCACGGGCAGGCTCGGAGCGATGGAAAGAGTGCGGGATTTTCATGAGCTTCTTGATACACTCAAACAGCTAGAGGATGTGAGCGAAGCGGAGGTTGCGCGTATCAAGCTTGGCGATGGCAGCATTGAGATGAATGTGCGTTTCCCCGATGAATTATTCTACCGCATACTCGGCGATGAGTGCGGCTATGAGATCGAGGATGACTACCATCTTGTATCGATGATCAAAGGGCTTGTGGGTGCAAAGAAGGAATACGACAGATTGGAAAAAGCGCTTGCCAGCGTGAAAGAAACGGGATACGGCATCGTCCCGCCAGCGATGGATCAAATGGCGCTCGAGGAGCCCGAGATGGTACGGCAGGGCGGTCGCTTTGGTGTACGGCTCAAGGCCAGCGCCCCCTCGCTGCATCTGATACGTGTGGATATTGAGACTGAGGTTTCGCCGATAGTGGGTACGGAAAAGCAAAGCGCCGATCTTGTGAACTATCTGCTTTCCGAGTTTGAATCGGATCCGGCAAAAATATGGAACACTGATATCTTCGGCAAATCGCTTCATGAGCTTGTCAAGGAAGGGCTTTCGGGCAAGCTGCACAACATGCCCGAGGATGCGCGCTTAAAGCTGCAGGAAACGCTGCAGCGCATCGTCAACGAAGGCAGCGGCGGTCTGATCTGCATACTGCTGTAAGCTGACTGGAAAGAAAGCACGAAATAGAAAAACGTTAAGTATTTAAGCCTTCTGAAATGTGGTTCAGAAGGTTTTTCTATAGGTAAAATCAATAGAGCATTTTCACGTTTGGGGAATAGTTAGCAATGCAAATTCTTATAGCTTGACTGATACGTAACGGTGAGTTGATTTGCATGTCAACGTAAATAAGCATAAAATTATTATATACTATATCACTTCAATTATTTTCTTATTTTAGCGTCATATTGGTGTAAGGACGAGACTTTCACTGAATTCAGAGTGACAGAACAGGCAGCCATCACGCTGAATTCAGCCACTTCGACGGAAACACAATGTGTATATCGTAGAATCATAGTCATTTGGGAACTAATTTTGATACTAGATATAAATCAAAACTATACAATTATAATACAATATGATATAAATAATTGAAATAATAAGGCATTCCATAAATAATTATTAAACTATTGGACAATGTATGTATAAAAAAAATATGGAAACGGATGAACTGATAAAAGTACTGCAAAATTCTCATACTTTTGGACATGTGACGGAATCAATCAGCAGTAATTTTTATCATTCATCATTGGGTAATTATCTATTAAAGCTATTGAGTTTGCATGACTGCACGCCTTCAGAAATCATTCAAAAAACGAATCTCAGCAAGTCATTTCTATATCAGATTTTGAACGGTACCCGTGCACCCGGCCGCGATATACTGATTCGAATCGCATTTGCAACCGGTTTGAACTTTCAAGAAACGCAAAGAATGCTTGCCATAGCCAAAAGAGGAATGCTCTATCCAAGGGTCCGCAGAGATGCTGCGATTATTTTCTGTCTGAATAAGCGCTGTTCATTACAAGAAGTAAATGAACTATTAGAATCAGAAAACGAGACCCCATTGTTGCGAGGAGAAGATTTTGAGTAATATCAACGATGATTTTAACGAATTTTATAAAGAGGAACTGCTTGGCTCTATTGCAGCGCCGCGTGAAGTGACCGAGCGTTACTGTTTTCAGGCATGTCTGAAGGATTCAACAGGAAAGCAAACTTTTTTGGTGCGCTCCAGAATTGATGGTAAAGAGTTTATTCTCAAACGAGCCAGCAGTGAAAATGAAAGTGAGCTTAAGAACGAATTTGAAACGTTGTTATCTTTGCAGAATGCCTCGCTTCCAAAGGCTATTCATTATTACGAAGAAAGCCACCATTTTTATATGCTGCGCGAGTATGTGAAAGGGACAACGTTATATCACGTCGTAGAAGAAAACGGCGTATATGAAGAACAGAAGGCTATTGAAATTGCCATTGCTGTCTGTCGGAGCCTAAACTACTTGCATCATCAGACTCCGCCAATAATTCATCGTGATGTAAAGCCGCAAAACATTATATTGACTCCGGAGGGCAGAGTTGTTCTGATTGATATGGGTACTGTGCGCCGATTAAAAACGGATGCACATTATGATACGATTTTTATGGGCACACAAGCTACGGCAGCACCGGAACAATACGGATTCGGACAGACAGACGAAAGGTGCGATATTTATGCCGTAGGAGTGCTGCTTGTTTTTTTGGTGACAGGCGGATTTGCATCAGATAAAAAAATACTGCAGACGATCAATAAACCGCTTCAAAAGGTAATCCATAAATGCATTGCTATAGATCGAAGTAAGCGATATCCAAATATCAACTCTCTAAAACTACATCTTGAAAGCTGTATGACGAAAAGAAAACGTTTAATTGAAATATACAAGAAAATTGCGCTGGGCATCGTCTTTTTCTCTGCGGGGGTGGTGTTGACATTAACAGCCTCCAAATCGGAATCTGTTCAGCCGCCGGTTCATATTTTGACTGCTTCGGCACAGACTGAAACTTCTTCATCTGTTACTGAACAAGCGGTTGTATTTGATTACCCGCTGATCGAGAAAGCCGTGCGGCTCGATCTCGGGAAGAACGATGAGGATACCATAACCGAATCGGAACTGGATAAAGTCAAACAAGTTATGATTTGCGGCGAGGTGGTTTTCAATGATATTGCTCAATATCTACAATACCGAAGCGCTTATACTTACAATGGTGAACCGATCAGCAGTAACGGAGATATATTCAGTCTTGATGATATTGCGCGGCTCAAGAATCTGGAAACATTGATACTCGATAAGCAAAACATCTGTGACATCAATGCGCTCAAAGCGCTCCCTATTAAAACACTAAGCTTATGCGGCAATAAGATCAGTGACATTTCAGTGCTTCAGACGTGTAAAGGCCTGTCCTGTTTGAGGCTATACGAAAATCGGTTGACTGATATATCAAGCATTTATGAATTAAAACGCTTGGAAATATTGGATATTAGCTCCAATCCCATAACCGATTTAACTCCTTTATTGAAGCTCCCCATCAGAGAGCTATATCTTTTCGATATACGCGTCGTTGATTATGCGCTGCTGAAGGATTTTCCTGTACTGGAGATACTGGGGATAGACAAGTTGAACCCTGAACAGGTTGACCACATTGGTACGCTGTACAACCTGAAAAAACTATTTATCTACGAAAGCGGCATTAAAACACTCAGCGTATTATCCAATTTAACCGAATTGGATCATTTGGACGTATACTCGAATGAACTTAGCGATATTGAAGGAATTGGTGCATTTCGGAAAGTTAAGTTTCTGAGCATTGCAAACAATCAAATCGAGGATATAATGCCCCTGACAGAAATTCCAAAGCTTGAGGGAGTTGTTATAGAATATAACGATATAGTGGATTACTCGGCGTTGCTCAAGTTACAGTACATGAAAAATGTGTTTTGTGATAAAGATCAGTCCGAAGAAATAAATAAGCTTTCTGAAGAACTACCTTTCATGGTTTATATTAAGTCATAGCAGAAAACGTAACACGAGAAATGCGCCATGCATTATTTGCGCATCAAGACATGTGTCCAAGGCTCGATATTCTTTTAATGTCTTTTTTCAGCATCAAGCCCCGCTTATTATACATTCATAATATAGTGTGCAAGTTGCAGACCATTTTTGCCCCCAATTCTTTAAAATAGTACACATATCATTGAAGATTGTATATCGGTTAATTTAGAATTGCATTTTAATTGAGAGAAGGAGAGAACACATGAAAAGGAGAATGATGTATTTATTCTTGGCGCTTGCCCTTATCTTTACAATGTTCCCGATAGCGGCAATGGCGGCAGGAGATGATTGGAGTTACAGTAACAATGGCGACGGCACTGCTACAATCACAGGTTACACCGGTAGCGAGGAAAACGTCGTAACGCCCAAAAAGCTTGGCGGTCTGGATGTCACCGTTATTGGCGCGGGCGCTTTTGCGGACAACAAGGTGATAACCAGCATAATCATTTCGGAAGGCGTCACAGAAATCAAGGAAGGTGCATTTCAAAACTGCTCTGAGTTAAGTATCATCCACATACCAAGAAGCACAACGATAATCAGTACTGAAGACACTTTCGCAAATGTTGATGGCCTGTGGCGGGTCTATGTGTATAATGAGGCGGTCATTTATACGCCCAGTGACACGAACATGTTCGAAGGCATGCATGTCGAAATGATAAGCTCTTATGCATCCACGACGCGTACATATGCAGAAAGCCATTCTATCAATTTCATGGCACCTTGGATTTGGTTTGATGGGGATGCATTTACCCGCCTAGAATCGGGTGAAGTCTATCAGTTGAACGCTATGTCAGAACCCAATGGATGTTTAATTTCGTGGAGCAGCAGCAACGAATCTGTCGCTACGGTCAGCAACGATGGTTTGGTGACTGCAGGCGGCACGGTGGGGCTTTCAGTAATCACAGCTTCATGCATGGGTATGGAAGCGGTGTTTTTCGTGACTGTGACAGGGGACATTAAAACTTATACTGACGGCAATGGTGACGAATGGGATTATTATGAAAACGGCGACGGGACTGTGACGATTTATAGATATAATAATAATGAACGGACTGATGTCACAACGCCCAATGTGATTGCCTCCATGCCTGTGACGGCAATCAGCTCGTATGCTTTTAGAGATAAAGTGAATATCCATGATGTAAAAATATCAGAAGGCGTGACTCGAATAGGCGATACACATTACACCGAAGATTTGATTTTATGCGAAGTCTTCTTGGGATGCACAGGTCTGTCCAACGTCATTCTGCCATCCACGCTTGAAAGCATAGGGTTTAATACATTCTACAAAAGCTCAGTCGACAGCATACAATTTACCACAAGCCCGGAAGATGATACGCTTATTTCATGTAACGATATTTTTTGGGTCGAGGGAGATGCTGAGCATCCGTATGTGCTTTTTAGCGAGAAAGAGCCAGATTACATTAAACTCGAACTTTATTTTGATAAGAATCAATCGATAAACTCATATCGGATCCCTGATAACGTAATGTATTTAGGAAGCAGATCCTTTTCCGGAAACAACACACTGACATCAATCATCATACCGGAAACCGTAAGGCAACTGGAATGGTCCATTATTGAAATGAATAAACTGGAAACTGTTACTTTTCAAGGAGAGAGAGAACTCATTGACGGGTGCATAAACTGCCCTAAGCTTGCAACCATCAACTGGCCAACGGGGCTTAAGTATATCGGCTGGAGTGCATTTGCCGGATGCGGGTTTACAAGTATTGAAATACCGTCGTCAGTCGTCGATTTTTCTGGCTGGGTATTCAGCGAATGCCGCGACTTAACGTCAGTCACGTTTGCTCCAGATTCACAACTTTCATGGATTGGTGAGGGCTCATTTTCGCAAAGCGGACTCCAAAGCATTAACATCCCTTCCTTGGTAGAAGGGTTTGGTAACTGGGTATTCAGTCAGTGCGCTGATTTAACGTCGGTGACATTTGCTGACGGCTCCAGTCTCAAAGGCATGGGCGATTATGCTTTTGGTGAAAGCGGGCTGCAGAGTATCGAGATACCCTCCCAGGTAGAATGGATTGGCTTCAATGCCTTCCGTGAGTGCCGCAATTTGACGTCTGTCACGTTTGCTCCAGATTCACAGCTTTCATGGATTTCTGATGGCTCATATTATAACAGCGGACTGCAAAGCATAGAAATACCCTCATTGGTAGAAGGTATAGGCAACGACGCATTCGCCAAATGCAATGATTTAACGTCGGTTACATTTGCCGCCGGCTCTCAGCTAGAACGCATCGGCGATAATGCTTTTTCTGAAAGCGGGCTACAAAATATTGTATTCCCATCATCGCTCAGATTTATCGAATTTGGTGCGTTCAGCGAATGTGCTGATTTGACAACCGCGGCACTCAATGACGGGTTATATATAATAAATCGATATGCCTTCAGCCGTACCGGGCTAAAGTCCATCACGATACCCGCTTCGGTCGATTATATAGGTGAGTGGGCTTTCTCTGGTTGTTCGGAGTTGGAAACCATTAAAGTCTCACCGGATAACCATTTCTATAAGAATGCGGACAATGACCCCGATGGTCATGTGCTGTATCAAGTTTGTTACAACGAGGAGCATGAACCAGTTGGTATGGATTTATTGATGTTTCCGGGCGGCTGGCATCCTGGCAGCTTCTCGGTTCCTGATTATGTGTTCGGTATCCACAATGGAGCTTTTAAAGATGCCGGCTTAAACTCAATTACGCTGCCCAATGAACTGCTATTCTGGATAGGCGGTGAAGAGACATTTGCGGGCAACAATTTTTCGCGCATCGATATTCCCGCAAGTGTGGAAACCATCGGCGGCTCTTATACCTTTGCCAACAATTCAAACCTGGCTCAGCTTGTTGTTTACGGCAATGATACTGAGTTTGAATGGGTTGACGGTGAACCGACGTTTGAGAATACGCCGAACGTCAGACTTTACGCCAACAGCAATTCGAAAGCAAAGGTCTTTGCAGCCGACCATGACATACCGTTCAGCATTATCCCAATTGACATCACGCTGAACAAAACCACTGCTACGCTAAAAAAAGGTGACACACTCACGCTTGCAGCAACCACAGACCCTGTCGGCGGCTATGTGACCTGGTCAAGCAGCGACAATTCCATCGCATCGGTGGATTTAGCTGGTAAGGTTACAGCTAAAGCTGTTGGCAATGCCACCATTACCGCAACTTGTCTTGATGAGACCGCGACTTGCCAGGTATCAGTTGAGCAGACATCGTTTTCCATTGCGGTGTCGGCAAACAATGCTTCATATGGCAGCGTGACAGGCGGCGGTACATATGACAACGGCGCTTCCGCTACGGTCAAGGCAACACCCAAATCAGGGTACCGTTTTGTGCGCTGGCTGGAAGATGGTACGGAAGTATCAAAAAACGCAAGCTATACGTTCGCGGTTACAAAAAATGTGACGCTCATAGCGGAATTTGCCAGCGATTCCTCAGTTGTCTCTTTTTCGGCCAATAATGCGTCCTACGGCAGTGTCACTGGCGGGCGTTCTTACATTAACGGGACATCTGCTGCGCTTACGGCTGTGCCGAGTCAGGGATATCGCTTCATCGGCTGGACAGAAGGCGGAACACAAGTCTCTACAAACGCTAATTATTCATTTGTTGTCACGCAAGGCAGGACGCTTATCGCGCAATTCACAGCGCTCACACCTGTCGATATCAACTGCTCAAAAATAGATGCAACAGTGTACGGCGGAACAAACGGAACGGTAACAATATCGGCTTCAGGCGGCGACAGCAGCGTTTATGAATATTCGATTAACGGCGGAGCAAGCTGGCAGTCGTCAAATACCTTCAGTGGCCTTGGTGCAGGTACATACACGGCGGCTGTGCGTGACGCAGTATACCCAAGCAATGTGGCGACATGCAGCGTCAGTGTCAGACAGCCAACGCACTTAGGCAGCGTTGCAGCCAAGAAGATATTGTCTAGGGCCAATGCAGGCACAGCGGTGACGGTTGTTCCTCCTGCTCCACCCAAGGGCTATACGATCGTATCGGTCACTTATTTGTCAACCAAGCCCTCCGTTGCGTCAGTTGATGCAAGTGGCAATGTGACATTCTTAGCAGGCGGCAAAACGACGATTGTCACGAAAATCGTATCACAAATGACAGATAAATCTGGAAAGTTGAAGACAAAGACCACAACCATAAAAAAGGCGATAACCGTCAAGCAACCCATCGCGACAGTCACACTCAACTTAAACAGTGCAACCATCGCGCGCAAGAATAAGTTGAAGCTAGCCCCGTCCATATATCCCTCAACCGCGAGCAGCAAAAAGCTTAAATGGACATCCAGCAACTCAAAAGTCGCGTCGGTTTCAAGTGCGGGCGTGGTCACGGGTAAGGCGGGCGGCACAGCCGTGATTACTTGCAAAGCTACAGATGGAAGCGGCGCTTCTGCGGCTTGCATCGTTACGGTGACGCCGATTTATCCGACGAGCATAAAGCTGAGCAAGGCGGCAATTACCATAAAGGTAGGTAAAAAGGCTTCATTGAAAGCATCAGTGCAGCCGAGTTCCACCGATTTCAAGATGGTTACGTGGACAAGCAGTAATCCGGCGGTCGCTACGGTAGATGCCAAGGGAAAGGTGAAAGCGGTCGCATCCGGAACTTGCGTCATCACAGCCAGCACGAGCACAGGATTATTAGCTTCTTGTACAGTGACAGTGCAGTAAAACAGTGATGTATATTGAAAGGGGCTGTCCAGAAACGATTTGTAAAAATCGTTGGCGGATAGCCTCATCTTCAAGCTAAACGGGAAGAATGCGTATAGTATCGTGTTTATGAAGTAACCAAGGAGTTGATAATTTCCTATAAAATTGAATAATGGCTTGTTATGTTTCAAAGATAAACTATTGAATAACAATCCGATGAAACATGTACCACGTTATGCAATCTACACGCTGGTATGCAGGCTTGTTTTACTTGATTATTTAGTCAAAAAGAGGCATAATTGAATTGCATATAATTGAGTAAAGGTGCATACGTATGATTCTCGGGGATAAAAAGGAAAAATTAGACACGAACGACATTATGAATATTCTGAATGGAAATTGTGTGATTAAAGACGCGTTTAACAAAATAGGAAATGAAATCACCAACCCCGATATTGCCACTTTTTTATCAGATATGATGGATAAATATGAAAAAAAACCGATTGTGCTCATACAGAAAGGAAATTTAAGCAAATCACATGTATACCAAATCCTAAACGGCACTCGAATACCCAATCGAAACCTTTTAATCCGAATATGCTTCACAATCGGATTGAGCTTGGAAGAAACGCAAAGGCTGCTGACCATATCACAAAGAGGAGCGCTCTATCCAAGAGTCCGCAGGGACGCAGCCATTATTTTTTGCATGAACAATCACTACACATTGGAGCAAACCAACGATCTTTTGGAAGAGGTAGACGAATTACCTTTGTTTGCAGGAGGACTCGATGAGCCTAAAGGATGAGTTCTTATGCCAATATAAGCAGCAACTGCATGAAATAAACGACATACCAGATGAAATAACACAGGAGTATATTGTCGAAGCGTGCCTTAACGATATAATAGGCAGGCAGACCTTCTTGCTTAGCTCCCAAAAAGACGGCAAAAAGTATATATTAAAAAGAGTATTTCTTGAATTTCGTTCAGAGCAGGAAAATGAATACTCGATATTTTCCTCGCTTCAGAATGCTGCTTTTCCAAAGGTCATTTCATACTTCGAAAACGGTCAGTATGCATATTTATTGAGAGAATGTATCAAGGGCTATAACCTATATCAAGCCGTTGAATGCGGCGGCGTGTTTACAGAGCAAAAGGCTGTCGAGATTGCAGCTGCCATTTGCCGTAATTTGAATTATCTTCATAACCAGACGCCTCCTGTGATTCATCGGGATATCAAACCGCAGAATATAATATATACGCCCGAAGGCAAAGCCGTGCTTATCGATATGGGCTCGGCAAGAAGATATAAAAAAGACGCTGAAAACGATACCGCATATGTCGTGACGCAGGCAACGGCGGCACCTGAGCAATACGGTTTCGGCCAAACGGATGCAAGGTGTGATATATATGCCATGGGAATGCTCTTGGTATTTATGCTTACAGGCCGCTTCGGAACTGACTCAAAGGATATTCAGAAGATATCTAAACCTTTGCGCGTTATAATCTTAAAATGCATAAAGTTTGATCCGAAGAAGCGTTACGCGAATGTAAACATGCTCAGACTGCGGCTTGAAGGATGCCTAAAAAAACGTAAACGCATTTTTCGCGCGGCTTTATTTGCATGTGCCAGTGTTGTTTTGTTATTTACCGGCATTTTAATCGGATGGATTATGGGAACATCGGCCAGCCGTTCTGACGATAATGCGGTCAATGCTGCAAGCGCACCTCAAAGCGCCGTGTATACGCGTGTTATTATAGAAGGCATCGATGATGAAATCGAAAAAGCAATTGGACTGGGTATTGTACCGGACAATATACAAGGTTCTTGGGAAGATTCAATAACCTACAGGCAATATTGTACCATGATAGCCAATATGCTGGCACTTATAGACTCTGCTTATGTTGAACAGTGGAAAACAACGGCTTCTCTGGCTTTGAATTCGGACCAAGCGATGGAACGGCAGGAAGGCATGTTGGCTCTTTTCTTCAGTGCGAAGATACTCGGCGAAACTGATGATTCCGGCAATTGGGTATTCTTGAACGAAAAAATTGGAAGCGATTGCTGGGACGATTTTACATGGAAATACCCTCTTTTTCCTGATTGGGTGGATAAAGCTTTTTATTCTAGTGACTATTGGAGCGACCACATGATCGCCGCATATTTTTTTGCGATGGACTCACGAATAAAGGATAGCGATAAACGCATTTTTGATTATGACAAGGCCTCCAACTCCATGCTTCCAAATGTTCCTCTAACGCGCAGAGATGCGATTCACTCGGTTCTGAGGTTATACGAGAGTACTTTTGATTATTAAAAATTGACGCGAGTCTGCAATCTGTGTACCAATTCTTTTTTTTGTCATGTTACATTACTGTTGGTCATTTATTTGTATTTAACAAAAGAGTATACTGGCTATCTTGTTGCCTGGATAAGCATTGATAGATTAATCGCTTTTCCATTCATATAAACAAATTCGTCTTAATTTGGAGGGGTTAAATGTATCATTCAAGACGAACCCAACTGCCTATTGCATTGTTTTTATTCGTTGTATTTGCGTTATGCGCCGTATTTATTTTCATGAGAATCAGTAAGAATGCGGGAACCAGCCCGTCAAACGCACGTGAAGGCGTTGTTCTAATCGAGTCGTACCCTGTCGACAAACAAGGCAATTTGCTTATTGATGAGAATGAAAAAATCTATGGCATCAGCAGCGGTACAGGATGGGTGGTGGGTACGCCCGGGCAGCCTGCACAGTATGTCGTCACCAACGCTCATGTGATTCAAGCCGCATATGAACTGCCCAAAGCCGACCCGTACCAGTATACCGCCATCGTGAATGTGATCTATTCTGCAGCCGAAAACGATTTCGCTGCCGCACAGGTGGTGTACTATTCTCCGCCACACGAAAAGGATTTGGCCATCATAAAGCTTCCATCGCCTACGAGCAAGCGTACAGGTCTGGCGCTGAACAATTCAGACAATGTTACAGTCGGTGAAGCCGTATACGCGCTTGGATATCCTGGAGTCTCATCCGCTGTGCAATCATATAAAACATTTGATCAAAGTGACATCACAATGACAAAGGGCATTATCAGCAAACGCACGAATGTCATCGGCAGAGAATTTGAAGCATTCCAGATGGATACCTACATCAATGAGGGCAATTCCGGTGGACCGTTGGTTGATGAGCAGGGTTTTGTGATCGGCATTAATACGCTCGGGTTGGCTGACACAGATATGAATTTTGCAATAACATCAAAAGAACTGATACGCATTCTACGTGCTGAAGGTATCTCCTTTATAGAAAAAGGCAAAGACAATTGGATGATAGTGGCGTTTGCGCCATTGGCAGCATTGGCCCTCATTGGCGCTTTGGTGCTGTTGTCTGGGCGTAAAAATAAAGGCGTTTCCGCTGCTGCGGCTGCTGTAGCTGGCGTATACAGAAAGGCTGTTTTGCGCGGTGTCAGCGGACAGTTTGCAAGAGAAACGTTTTCATTCGATTCTGTTCTTTTGACGCTGGGGAGGGATGCGAAGAAATGCAATATTGTTTTCAAAGCCGATACACCCGGCGTCAGTGCCTGTCACTGTACGGTTCGGTTCAATTCGGTATCCAACAGCTTTTCCTTAACTGACAATGGATCTACCTATGGAACATTCCTCGAAACGGGACAAAAGCTGACGCCAAACCTCTCCGTTACACTTTCGGTCGGGCAAGCGTTCTATTTGGCTGATGGGAAACAGCGCTTCATCGTATCGATGGAGTGATTCATTGCAACGCACTGGATAGCAGGTGAGCAATTGGTGAGTGAGGTTCAATTAAATGAAACAATCCGGTTTGGCTGATCGTCTCTGCATGAGCTGCATGCAACAAAAGATAGCAGAAGGTAAATGCCCGCATTGCGGCTTTGATGAAACCGCGTATGCTGCTGCGCCGCACCACCTGCCGCTGCGCACCATCCTCGGTGGCAAATACCTTGTCGGGCGGGTGCTTGGCGAGGGCGGCTTCGGTATCACGTATCTTGGGTGGGACTTGAATCTTGACCTTAAGATCGCCATCAAGGAATACTATCCCACGGGCTTT
>OBJA01001504.1_pt1 | contig 15775 bp, 14 predicted proteins | sample 1519751 | NCBI WGS metagenome assembly OBJA01 (sample SAMEA3881238, study PRJEB22517) | soil metagenome | biome: lake sediment; feature: soda lake sediment; material: sediment, water from around vicinity | place: India | collected 2013-12-23 | depth 3 m | reverse complement strand
ATTGTGTAAATGTTTTATTAAATCGTGATGGGAAAAAGGCCATTGCCTCATCCGTGTTTGCTTGCGCTTCCAGCACCTTTTTCGCTAATGGTTTCATCTTAACAAACCATTGTTTGGATAAGTATGGTTCCACGATTACATCGGTTCGTTCAGAGTGACCCACTTGATGGATGTGTTCTTTGATTTCGATTAAATTACCTTCTTTTTCAATGCGTGCAACCAACTGCTTACGACATTCAAAACGATCTAACCCTTCAAACTCACCTGCCAGTTCATTCATGGAACCATCAGGATGAATACAAATCGGTTGTTCAAGATGATGTTTAATGGAAAGATTGAAATCATTTGGATCATGAGCAGGTGTACACTTCATTGCCCCACTACCAAAGCTAATGTCAATGTAATCATCAACTAAAATTGGCATCTCTTTGTGATTGGCAGGATTTATGATGGTCTTGCCATGCAAGTGCATATAGCGCTCATCATCAGGATGAACAAACACACACACATCCCCAAACATGGTTTCTGGACGTGTGGTTGCTACTGGTAATACTTCTTGTGTATCTTTTACAATAAATGCAAACGAGTACAACGCACCTTTTACTTCTTTATGGATAACCTCAATATTACTCAATGCTGTTTTAGCTTGTGGATCCCAGTTAATGATGCGATCACCTTGAAAAATAAGACCTTGATTGTACAACGTAACAAACACTTTTTTAACAGCATCACTTAAACCTTGATCAAGTGTGAATCGTTCTCTTGTATAATCTAGTGATAACCCTAAGTTTGCCCATTGAGAACGAATGGTTGTTGCGTAATCTTCTTTCCACTGCCAAGCCACATCTAAAAACTTTTCACGCCCTAAATCATAACGTGATTGTCCTTTCGCACGAAGTGCTTCTTCGATTTTAGCTTGGGTTGCAATACCAGCATGGTCCATGCCTGATAACCACAACGTGTCATACCCTTGCATCCGTTTAAAACGAGCAATGATATCTTGAAGTGTGGTATCCCAAGCATGACCCAGATGCAACTTACCAGTGACATTTGGTGGAGGAATCACAATACAAAAGGGCTCTTTGTCATCCTCTTTTGCGGTGAAATAATCCTTATCCAGCCACTGTTGATACTTGTTGGCTTCCACCTCTTTATGATCATACTTACTACTTAATTGTTTCTTCATCCCTATCTCCTTCAATAAAAAAAGACCTTCGCTCTAAGGACGAAAATCTCGCGGTACCACCTTAGTTTGTGGCAAAGCCACACACTCAATACCTTAACGCGGTTAACGAGAGCTTCTACTTATTTCAAAGCTCCTTCCAATTGGTGACTTCAATCAATCTGTGTTGGTTTTGTTGCAGCGACCCAAAACTCTCTAAATGTCCAACAGAAAGACTTTTTCCAACTAAATGAATATGTGACTATTTTATATTAAAACGCATGCTAGTGTCAATCAAACTATTAACTGTCTTCATTTTTTCGTGATTTTGTCAAAAACAATCTAACGTCTTTTACACTGACAATCATCGCTAGAACTACAATCATGATTTCTAAACGACCAAAGAACATTCCAATCATCTCAATTATAAGCACACCACTTGGAGCATGCATTGATGTGATACCAACTGACGTACCAACCGTACCCAATGCACTTGTAAACTCAAACAAAGCATCTATAAAAGGATATCCATAACTAGCAATAATCAATGATCCGAAAACAAGCAATGCTAAATACATTAAGAAAAGTTGATACACCTCAAGCACACTTGTGTCATCCATAGGCAAATCCCCATCACCACGAGAAATCACTATGTCTTTAACCACTTGTTTTGGTAGGAACTTTTTCTTAATTCCAAGTATTACGGATTTGATCATAATTATAAATCGAACTTGCTTTAAACCACCGGCTGTTGAGCCTGCGCCACCACCAATAACCATAAATATAATCAATAACATCAATGCAACTGATGGCCAGTATTGATAAGTCGTTATGGTAAACCCCGTCGTCGTGATTGCAGATACTGCTTCAAAAAGTGCTACTCGAATTGATATCCCTTGATTGACGTGCGCAACCATTAACCAACTTGTTAGAAATATGATTGAAAAGATAAGATATTTAAACTCATCTAACTTAACAAAACGTTTTAACTTACGACCAAAAAGCAGTAAATGACCAGCAAAGTTTGTGTTACCAATAATCATTAAACCGATAATAACTGATTCTATGGCTTGGGATTGATATGCACCAATACTATCTGCTGTAATCGCAAATCCTCCTGTAGATAAAGCCGTCATAGCGATGTTAATCGCTTCAAATAGAGACATCCCAAATATCATCAACAGAATGATACCAACAATTAAGTAAACGCTGTATATTTTTAATACTACACGTGCTGACTTGCTAAGATTAGGCATCAAACGATCATTATGGCCTTCTGCAAAATATAAGCGCAAACCATATGATTCAGATAAAATGGCAAAAACGACCAACACAAGTCCTAATCCACCAAAAAACTGAATGATACTACGAAACAACAAGTAAATACTCTCAATCGCATTGACATCAACCACTGAAAGTCCAGTGGTTGACCATCCACTAACAGCTTCAAACATACCCAGAAGAGGTGTTAAATGACCTGATAGAATAAATGGTAATGAAGAAAAAACCATGGCAAAAAACCAAGTAAATACAACAATTAATGCATCTTGTCCATTTACCAAGCGTGATAGTTGGTGGTTTTTACCTTGCATGATAAGCACTTGAGAAACAATGAATGCTAGTATGCTTGACACAACAAAATACAATCCTTGATACCATTCATGGGGATAAAACAAAAGACTAAGCAGTGGTAATAGTAACACTATCGCTACAAATCTTAATAATCTTCCAACATAATAAAAAATACTACGGTATTTCTCAACGAGTTGCATGATGTTTACCTTTGTTTAATATTTTTAGTAAGTTTTCTTTTTCATAATCATGAACCAATAAAATCAACTTATCATAAGCCTTAATTTCGGTATCTCCTTTAGGAATGATTGCTTCACCATAGCGCATAATTGTAGCAATAATCGATTGCTTAGGTATGTTTAACTGGCTTACTGGTTGATCAACTATGTCCATAGTTGGTTCAACAATAACTTCAATTAAACCAACTTTGCCTTGTTCGAGAGGTATGTAATTCTCAATATTTTTCAATGTAGCCATTTGCTCAATCATCTTCGATACGATATATGTTGAACTAATCACATTGCTTATCCCAAGTTGTTTGAAAATCTCTACATTTTTAGGATTTGATACAGTGCAAAACACTTTTTTAACATGGTACTGTAGCTTTGCTATTTGACAAGCGATTAAATTATCTGCATCTGAAGGCATCATGGCAATGAAAATATCACTGTTAAAAATGTCCAAATCATCATATAAAAAGGGTTTCGTTCCATCACCACATGCGACAATTGCTTGCGGATATTTATGTGACATCTCTACACAAAATGATTTGGTATCGTTGATTAAGATAACCTCCATTTTGCGTTGTAAAAGCGAGTCTGCCAAAAAGTCTGCTTTTTTTCGTCCACCCACGACAACCACTCGATAGTTACTCATAACAAACCTCCGATTACTTTCTCAAACTCTAAGACAGACAACTTTGACGTATCAATAAAATTAATATTGAACTGCTCACACAAGATTTCTTTTGAGGAATCTTGCAATCGACATAGTACTTTTTCAACTTTGAAAATGCGAGAACAAATTTCAGTTATCATCAAATTGACATTATCCTTGTTCGTCACAGCGATAACCAAGTGAGCTTTATCAACACGAGCTTCCATGAGTGTCTCAATATTTTCAGCATCACCGACAAACGTATACCCACTAAAATCATCTGATAACTTGCGAAATGCTATCTCGTTCTTATCTATGATCGTTACATCCCTACCCAGAACTGATAAATGTGATGCAAGATTTGCGCCTAAGCGGCTACATCCAATCACAATGACATTTTTTTCTTTACTCATTTTTTATTACTTCTTTCCATTTTTCGCTGTTCAAATGTTAAACTTCCAATACCATAATCATAAAGATTACTTTTTTGCTCGCTGCAACGTATTAGATTTGATATTGCAGGACGATACGTGCCATCAAGGACATATGAACAACGATAATGTCGCATTGCCATCGAGTGTTCACCATGCAGTTCACAAATAATTCCTAATAAATTATGAATCACAGGGGTGTGATCATTGACAAACATGGCCTCACAAAGCTGTTGCTTGGCTTGAATGTAGTGTTTACATTGTATGTTTACAATTGCTGATTGAATTAGATGGTTTAAATGGCTTTGATCATATTTATGATTCATAGTATCACCTCCACCTAAATCGTACTTTTTTTCATATAAAAACGGTGTTAAGAACACTTAACACCGTATAAAGATTGTATAAATATCACTTACTCGTCATTAAATCTATAACCAACACCAACGTGTGTAACAATATAGGTTGGATGTGTAGGAACTTGTTGTAGCTTTCTTCGTAAGTTCGCCATCACCACTCTAAGATTCTGGGCATCACTATCATTTATTGTAGAGCCCCAAACTGCTTTAATAATCATTGTCGATGTGCAAACTTTGCCTTGATTTTTTGTTAAATAATTCAAGGTTTGATACTCAATTGGTGTGAGATGCACTTCATGCTCATTTAAAAAGCAACGGCCATGATTGTAATCAACTAGAAGGTCTTTGTAGACAAACTGTGTTTGCATGGATTTATTAACTGAAAGATGTTGCCGATGGCGTATCGCAACACGAATTCGAGCTAATAACTCACCTGGGTTAAATGGTTTTGTTAAATAGTCATCTGCTCCTAAATCTAGTGCATCAACCTTTTGTGGGTGTGCATCTTTTGCAGTAACCACAATAATGGAAGCAGAAATCAGCTCACGATATTGCTTGATCCATTCCATACCATCGATATCTGGTAATCCTAAATCAAGCAAAATAATGTCAGGGTTATGACTTAAAGCTAAGTGATACCCATTCAAGCCATCTTCAGCAACAACAATCTCATAACCTTGTGCATTTAAAAGTGTTGATAAAAACTGTCGAATTGATAAATCATCCTCAATAATCAAAATCTTGCTCATAAACTGGTTCCTTTACTTGTAGTGAAAATATAAATCGTGCCCCTTGAGGATCATTGTTGACAACACGGATAGATCCTTGATGTGCTTCGATGATTGTTTTACAGATTGATAAACCTAAGCCTAACCCTTGGCGATGCACCTTTGATTTTGATTTAATGGAGTAAAACTGATTGAAAACACGTAGTTTCTCACTATCTGACAAACCAGGTCCAACATCAGAAACTTCAAAGTATACTTTTTTATTTTTTTCATGAACATTAATCGTAATTGTTGTATGCTCAGGAGCGTACTTGATAGCATTTTGTATCAAGTTCACTAGTACTTTTACAATCAAATTACTGTCAACCTCAATCATCAAAGCTCGTTCTGGCATTATAACATCTAACGTATGTGTTCTAACATTAGCAAACATCGAAACGACTTCTTCAATGATTTCTTCAACTAAACATAATTGAATGTTCATAGGAGCTGTTTGATCTTGAAGACGCATGAGACTTAAAATGTTTTCAACTGACTCCAATAACCATGTTGAATCATTATAAACATTCTTAAGAAGTGATTCCAATAATTCATTATCTATCGAACTTCGGTTATCACGAATTGTTTGAACAGTTCCAATGATGCCAGAAAGAGGTGTTCGCAAATCATGAGAAATAGCTGATAAAAGCTGAACACGTAATCTTTCGCGTTCAATTTCCATAAGAGACTCTTGTTGTTTTTCAATCCAATGCTGACGGTCTTCTGCCAGTGCAAGTTGAGAGCAACAAGCTTCAATAAGTTCTATCTGAGAATTGTCCAAAGATTGATGATTCAACCATAGAACACCAATTGACCCTGTTTTTGAACGAATAGGAAAATAGTAATCTGTGGATTTATCACTCAATTGCTTCTTTAGTAGTTCTGACTGTTGATAACACCTCTCAATAAAAACCAAGTTTGAATGTTTTTCATTATCTTCAGGATAAAACTGCATTTGCTGTGTATCAATGCTTTTAATTGCGACATAAACATCTTGATTTAAGTTTTTTGATAAACCATTGATCATGTTATTGACTGCTTCATCAAGATTAAGTGCTTGGAAAAACTCTCTACTTACTTCAATTAATACATTGATTCTCGCCTCTTTTTCATCTGCTATCTTTGTTTCTTTTGTTATTTTTTGGGCTAAGAAGCTAGTGATAATTGACACCATAAGCATGATTGCAAATGTATACCAATATTCAACAGAGTCAACATTCAATGAAAAGCGCGGTTCTGTAAACAAAAAATTAAACAACCCAACAGAACCAATTGAGGCAATAAAACCATAAATAAATCCTTCAACAACTAACGAGACAACAAATACACTTAACAAATATGTAAGAATAATAGTTGCTTCTGGCCAGTTTATATCAAACAACCACAATGAAAAAAAAGTCGAACTTAAGTAACCAATAATAATGTATAGTATATTCTTCAAAATTTTGCGGTTCATACGGTTATCCTATGAAAGAATTAGAAGCTTTCCCTTGTTGAACAAATCATACCACAGCCAATCAAACATGTTGGAATAAAATCTCTTAGAAAGCATCCTATGGATTAAGTTGTTTAGTTTGTATTGAAATTTGAGCATTCAACTCATCCAGCTTCATTTTCTTTGCTAGTTGTTTATCATGTACTTTACCAAATGTAATAAGTGACACCGCAGCTCCAAGTAGTGCATACGTCATATCCCATTGTGTATCCCATATATCACCCTGAGCAGCTAACATGTAATCTGCTGGACGATTAGAGATAATCGTAGCAGCAAATTCAAGCAGTTCCCAAGCAGCAGCAATAGCTAAAATCATCATAAACACAACTAAGTAAAAGAAGAATGTCCGCTCAAAGTGCTTCTTGCGTAATAAGTACTCTTTAACAAAAAAGACAGGAACAAACCCTTGAGCAAAATGGCCGACACGATCATAATGGTTCCGAGAATGATCAAACATTTCTTGGATGATATCAAACCACGGGTTTAAGGTATACGTATACTTCGCACCAATCCATAAAATTATGATATAGAAGAATAACATGATATACGCAATGGACGTAAACTGAAACCTACGATACGTCACAACCGCATATAAAATTAACAGCACAATTGGAATTGTCAACATGGTCCATGCAAAAAGATCATACAAACCAATAAACGACCAAATGAAAACACCACCGGACATGATTAGCAATATGATATGAAGTTTGTGCTCTTTATTTGTCATTATTTTCCCCGTTAAACAACAACACCTTTATTTCATGCTATCATACTACATATTGTGAGGCAATAAAAAAGTCGAGAATATGAAATGCTCTTATTACATATGCCTATAATGTAGTTAAAGTATGTTTAAGGAATTCTTGATTAGTAACGTTTTAAACTTATAATCACATTCAAAGAACAAAAAAATCACTTATTAACAAGTGATTTTATCATAATGGTTATTATGTTATTTTTCTTTAAGCTGTACGACAGCTTGTTGTATCCAACCCACTAAGAAGATAGAGAATATAACAATGCTACTAACCACAACAATCGGGTATTCCTGATTAAAGATCTGAGTGTGCTTTAAATAGATGCCCGCATAAGCCCATAAAAAAACAGCACCAAACGCTAAGTCTTTATAGTAGCGCATGGCCAATATCCCGATGACGAGTGAAATTGACAGCACGATGACCATCCACCATGAATCACTCAATCCCCAACCACTAAATCCGATATCAACTAAAAATGTTGTCACATTCGCAATGGTTGCTACGGTAATCCACCCAAAATAAATACCAAATGGTGCCTTGATTAAAATATAGTCTTTCCCATGGAGAGAACCATATTTTATTTCACTAACAATAACAATCAGACTTAATAAAACAAATGTAATCAGAATAAGGGAACCAAGTATAAAGTAATAGTGCCATGCGACAATCCAAAACCCATTTGCAATGCTTGATAACCCAAATAGAAGCGAGATATCATCCATTAAATTTTGACGTACACTTAAGTCATGAACAACTTTCAATTGATAGACCGTATAAAATGCTAATAGTAAATAAATGACACCCCAAATTGCGAATGTTATGGGAGCTGGTGCGAACAAATTAAAGAATGAATCAGAAACAGCACCAGTGGTTACATTATTAATCGGTAATATATTGGCTAATGCATTCATCGTTACCATAAACACAAAGCCAACTAATGCAAAAATCCGCTTAAAAATATTTCGTTTAATCATACTCCTTCTCCTTGAGCACTATTTTAACATAAAGAAAGAATTTGCAAACAAAAAAACACACTGGTTATTTCAACCAATGTGCAATTTTTTCTTGTAGCTGTGTTATTCCTGTCTTCTTTAAGGCCGAAAACACACCGACTTCAATTCCTTCAAACTCTTTTTTCTTCTTTGCAATTGCAGATTGTGAGACTTTATCTGATTTGGTTAACACAACCATAAAGGGAATTCCCAGTGATTGTGCCAACTGAATCATCATATCATCATCTTCACTCAGATCACGGCGTATATCGATTAAGATAAGCATGCCTTTGATTTGCTCACGGTTTTGAAAGTAAGCATCCATCAAAACGACAATACGAGCTTTCTCAGTCTTAGACATCTTCGCATAACCATAACCAGGAACATCGACCAATACCCACTCTTGATTGATATCAAAGAAATTGATAAGTCTGGTTTTCCCAGGAGCAGCACCAACATAGGCAAGTTTTTTGCGATTAAGCAATGCATTGATTAGACTGCTTTTACCGACATTACTCTTTCCTACTAATACGATTTCATCCAACGTGTGTTCTGGTAGTTGCTCTGGCATAGCAGCACTAAGTAATAGTGTTGCTTTTGAACCTTCAAACATTATCCTTTTACCAGTGCTACATTTAGCACTTGCTCCACATTTTCAACAGAAATAAATTCAATGGTAGAACGAACAGATTCTGGAATATCATCCATGTCTTTTAGGTTCGCTTTTGGAATCACAATTCGATGGATTCCCACACGATGGGCTGCCAAACTCTTTTCTTTTAATCCACCAATCGGTAACACATTCCCACGCAGTGTCACTTCACCAGTCATGGCAATATCTGAATATACTTTGCGTTGGGTCAGTGCTGAAACAATGGCAGTCGTCAGTGTGATTCCTGCACTTGGACCATCTTTAGGTACAGCACCTTCAGGAACGTGGATATGAATATCATGGGTTTCAAAGAACTTTGGATCAATCTTAAAAGCAACCGCATGGCTCTTGGTATATCCAAATGCAATTTCTGCAGATTCCTTCATGATTTCCCCTAGTTTTCCAGTGAGTATTAAACGACCTTTTCCTTCAAATGTTGTAACTTCAACAGGTAGTACATCACCACCATATGATGTGTATGCCAACCCTGTGACAACACCAATTTGTGGTTTGGCTTCTTTCTTACCAAAGTCAAACAACTCTCGTCCAAGCCATTCATTGATACGTTTTTTACTAATAGAAATCGAACGCTTGTTATCTTTTAAGATCGCTAAGACACTCTTACGACATAATGCTGCAATCATACGTTCTAATTGACGAACACCAGACTCACGTGTGTAATGACGAATCAAATACAACAATGCTTCATCATCCATTTTGAACTGCTTCGCTTTTAAACCATTGATTTTTAATTGCTTGGCAATCAAATGCCCTTTGGCGATATTTAATTTTTCTTGTTCTGTATAAGATGATAACTGAATGATTTCCAATCGATCACGAAGTGCAGGCGGAATTGCATCCAAGTAGTTTGCTGTTGCCACAAACATGACCTTTGATAAATCATAGGGTTCTTCTAAGTAGTGATCACTAAACATGCTATTTTGCTCAGGATCTAATACTTCTAACATCGCACTTGAAGGATCACCTTTGTAATCCGCAGCCATCTTATCAATCTCATCGATCAAAAAGACAGGGTTTACAACACCAGCTTTTTTCATACCTTGTATAATACGACCTGGCATAGATCCTAAGTACGTACGACGGTGTCCACGAATCTCTGCTTCATCACGAACACCACCTAATGATGCCTTAATAAATCGACGATTCAATGCGGAAGCAATCGATTTCGCCAACGATGTTTTACCAACTCCTGGAGGCCCTACTAAACACAAAATTGGGGCATTTAGTGATTTGGTCATATTCTTAACAGCCAAGTATTCCATGATACGATCTTTAACCTTCTCAAGACCATAATGATCATCATCCAACACTTTTCTTACTGCTGTTAAATTTTCATTGTCTTCTGTTTCTTGCCACCAAGGTGTTTTCAACAACCAATCTAAATAGGTACGGATAACACCTGATTCACCAGAAGCTTGTGGAAGCATCTCAAAACGAGCTAGTTCCTCTAGCGCTTTTTGCTTAATGTTTTCAGGGTATGGATTGTCTTCAATCAATCGACGAAGATCATCACCATCTTCATCACGTGCTGGTACATCACCTAACTCTTCTTTAATGGCACGTAACTTCTCACGCAAATAATATTCACGTTGATTGTCTTCAATGCGTTCTTTGACACGTTCATTGATGTCTGTTTCGATTGAAGACAGTTGTTTTTCTGTTTGAAGCTCACTAATAATAATCATCAAACGTTCATTAATGTTTAATGTTTCAAGTAACAACTGCTTTTTTTCCAAAGGCAGCGGGAAAAACTGAGCAAACTGATCAGAAAGCTGCACAGCTGACACACCTTTGGTTAATTGATTGATCATTTCGGTTGGGAAATTCACATTGCTTGTTGCAACATTTTCTAGTTCTTTGGCAATCCGACGAATCAGTGCCATTTCTTCCATACCATCACCAGAGACATTCTCTTTGGCCATGACAGTTGCAAAAAACATACGATCATCTTCACTCATACGAAGTAGTTCAGCACGTTGGAGACCACTAAAAGTCACACGCATGAACCCTTCCTTGCGTTTGATGTTTTTGATTCGACATAATGTCCCAAACTGGAATAAATCATCTTCCTTTGGATCATCAATCATAATATCCTTTTGACTCACGAGCCAAACATGGCCATTGAAGTATGCATTAGATTCTTCAACCGCATTCACACTTTTCTCGCGACCTACTTCTATCATAATGTCTTGATTTGGAAATACAACGATTCCTCGGGTAGCAATTACTGGAACACTAATTTCAATTTTTTCTTCGTCCATTCAACGACCCTCCTTCTTATGTTATTTCAGCGCAATTTCCTTTAAAAATTCAAACGCTGATTTTAGTCGCCATTCTTTTTCGACAACTTCCTTATGGATAATCTGCTTCACTTGATCAAGCTCAATACCATAATTCTTAGCAATTAAATCATATTCTGCATCCAATTGCTCGTCTGTTGCTTTATATTCTTGTTCTTTAGCTATTGCTTCTAAGACAAGACGTAGTTTAATCTTCTTTTCTGCATCTTTTGATAGTTGTTCTTTTAAGAACGCTTCATCTTGTCCTGTAAGCTGCATGTATAGGTCTAATGTGTAATTTTGTTTTTCCAAACGTTGTTTGAACTCTTCAAACATATGAGTTGTTTCTTCCTCAATCATCACATCTGGAATTTCAACTTCACTTGGATCAACAACTTTTGAAAGCAACTCTTCTTCAAAAGCATGTTCAGCTTCATGTTCTTTTTTATGTTCTAGATCATGCATCACGGATGCTTTAAGTTGTTCAACTGTTTCAACGCCTTCTTTACCAAGATCTTTTACAAACTCCTCTGTAAGTTCAGGTACTTCACGTTTTTTCACTTCATGAACTTTAACTTTAAAGTCAACTGGTGCGCCTTTAAGTGTTTCAACACCATAATCATCTGGAAAAACGACACTCAATGTAAGTTCTTGATCTTTAACAGCACCAATCAATCCCTCTTCAAATCCAGGAATGAAGCTGTTTGATCCTAACTCGAGTGGGTAGTTCTCACCTTTTCCACCTTCAAAGGCAACGCCATCTTTGAACCCCTCAAAGTCAATGACCACAGTATCTTTGTTAGCTGCAGGCTCGTCACTGATGACAAGTTCTGCGTATTCACTTAATATACGCTCAAGTTCAGCTTCTAAGTCAGCATCTGTAACTTCAATCGCTGGTTTTTCTACTTTAACGGATTGATAATCACTTAATGTTACCACTGGTTCTACTGGAACAGTAAAATCAAGTGTGATGGTTTCCTTTGATAGTTCAGAAACATCTAGTGATGCTTGCCCAACAGGTTTTAAATCCTGTTCTTTGACACCAAATTGGTAAGCGTCATTGGCAACCATATCGATTGCTTCATTAAAAATAGCACCTTCACTCACTTGTTTCTTAACGAGTTCTTTTGGTGCAGTCCCTTTTCTAAAACCATCAATCTCAACGCTTTTTGCAAGTTTAGCAAATGCTTTTTCTTGTAAGTCTTGCCAAGGTTGATCTGTAATCGTGATTTTTAATACTCCGGTTGATTTCTCATTTAACTGCCATGTTGATTTCATATTTTCTCCTTTTTTCGTATGAATATTATAACACACCTTTTAGCACTGTCAATTAATGAGTGCTAAGCTGCGATATTTCCTGTAAAGTATCTTCCTTTACATCGTAAACTGCTTTGATCTGTTGCCATTGCTGATCATCATCCATCGCAAGCAACACATGCTTGATTATCGCAAATCCATAAGGATCACGATCATCTTCTTCTAAGTTGAGCGGCAAGTGCAACAATGCTTCTTGCATCAACAATGATTGACACATCAACATCAAGCTAGGGTTATCATTTTCAAACACATCTCGTATCAATGCATCAATGGCAAGATAACCATCGGACTGATCCACACTCATGACATACATAGGAACAAATTCCATGCGTTGACCATGTTTTGATAATGTGAATGTTGTGGTGAGTTGTTGTTGCACACAAAGTTGTATGAGCAGTCCAATTACAAATTCATCACTCACATGATCAAATATACGTTGAATTTGATGGTGATAATGAACAAGTGGGACATGTTCTAAATGTGATAGTGCAACAAGTGGATGATGATTTTCAAGTATCATCGTAAAACACGTTTCTGGTTCAATGTGTTTTTTAACCACAGGTTTACTTGCCAAAATTTCCTGTTTGTACTCAAGATATGTTTTAGCAAACCCAGGAGGTAAGTACGGTTGCAATAACTCACTTTCAATTAATGCAAGAGCACAATCATACTCTTTGTGCTTCATGTGTTGATCAATCTTTGCTTTAATTTCATCCATAGATAACCTCTTGCTTATTATACCTTAAACAGCACGATTATACACGGCAGACACATGCTTTTTATTACCATGAATGATTACAAAGAAAGCAAGTAATCCAACGGCACTCATGCCAATAATAATATGCGTGTATTCAAAGAACTCACCCACATAACCTGCAAATAAGCGGCCAATGATGATTCCCAAAGCAACCATGATTTGATAAAACCCATTGATGCGTCCACGTTTCTCTGCTGGTACGTAGCTTTGAACTGAAGACATTCGAATATTAAATGAATTAATTGATAGCACACCTGCGATAACTTGTATGATGAGCATGATCCAATAAGGAACCAACAACAAAATCGCATGCAAGAAGTTTAATGAAAAATAAACGATTGCTGCCATCATGTAACGCATGTGGGTTGGCACCTTATACACATAATGCAATAACCCTCCAACTAATCGCCCAATGGTAATAAATGAAATAAGCCATGCATAATGTGTCACAGTCAATGTCGGATGATTTTCAAAAAACGGATACAACAACACGTTCAATCCTTCTCCAGCCATCATAAACACAAAGAAAAACACGAATATTGCCAACAAACCTTTTTCATTTGATAAATAACTAAAACCCTCTTTAATCATTGCTACTAAAGATTGTGGTCGTGATGATAGATTGGTCAGATGCTTTTCTTCGACTTGGATTTGCATTTCAAATAGTGATGCAATAATCAATAAAACCCCTTCAATTAGAAAGATTCCCCATGGTCCATACGTATTAAAGATGACAGCTGCAATTGGAAACATGATTGTATTTACTGTTGGGTAAATCAATGAACTAATCGCATACCCTTTTTGCATCATTTTATCTGGTATTAACTCAGGGAACAATGACTCATAGGCAATACCGTAGATTACGCCATTGCATGAAATGATAAATCCAAGTACCATGTAAGCCGTGTAATTAAAGTAACCATCTTTGGTTGCATACGCAATTAAAAGGAAAAGAACCCCCATTAACATGTCTGAAGTTACAATTATTTTTTTACGTGAAAAGCGATCAATGACAGGACCAATAAACAAAGGTAGCAAAATATGAGGAACCATAATGACAGCTGAAAAAATCGCAGACAACATTGTTGATTGCGTTTGATTGTAGATAAGTACACTAAGTGCAAAGTTTAAGCCCACACCACCAATCGCAGAGATAATTGTACCAATGGTAATGGTTGTGTAGTTTTTGGTCCACAAGGTTGTCATAATAATCCTCAATATTCACATTCTTTGCATGAAAAAAAAGCTTTTGGCTTCATAAATATACCAAATAATTCACTATCTCACAAGAAAAAACGTAAATAAAAACCCACAAATGTGGGTTAATGAGCAAATGGCGTCCACGGAGGGACTCGAACCCCCGACCGTACGCTTAGAAGGCGTATGCTCTATCCAGCTGAGCTACGTAGACATTGCCAACATATAATAGCAAAATTACAGTTTCGTTGCAATATGAAAGTGAAAATCAACTGGATTTGCTAAGATGTTTACACTGCTTTTGAAGTTCTTGATAAAATTCATCGAACTTCATAGGTGAAATATACGTGTTGGTTAAAAAAGAATCTTTGTAGTGATAACGAATTTTAATTCGTTTACGTGATAAAGCCATGGATGACCAGAAATTATAAACGACATCAAGCTCCCTTATTTTTGCATAAGGGATATTTTCCTTGAGAGGCCCAAAACGTAGAGATAGGTGTTTTTCTTTTAGTTCATAGGAGTTGATTAAATACAACGAAACTAAAAAAGCATTGGTAACAACGAGAACCACAAAAGCGATAAACTCCACATCATTTTCCTGCCTAAGTAAATAATAAATGGAAATTCCCAATACCATCATGAGGCCAAAGCCATAAATCACATCAATTTTAGAACGATCTTTCATAATATCACCTAAAAATATTTTACCATAACACTTGTTGTTTAAGAAAAGATACGTATAATTAATTTACAAACAAAAAGAGGCATGCCATGAGACTTTCACCACACGTTATTTGGATTGTTAATGCATTCATGATCATTAGCTTTCTTGTTTACATCTTTGTTGCAACCAAACTCAAAGGCAAGAGAATCATCGTGTTTACAGGATACACCAGTATCACACTGGCGTTATCTTGGTTTTTTTCATGGGTACTTGCTTCACAATGGATTCTAATTCCTCATGGAACTATGTCTAAACTATTGGCAACCACACACTGGTTTACAATCATCAATCATACAGTTTGGTTTGTTGTTGTTGTGATTTTGATGATAGTACCTGCTGTGTTAATCCAACACAAACTTCGTTTGAAAGGCCCAAAACACTTAAATCAAACACTTGACTCGATCATTTCAGTA
>OBJA01001503.1_pt1 | contig 15782 bp, 12 predicted proteins | sample 1519751 | NCBI WGS metagenome assembly OBJA01 (sample SAMEA3881238, study PRJEB22517) | soil metagenome | biome: lake sediment; feature: soda lake sediment; material: sediment, water from around vicinity | place: India | collected 2013-12-23 | depth 3 m | reverse complement strand
GCTCCTTTTTTTATTGCATCAACAGCGGTATCGATGTTGCCGTGCCCCGAAATCATTACAACGGGTGTATCGGGAGCCAGCAAATTGAGCTGTTCCAATACCTCAATGCCGTCGATTCCGGGCATTTTTATATCGCAAAGAATGATGTCGTACTCGGTATGTTTTACGGCATCCAGGCCCTTTTTTCCATCTTCAGCCAGATCCACCTCGTATTTTTCGTATTCCAGAATGTCTTTCAGTGTGTTTCGAATGCTCCGCTCATCGTCGATTACCAGGATTTTTGCCATAATCAGTTCTTTATTTTCAACAAAAATACCCAAAAAGAATCGAGTAAGATGAAAATTTCCCGGTTTTCCGATTATTTTATTACCCGTTCAACACCGGAAATTTTCGGGCCAGGCATTTCAGGCCAATAAAAACAACAGATATTCAGAATGAAGGAAAACACAACAAAAAGAGGCCGGCTACGGAGTCGGCCTCTTCGAGGTTACAGAATTTTAATCGTACAATTTAGACTAAGCGGAAAGAAATCGGTTTGTTATTCTTTCCTGTATAACAACCTGCCTGTCTGAACTTCATCATCCATGCTCAGGCGGTAAATGAACATTCCAGATACCTGGTTATCGGGAACAAAGCTGATGGTGTTAGCAACACCTTTTTTAACCTGCTGATCCATCAGCACTTTCACTTTCTGACCGGTGGCATTGAAGATTTCAAGCCGTACGTGGCCATCTTTTTCTGCAGTGAACTCAAAACGGACCTCCCTGCTGAACGGGTTTGGATAAACCCTGAAGGCAGCAGCGTTAGTCACTTCCCCTGCAGGTGTAAGATCAACGGAAGCCGATTTGACTTCGGCCTCGAAGTTGTTATCGTCGCAGTGTCCGGGGCCAATGATTCCGTTGTTGTAATCATCAAGTACTTCGGCAAGGGCAATAAACTGGTTGCGGATTGCGGCAGTCTTGCCTTTGAATGCAGCGACCTGTGCAGGAGTATATGTTTCGAACAAAACAGTTGCCGCATCAAATTCAGTTTGTACAGCGGCTAAACTGGTACCGTTCAGCCCGTTCAGTTCAGCGGCAATATAGGCATGGGCCAGAATGTAATAGGCATTCCCGCCGGAAGGAGAAGTCCACAAGACCTCGTAATAGGTCTGACCGCTCAGGAAGAATGGAGTATCTTCACCCAGCATTGCCCAGGTATCATCATACGGGGCAGGTCCATAGGAGGAATGGGTTTTCCAGTACCCCGGGGTAAGTGTACAGCCGGGACATGGAATGATAAAACAGACTTCTTCATCGGCTTCACCTTCAGTTTCGGTATCGTTTGTAATAAACCTTGCCGTATTGGGTACAAGGTTTTCTTCATCGCATTCGTATTCATCTCCCTCTGCTATGCCAACATCATGTGAAAATTCAAAAACATTTTCACCTTCATCAAAAGGATAACAAACAGTACCAAGTAAATCTTCCTCAAGCACATCATGGGCATCGTATACATCTACACACTCATCAATTTCATTTATAGCAGCATTTTCGAAACTGATCTCTGCAGTACCTGAAAAATCAGTAGTGCCGGCAGCTTCGGCAACAAGTTCCTCTTCTTCTGCATCATAATGGTAATTAAAGTTCTGCAGAACAACGGTAGCCTCATTTTCCCTGGTTTCAGAATCATCAAGTGAAGCGGAATAACTGCAGGTTAAACTTTCACCTGCTTCAAGCACATAAGGAAATTCAACAGTACACTCAACATCAGCATCGAGTGCAATACCGGTTGGATCGATGATATCGCTCAGGCTGTTGATGACCGCATCTATGGGTGCCGGGTTGTATACAGTAATCTCTCCTTCAACGGCCCAGTTATCATCCTCAGAAACAGCCGTTACAGTTACGGTATAATTTACTGTATATACCTGCCCTTCGGCCAACACCAGGCAATCCTCTCCTGCATCGTGTTCCTTATCGATGTCCCAGGTATAGGTACGATCGAAACTTGCTGATGCATCTTTTGTTACTTCCAATTCCCAGCAGTAAATTGTGACAGATGCACTGGCAGTAGCGCCGGTTTCTTCAATTGTTGCAGTATTTTCATAGGTCTCTTCTTCAATAAATTCCTGCTCAGCATCAAAGCAGGTCAAATCGCGGCTGTAGGACCAACTGGTGGATTCATCGGTAGTACCCAGTTCTCCATAGTATGAATCCGTAACAGTAATTTCATCATAGAATATTGAATCGGGATCCCCAAAGGTGATATCAGCGGTAGCCACACCGCCCTCCACGGTCCCTGATGTAACTACGGTTACCGTATTTACAAGTTCTTCCAGGTCGTCGAGTTCAACTTCGTATGTGCATTCAAGTGTCTGGCCCGGTTCCAGGATGTATGGGAATTCGATTTCGCAGGTCAAATCAACATCATAACCCGGGATTACATCCTCAATTGATACTATGGTTGCACTTACCTCTGCCGGGTTGTAAATGGATATTGTGCCTGTTACCATGATGTCTTCAGCAGTACCTTCATCCTTTACGACCGATACCACATAATCGTGAGTAACCATATCCCCTTTGAATAAATCGTACACAGCATCGCTTTCCTTATCGATAGTCCAGTCGTACCTGAGGTTGTAGGAAGTTTCTGCTGTTTTTTCAATCTGAAGAGCTAATGTGTAACAAAACTCAAGGTAACTGAAGCCTGCATATTTGTCACTATCATTTGTGGGGCAATGCAGATTACCGTCGGTGGTGGGCATGGGATCTTCCCCTGTGTAATCGTAAATATTTGCAGGAGTACCCCCCTTGGCCACAATAACATTCACCTTAATTCCTACGCCTGCTGTCCATTCAACTACCGGGCCGCAATCGTCGGTGGAAAAATCAAGGTAGATCTGACCGCCAGGAATCGGATACCAGCCATCGGAAGGATGTTCGCCAAAGTTTATCCGGTAAGCTAATGTCCCTTCACCACAATAGGGGTCACCCGGATGAAGTCTTTCAGTAACAGGAGAAATTCCCACAGGATAGGTAGGATCACCATCGGCACAAGGCTGAGCCACCGCCCAACCATTGCCAAGTATAAAAGCTGCAAAAAGGATGGCCATCAGAAAAGTAAAATTTTTTCTTAACATGTTTCATTTTTTTAAGAACCTTCAATGGAAAAAACGTATACCATCGCGTTCACCTCAAGCTGCGTCCTTGTATTCTTCTGTCATTAAATTAGCAAACTGGTTTCGTGCATTTTCTTTACCGGGGGTTTGCCGGCAAAGCAATGTTTCTTCAAATAAGCAATTCAATATACGCCGTTCATTGTGTTCATTCAATCCGTAAAATTCCGGATTTTTTATTTCTGCAATTCGGAGCCATAAACAACTAACAAATTCATTTTATGATTGTTATGAATCATGCAGTATTTCCATATGCACCAAAAAACATTGTTGCTCAATAATTTCAGACAAGTAGTTACTGATTAATTCCGGTACGCTTGCTTCAAATGAAAATGCTGCTTTGAAAATAAAGGAGAAAAATGTTCAGCAATCGTTGTTACAGGCAATGCCAAACACTGGGAAAAGTGAGGGTCGCGCGATACTGTTTCCCCGTTATGACCCTGAGGGATACGTTCCGGTTTAAACCGATGAAATAATTAGGAGTACATTAAAAAAAGACATTAACTGAAAAGACAGGTCCTGGACCATTAACAAAAAATACATCAACAACCGCCTTTTATGGCAACGGCCTCACGCTTTACGGGTGCACCGGTGTTTTTCAGCGAATTAACCAGGTTATCCATCTGCAGCGCCGTGGTACTGCGGAACCGATAGGTCTCGATCTGTGATTTTGAGGCTTCGGCAGGAGGGGCTTCAGCCCGATAAAACATCTCCCTGAATTCCAGGGCGCTTTCCCTGAGAATCATGTTTTCCGATTTACCAATGTATTTGGCCTTGAGGCAGGCCATTCTTACGAGCGTATCGCTGTCGGCATAAAAAATATTTGATTTCAGCCGCTGCCTGAAAAGCGGTTCGTACTGGCGGTCCATCATTTTTTCAAACGGGATATTTATGGCCATTGGCAGGTGAAATGCTTCAAATTCTTCAGGTGAACGCACATCAATTATATTGAGTTCATAATGATTGTTCACAATTTCATAGGCAAGTTTATCAGCAGGTATTTCTTTAAATACACAGGTTTGCTGCCGTTTGGCCTCTGCAATGCGGTTGTTGATAATCTCGTTTTTCCCGGGCAGCAATGCAACAACAGCCAGTACAGCAAACAAGGCAGCAGCCGCAAGGGCATACCTGTTCCTCATCGAAGCACTTATTTCAGGCTTCCGGTCGTTGACCTTGTTCTCGATGTACCATGTAGCCACAAAAGCACCAACGGCCATCAGGGCAAGCAGAAAACCGAATGTGATTCCTGAAATGCCCAGGTAATCCGATATCCTGACCTGTCCTAAATTACTGGCAGTATAAATACCCTCAAGCAATGGAAATGATTCAATGAACACCCATACCCCCAAAACAGCACCAACAATAAATGCCAGGGCATCGAGTTTGCCAATGGCAAGGGCACAGACACTGGTGCCGGGGCAAAATCCTCCGATAATAAATCCGGCCCCCATGATTACCCCGCCGAGCAGGGCCGATTTCAGAAAGGCAGGATTGACATAGATTACCTCAAGGTCGAGCAATCCATAATGGCCCATCAGCAATACACCCGCCATTGCCGTAACCCCGGCAGTAAAAAACACACGCAGCACTGTAAAATCGTATCCGTAAAAAAGCCCTACCAGCTTTTTTGTTGATGAAAATCCGGCCTGTTCCAGTATAAAACCAAAGGCAATTCCCAGAAAAAAAGCGATAATCAGGCTAAACTCTTCACTTATTAAAAAAGGCACTAAAGGTCCCATAACAGTAACTATAACCAAAGTTTTCTAAAAAAGTAAGCCAACATATATCCTCCGCCAAATATGGCCAGCATTGTAAGGATTCCTCCCAATGAAAGCACAGCCATTCCGCTAAGGGCCGATCCGCTTGTACAGCCTCTGCCCAGCTGGGAGCCAAATCCAAAGAGTGCACCGCCGATAACTGCCCCAGCAATGCGGATACCGTTGGTAACCCGTGGCCCCTTTTCAAGTTTTAGTCCTGAGCGGTTGGCAAGCACCCCTGAAAAAAAGGCGCCAACAAGGACTCCCAAAACTTCGAACACAAGGAAATTCTTCCACGGCCCTTCCGGATTTTCAGCATTGAACTGTGTATAATAGGCTGTGCCGGCGGCATGCGACGGAGCAACCGACTCCACTGTAGCAATGGCCACACTCTTGAAAGCCCCGCTGGCCCCCAGCCCGCGACCTGTAATATAAATTGTTGCAAGCAACACCAGGCCCAGAAGGAACCCCGCAAGGTAAGGGTTCATATAAGCCCGGGGCTTTACCGATTCATACGTTCTCATATGTTCCAATTTTTTAATAATTCAATTTTTTGCCTGTGTAAGAAAGTTTAAATACCTGCCGGAGCTTCCTCCTCCTCTTCCAGATCCTCGTATCCGGTCATCATAGCCTGAATGTTCGAAACGGGGGTATGCCCTGTAGTAGTCATGTAAACATGCACCACAAGGAAGACCACAAGCAGGATTGCTCCCAGTGTATGCCAGAAAGCAATGCTTTCCAATGAAAAATCACTAATGATTATGGTATCGTTGCGGTCAATTGTTTTATGAAACATATACAGTATGCCCGAAATAATTGTAAGTGGCACCAGCACCAGCTTAAAGCCTAGGTAAACCAATCGCTGAAGCGGGTTAAGTTTCTTTACCTCGGTCTTTTTTATTGGATGTTTTTCACCCCTGAACATACCGATTGAATAAAACCGGATTTGAGCCTTCAGGTTTTTGTGTGTGGGTATGTATTGCTTCCATTCACCCGTTACAAGGTGCCAGAATATTGCAAATATTATAAGCCCGATAAGCATCCACGATGCCATCCGGTGGAACCTTGCAGCATGTTCAAACCCCAGGATATGAACCGATCCATGCACTTCGAACCCGGTCAGGGCAAGAAATATAATTAGCAACGCCTGCGACCAGTGCCAGAAGCGTTCGAACCCCTTATAAATGTAAACTCGTTTCATGCTCCGGTTTTTTTCTTTTTTTATTAATTATCTCAACATCATACTCCTTGCGGACAACCGAGGTGATTATCCTGAAAAGGGCATGCAGTGCAACAGCAGCCAATGCGCCAAAGAACAGGTACCTGCCAAAGAAATTCAGTGTCGGGTTGTAATCACGGCCCGGCAAATAAAATCCGGTAAGCGATGCCAGCCGCCCTTCATCACGGGTATGGCATTCGGCACAGGCAACGGCTTGTTCTTTAGGGGCGACCATATGGTTGACCGGCCAGTACATTTCGGTTTTAACAAAACCGTATTCACCGCTAAAGGGTAATCCAACGCGTTTCATTCCAGCCTCTGAAGCTGTTTGCCAGTCGAAATCCTTCCAGTATGCGCTGTCGCCTTTGGTTTCGGCAAACAATTTGGGCTGTATCAGAATGTTATGCTGCAGGTCGTAAATCTGATCGCCTGTATGAATTTTTACAGGATATATTTTTGATTCCGGGTCTTCATACGATCCATAGAGGGTATTCATCTGTACCGGCACCGATTTGATTGTATCGCCCAGCAAATAGTGGTCAGCGGTTCCATTGAACCACATGTAATCGGGTTTCACATCTTTGGCCCATACAAACGATCCTTTTATTGACTGGTATTCCCAGGTGCTGTCGCTGTTAAATTCCTGGTAGGGTTCACCATCCTTCAATTTACCTGCCTGCGACCAGTTCCAGGCCATCTTTGTGGGATTTACCTTTGCATACTCAGGAATATGGCAGGCCTGGCACGACACCTTTGCATTGTGCCGGTTAAGCAGGTCATCGAAATGAGGGGTTGTTGAATGACATTGCTCACAGGTAGCCCGGTTGGTGTTTGTAGAGGAAACCGAATACAGGCGGCCTTTAATCTGGTGATTTTCACCCGTATGACAGTCGATACACGACATATTCATGCCGTTGGCAGCCATGTGTACATCCACCTGGCGATCTGCTGCCAGGAGTGCAGCCTCCAGATCGCCATGCTTTACATTGTTACCACCTCCACTGTAAAAATGACAACTTCCGCAATTGATTTTACCGGGAGTTCCCACACTTTGCGCAACTTTGGTAAGATTAACCTCCCGGTCGGGGTAACCCGATCGCGCAGAAGCTTTTGAATATTCATCGCTGTTGTCGTGGCAAACCATGCAGTCGACATTCCGTGCATTCTGAAAATCGTACTGATTATTTGTCATTCCAAACCCAATATGACATTTTGCACAACTCAGCTCATTCGACTGTGCTCCCAGGCAAAAGTTGTTAAGTACATTTTTCTTGCCAGCAGCAGCAATCCCCCTCCCTTCGATGTATGAAACACGCTCCCAGTTCCAGTGTGCCGAATTCATTACCTCTTTATGCCTTTCGGTATGACAGCCAATACAGGTTTCGGTAACATCCTGCGGAGTTTCAAAAGTACGCTGCAATTGAGGAAGTAAACTGTGGTTTACGGAGGGAACGGGTTTTACAGCATATTCCTGCTTTAATTTCTCGAGTTTCAGGTTGTAATATTCATCCGCGGTGTTAAAAATATTTATCAACACCAGCACGCCAACTACAAGAATAATTATTGCCAAAACGGTTCTTTTCATAATTGTTGCACAGATTTTTTCAAAGACTTACTTTTTCCGGGCATAATATTATCCAAATATACAGATATATCAATATAAAAAATTCCAAGACAAAAATGTCTTCAATTTATACTTATATAATTAATTGATTATTCGGAGGTTACAATAAAATGTTTTACGGCATATGTTCTAATATAAATTCATTCTAAACAAAACAAGCCGCCAGCGAAGGCTAAAAAAAAACGGACCTGCAGTTTTGGAAATGTTCCCCCCATTGTGCGGGTGTTGATTCCAGTTTTACCAGGTAATCCCTGGTCGCAATCAATGCGCATCGATGCCATGCAGCATACGCAGGGAATGTTCAAGTGTTTTATTGATTTCGGTTAAATATTCATTCACTCCGGCAGTACTGCCGGGCAGCACGTACACAAGTGATTTTCCCATTACCCCTGCAATGCTTCTGCTCAAAAGCGCATTTGGTTTAACGGATCCGTATTTATATCTGATCAATTCCATTATACCGGGGATTTCCTTGTCGAGCAATTTTCTGACTACATCGGGTGTAATGTCCCTGCTTCCGATACCTGTGCCGCCAGTGGTTACAATTATATCAATTTCATTGTCCGAAAGCCTTTGAATTGTGTCCTCCAACATGATTCCATCATCGGGCAGCAATATATTTTCAATTTCAACAGGCCGGTTATTTTGGGTAAAGAAATCCGACAGAATTTTGGCAGCAAGCGGGCCGCTTTTATCGTTGTAGACGCCATTGAAGGCCCTGTCGCTCATGGTTACCACTGCTATTTTAATCACTCTGGGAATGTAAGCAAGCACATCGTCCACTCTCAGGGTGCCGGTACCCAGCACCCTGCAAAATATACCTTCAAGGGGCATTATGCAATTGCCCGAAATTTTCATTATTTCGCATCCGTTGTGGCATTTTTTTCCGATTTGCGTAACTTCAAGAAGTACGTTTCCAGATTGAAACCTGTCGAGCACGCGGGTCTTGTGCAGTTCGAATCCTTCGGTTGAAATGTTTTCACCAAAATCACCAAAATTAAAAGCACGTTTATTCTGTACCTCAGCCTTTCTGATGCTTTCCACTGCCAGCAGGCTTACCTGCCGGTGCCACCGGCCTGCATGGGCATCATTCAGAAACCCTGTTTCGGTGATCTCGGCCTCCTCAACAGGCAGCTTTATTGTTCCTTTTTTTTCAGAAAGGTTGAGAGATTTAATTTTAACGTGAATCATTGTTTTTGTTTATCAAGTAGTTTAATCTCCCCCAGCATCATATTTTTATCAACTGCCTTGCACATATCATAAATCGTAAGCAGAGCAACAGACACTGCAGTTAAAGCTTCCATTTCCACGCCCGTTTTACCTGTGCATTTAGCTGTTGCTACAGCTCTTACTCCGTCGGGGTGCACAATAAGTTCAACTGCAATCATTGAAAGCTGCACCTGATGGCAAAGGGGTATCAGGTTAAATGTGTTTTTTGCAGCCTGAATTCCCGCCACACGGGCCACAGAAAACACATCCCCTTTTTCGATGGCGTTTGTTTCAATAAGTTGCAATGTTTGTTTGTGAAGGAATATTTTTCCGGCAGCAACAGCTGTTCGTTGCTGGTCGGGTTTGGAACCGACATCCACCATGTTTGCCTCTCCTTTTTCATTCAGATGCGAAAAATGATCTTTCATACGCAGTAAATCTTTAACCTCCAATATTATAAAAATCGTCGCTGGTATTCAGGGTTCCCCTTAAGGGTTTTTTCTGCAGGGCCAGCAAAAAGGCTTCCCCGATTCCGAACTCTTTAATGCTGTAACTTTTATTGCTGAACAGGCAAGGTTTAATAAATCCGTCAGCAGTCAATCTTAACCTGTTACAAACAATGCAATTTCCGCCCTGCCCACCTTCCACCCGTGAGAATTCTCCTTTTTCCAAATTCATTTGGGTTATGAATCGGATCTGGAGTCCTTCATTGGCTGCAAACCTTTTAATCTGATGGTACTGTTGATTGAATTGGCCGTTCAGACGTACCACATTCAGTTTGATTGGAAATAAACCGGCCACCCGGGCTGCCTGGATACCTGCATAAACATCTTCCAGTTTACCCCCGCGGGTAATTTCTTTATACTGAACAGGAGAAACAGAATCGAGGCTGATGTTTATCCGTTTCAGGCCGGCTTGTTTTAAGGAATGAGCGTATTTGGCAAGCAGCACGCCATTTGTTGTCATAGTCAATTCTTCCATCCCGCTGATGGTCTGCAACATCGAAACCAGGTCAACGATTCCTTTCCTTACAAGAGGTTCTCCTCCTGTCAGACGCACTTTTGTAATTCCCAGCCGCACACCGGTTTTAACCACATCTGCAATTTCTTCAAAGCTTAATATGTTTTGCTTGTCAAGCAACCGTATCCCTTCCTCAGGCATGCAGTAAACACAGCGCAGGTTACACCGGTCGGTAACAGAAACCCTCAGGTATGTTATATTTCTTTTATAGCGGTCGTACATTTACCAGCGCTCCTTTTTCAATTTTCTCAATCCCTTTCTCTATTTCCATCAGGCAGGATACCCCACCCAATGCATGGATATGGGCAGAACCATGAAAATCAACCGGAACAACCTCCATATCTCCTGTTAGGTTGGCAGGTAAAAAGACTGTCCGGCCGGCATTACCCCGCACCAACTCCCGGCCCAGCGGAAGTTTATATACAACAGGCTCAAATTCATATCCTGAAAGGGCAAATAAAAACGGCTTTACAAATAGTTCAAACTGCACAAAGGAAGATACGGGATTTCCCGACAATCCAAAGCAATACAGATTATTTTTTCGGGCAAAGACCATTGGTTTGCCAGGTTTAATTGCTATGGAATGAATAAGAGTATTAAAACCAAGTTTTGCAAGAATGCCGGGAACCAGGTCAAAATCACCAACCGAGACTCCTCCCGTTAACACAATTACCTGATGTGTTTCGAATGCACGGGCAAGTTCATGCATCAAGGCATTCTGCTCGTCAGGTAAAATTCCTCCATAATAAGCCGGTATATTCATTTCAGCCAATTGCCCGATCACCTGCGATGAATTGGTATTACGAATCTGAAAAGACAACGGTTTCACATGCGGTTCCACCAATTCGGTACCTGTGGCAAATACTGCCAACTGCGGTTGCCGGTAAACCAAAGGACGGAATATTCCGGCGCCTGCCAACAAGGGCAGATGCCTTGATGTAATAAAGGTGGATTTGCCCAGAACTTTATCTCCCGTTTTAATATCTTCCCCTTTATAACAAATGTGGTTCACCCGATCGGTACCTATCCAGCGCACCTTGCCTGAATCCATTATTGCGGCATCTTCCTTTTTAAACACAAAGTCGGCACCGGCAGGTACCACTGCCCCTGTCATGATTTTAAAGCATTGATTTTTTGAAATCTCTTTTTCAGGCAATTTCCCGGCATGAATGGTTTCCACCACTTCAAGTACATTCTGCAAATCGGCTTCCCGGCATGCAAAACCATCCATTGCCGATTTATTAAAGGGAGGCATATCGCTGTCATAAAACACATCCTCAGCCAGCACCCTGTGAAGGGCGTGCTGCAATTCAACCGGTTCTGAAGGCAATTTATCAACAGTTGAAATAATCAGTTCGACAGCCGTTTTATGTTCAAGCATCTGTTATAAATTATTCGCTGCAATCAGCACATTGTGCAATAAGTTATTTCCATTTCAAAAATAAAAAAGTTTAACACTGGCAAAAATCAAGACAGAAGCGAGCAAATAGGTTAACCGGAGGGAAGAAAATGTTTCTCTTCCCAGATATGCCCCGGCCAGGCTTCCGGCAATTCCCAGAGCAACCATCAGGTAAATTTCCTCTACCGGATGAAATGCCTTACTGGCACTTAACCCGGCAATTCCACTTGCTGAATTTAAAAAAATAAACAACGCTGAAACTGCAGCGGTTTGTTTTATTGTTGCCCATTTTAGCAACAACAGCACCGGACTTAAAATTATTCCGCCTCCAATGCCAATCATGCCCGAAAAAAAACCAAGAAAAGCACCGATAACAAGAGCTAAATAATGGTTAACAGGTTTCAATTCCTCCGGCTTATTTGCTTTAACCAACATTCGGACAACGGCTATAAGCAGAAAAACACCAAGAATGATTTTGTACGCAGCAGGATTGATCTCAATTTTTGCCCCAATAAATGCCATCGGAACTGATAACAGCATGAATGGCAGCAGCAATCTGAACCTGAAATATCCTCCTCTGTAATAGGAATAGAATGAAATTCCGGCAACAAAAAGATTAAGTACCAATGCCGATGCCCTCATGTTATGGGGTGCTACTGAGAAGAGGGCCATAATGGCCAGGTAAGCACTGGCACCGCCGTGGCCTACCGATGAATATAGTACAGCAGTAAAGAAAATCAATGCATAAAGGATAATTCCGGTTTCCAGCATGCCATGTCTTATTGATTAAAGAATAATAATTCTGTTCATCGGATCGGTTTCTATATGCTCCGTTAATAAAAAGACTAATTTAGGATTTATCTTAAAATTTTTTCAAGGAAAAGCCGCATGATCGTACAAGAGTTCCAAAAATATACCGGAAGTACTGCAGTTTAATTTGTTTCAGTTGCTATCACGCTCCTCATCTGTCTGTACAATTATTTTGCCTATCTGTTCTTCCTTTTCGTCTACCTTCTTTTCCACTTTTTCAATCCGGTTCTTTTTATCTTTCGATTTGGCTTTGTTCAGCCATTTCTTGAAAATGGGGATCTCGGTGCTCAACAAAAACAACCCCCCAAATAAAAAAATGTACCCCAGGGGAATAAAAGGAACAACCATAAAAACCAAACCCAGCAGCAAAATAACAGCTCCGGTTACCGGCCGCAGGTATTTTTTATGTTCAGGTTTTATTTTAAATACCTTATTCATTTAATACTTATTTATTCAGAGAACGAGTTAATGCATTGATAATTAATACAACAATTTACAACAGGAAGGGGTTTTTAAAAAAAACAGATTTCATAGCGCAGCGAATTGCAGCTATTAAAAATTCCAGGTAATTGTAGCTCCCAGCATTCGGGGATTACCCTGCACAACAGTAGGCATTCCCAATATTCCTCCCCAATGGCCGGCACTGGAAATGTATTTTTGATCAAGCAGATTAGTACCGTGAATATGAAGCACCAGGTTGGAATTATCCAATTCAATTCCGGCACTTCCATTAAGCAAGCCATATGCATTCTGGTCGGTTCCCGGGGAATTTGCTTCGGTAAACCAGAAATGGGATTTCCAGGTGAACCAGGGCGTAGCAAACAACCGCATACCTTTCGCAACAGTTGCTTTGGCAGTGAATCCAGCTGAAAAGCTGTGTTCAGGTGCCCGGGCAAAGCTGTTCCCCGAATAAATAAACTCATTGCCATCAATTCCTGTGGAATCAAATGCCGATTTCAGCCAGCTGTAATTGCCAAACAGATCGAATCCTTTTATGATCGCTGCCTTAACCAGAGTCTCAATACCATAAGAAATTCCCTTTCCATTATCAGTTTGCAGACCGGTCTCTGAAATCTCTCCCCACTGAAAGGTTTGCAGATTGAGATGTTTACGGTAAAACCCGGTCGTATTCCAATAAACTCTTTGCTTTATTGTAGTATTCCATCCGGCTTCTGCGCTGTTGACCCTCTCAGCTTCCAGCACTATTGGCCGGCTGTCCCAGGCAAACAGGAGTGTTTGTGGTTTACGGGCACGTGCCGCTTTTATATATAAAGTAAAGTTTTCGTTCCATCGATAAGTTATACCGGCTTCAGCTGCAACCGATAAAAAATTCCCGGACAGCTCCTGTTTATCAGAAGGAGAAAAAAGCAAATTGGGTGAACTGTTGCTGAATTGCCCCAGGCTGGACTCGTCACCTGCGGTAAACCGCGAACTGTAATTTAATTGCATTCTGTCGTAAAAGCCACGTGCGCCGCCTGTGAAAAATAAAACTTCATTCAATCTGTATGTAAAATGCAGGAAAGCCTGTGTCGATTGGGTCAGCCGCTCATTTACATTTTCTTCGGTGTGCAGTCCCGTCAGGGGGAAATCACCCATAGGCACAGGATTCAAAGGCTGTGGGTGCACAGGGAAGCGGCTTTCTGATGGCATGACAGGATTTCCGGGTGCATTCAGTATGGAATAAATCAGCTCGTCGTTTGAAGAAAGGGAGTGATGCCTGTTATTTCTTTCACTGCGGTAACTTACTCCTGCCGAACCGTTCAACCGGCTTTTTCTGGAGAAATTGTACCTCAATTCCTGAAAGAACAGTTCCCGGTTTTGTTCATCTTCCATTTCCAGAGCCGGCAATGGTGTACCATCGGCATCCCATACATCGGAAACATTTTCCTGACGGAAAGAACTGATGGATGTGAAATAGTTGTGCTCGTTGAAAAAATACCTGTACTTCATTGTTCCGTTCATCTGCACCTGACCGGAACCCAATTCATTTCCCCGGTTTAAGTAAACGCGGTTATCAAAAATTCCAGCGTCGTATTCCCCGGTCTTGTACCATGGATTCATAAAAGCTGTTCCAGAATTTTCATTCTTCGAAATTTCAAATGTGATGTCGAGTTTATGATTATTGACGGGCAGGAAACCAAGGGAAAACCTGCCTGCATAATTGTTTCTGGCGTGTAATTTTCCACCTGCATCGTTTTCCACGAAACCATCGGCTGAAGAATAGAGACCCGCTGCCCTTATAAACAGCATTTTATCAATTAAGGGCAGATTTACAGCTGCACGGGCTTCTTTTGAACCAATATTCCCACCTCCGGCAGTAATATATCCGTTAAAATCGTTATCCGGTTTACGGCTCGTCAAATTTACAGCTCCGGCAAGGGCATTACTTCCAAACAAGGCATTGTGAGCTCCTTTAACCACTTCTACCTTCTCCATGTCAAACAACAGTGGTGAAACAGTTCCCGAATTTATTACCGGCACTTCATCGAAGAATACCCCAACCGATTGTGCTGTTTCGGGAAAAGCGGGGGAATGGTTTGAACCATTCATTGAAAAAGTAGCTTTACCTGCTGCCAGCTCTTCATACCAGAATCCGGAATTATAATCACCCAGGGTACTGAAACCGGTAATATTAAGTTGATCGGCAAATGTTTTTGTAACAACTGAAATTGATTGAGGCACATCCGGTATATGTTGTTCGCGTTTTTGTACAGTCGTATATACCGGTTCCAGATGAACCATCTCCTTGTCAAGAGCTACATAATGGTCGTTATACCCTTGCTGCAATACGTAATCGATTGTTTTGGTGCGGTAGCCGATGCACGAGATTTTTAACCTTAACCTGCCGGTTGGCAGGTCGGACAGCATAAACTGGCCAAATTCATTTGTATGCACCAGGCGCTTTATTCCTTCTATCTCAACACTGGCACCCGGAACAGGTATTTTATTAATATCACGCACCAATCCACGAAAAATAACCTGGGGCAGGTTTTCACTTACCCGCTCCACATCACGGTATTTCCGTTTCACCCTTCCCTGGGTTTTTGGCTGAGCGAATGCTGTAAGAACAAAAAGGATCAGAAATAAAAATATCAGAGCACGTCTCATTTGTTAAACATATTACCTATCAAAACGAAACGTGCCCGATTTAATTTTCCTATGTGCCATTTTTTATTTTAAAATTCAACGCAATACCTACCCGATGTTTTTCAGATAAGCATCGACTCCGCGGGCAGCATTGTTTCCAGCTTCAATAGCATGAACAACCAGGCTGGCTCCTTTTTCGGCATCACCTGCAGCAAATATCTTTTTCACTGAAGTTTGCTTCTGATTATCGACCTTCACATTACCCCTTGGATCGTACTCCACGCCGAGCGATTCCAGTAAACCATTGTGCACAGGCTGTGTAAAACCCATCGACAACAGGACCAATTCGGTATTGAGTAACTGGCTGCTACCTTCCACTTCGTTCATTACCCACCTGCCATTTTCATCTTTCGACCATTCCACCTGCACTACCTCGGCCTGTGTCACATTTCCGTCATTATCACCGACAAGCCGTTTTGTCGACAAACTCCAGCGGCGGG
>OBJA01001502.1_pt1 | contig 15788 bp, 12 predicted proteins | sample 1519751 | NCBI WGS metagenome assembly OBJA01 (sample SAMEA3881238, study PRJEB22517) | soil metagenome | biome: lake sediment; feature: soda lake sediment; material: sediment, water from around vicinity | place: India | collected 2013-12-23 | depth 3 m | reverse complement strand
ATGCTGCGCTCATGCGTGATCAGCACGATGGTCGTGCCCTGCCTGTTCAAATCGATCAGCATGCGCATGATGTCCTCCCCCGTACGGCTGTCAAGATTGCCCGTGGGCTCGTCCGCGAGTATCAGGCTCGGCGAATTGACAAGCGCGCGCGCGATGGCCACGCGCTGACGCTGACCACCCGAAAGCTCGCCCGGAAAATGTGCTGCGCGTTCGCTAAGGCCGGTCATCTCCAGCAGCTCGGCAGATTTTTTTCGCCGCTCCTTGATCGGCGTGCCCGCATACACCATCGGCAGCTCGATATTCTGCCGCGCGGTCAGCGAAGGCAGCAGATAAAAAGACTGAAATATAAAGCCGATACGCCTGTTGCGCAGATACACCTTGCTCTGGTTGGATAAGCGGCGCACATTGGTGCCTGCAAATATGTAATCGCCGCTCGATTGCGTATCAATGCAGCCGAGTATGTTCATCAGCGTGGTTTTGCCGCTGCCCGATTTGCCCATGACCGCAATGAAGCCGCCCTGACGGATATTCAGCGAAATGCCGGACAGCGCATGCACGCTGGCCTCGCCGCGCCCGTAGGTCTTGTATAAATTCTTAACCTCTATCATGGCTTAACCGTTGACCCTCCTGTATGCCTCTTGGAGACATCACAACGCGCTCGCCTGATTCCAGCCCGCCGATCACTTCCACGCTGAACGAATCTTCAAAGCCTGTCACAACGGCCCGCTTTCGCGCAATGCCTTCTTCATCCATCACGAACACGCAGCGATCGCCCGTAATGCAGTCAGAGGGGATGGCGAGCACGCTGTCTTTTCTGCCCAGCACGATTTTCAGATCAACGGATGCTCCAAGCATTTTGGCAAAGCCTTCTTCGGGCTTGATTTCAACCTTGGTCATCGAATCGAATGACGAAATATCGCCTTTGTCCATCGCCGCTACCCCGATTTTGGTCAGCGTGCCCTGATACCGCTTGCCGTCTGTATAAATGATAACATCCATACCGACACTCAAGTTGCGTATATCTTTTTCGTATACATATCCGAAAATCAGCGGCTCCTCGGTATCGGCGATCACCATCGCCGGCACGCCGGGAGCCAAAACCTCGCCTTTGTTGACATTCACCGCGATAACAGTGCCCTTGATGGTGCTTTTGAGCGTCATGGCCTCAACTGCCGTTTCAAGCTGCTCAACAGCCAATTCGGCAAGCGCGATTTGTTTTTCGGTGACACCAGCGCCTTCAAGCAACGGCGCACTCATGCCAATATCGCCAAGCTCCTGCGCGAGCGATGAGGTGACCGCCTGTATCTGCTCGGCAGCCTCTGAGCCAAACGCTTCGTTGAAAGAATCGTAATCATAGCCGGTGGTTTGAGACAGCGCAAGCGCGAGCCTCGCCTTTTCCTGCTGCACGGCATACCCGCCGCCCTGCTGTGCCATCACTGCCTTTGCGGTGGCCTCTCGCATCGCCTCTGCGCGAAGACGTGCTTCTTTGAGCTGTGTGACGGCATGCTTGTTATCCAGCGCCAGCAGCACATCGCCCGCGCTCACTCTGCTGCCTTCCGATACCGTCACTTCAGATACCGTGCCGCCCGTCTCACTCATCACGTTGTATACACGCACCGGCGCGACATCGCCCGAAAACTCCAGCGTGTTTTCCAGATCGAGAATTGTGACCGTGTAAAGACTCACAATGGTGGGCGGATCGCTCTCATTAAAATACAAAAACCAGCCGACCGCAATCACAGCCAGCACGGTTATCAATAGTATCATTTTCTTCATACAAATACCCCCTTTTAAAACTGTTTACTGCCGATTTTAGTTTGGCAGAAAAATTGATACGATATTCTTAAAAAAGGCGTTGCATTTTTATGCATTTCTATGTATAATTATTAATATCTTATTCAAGGAGGCAAAACCATTGGTCAATGTCAGTGTGATTGGTGCCACAGGCTACGCAGGAGCGGAGCTGATGCGCCTGCTATCAGGCCACAAGCAGGTGCGTGTTGCGCATGCCGTATCCAAAAGCTTTGCGGGGCAGCGCATGAGCAGTGTGTACAGAAGCTTTCTTCACCACGACTATACGCTCGAAGAGATGGATGCGGATGCCATCAGCCGCGACAGCGATGTGGTATTCACCTGCCTGCCGCACAAAAAATCAAGCGAGGTTGTGCCTTTGCTTCTTGAAAAAGGCGTGCGCGTGATCGATCTGTCGGCCGATTTTCGCTATAAGGATGCAGACGTTTATGCACAGTGGTACAATACCGCTCATCCCGCTAAAGAGCTGCTTTGCCAAAGCGTGTTTGGAATGCCGGAAATTTACCGCGAAAAAATCAAAAAAACGCAGCTGGTGGGCAACCCTGGCTGTTATACGTCCTGCGCGATACTGGCGCTCTATCCGCTGCTGAAAGCGGGCGTTATCGAAAAGAATGGCATCATCATCGATGCCAAATCGGGCACAAGCGGTGCCGGACGCAACGAGCAGACCGCTTTATTGTTCTGCGAGGTGGATGAAACGGTTAAGGCCTACGGCATCGCATCGCACCGCCACACCTCCGAGATCGAGCAGGAAATATCGCTTGCGGCCGGCAGTGAAATCATCGTTTCTTTCACGCCGCATCTGCTGCCGATAAAGCGCGGCATCATCTCCACGATATACGCCACGCCCAAAGCCGACGAAGCGGGCATCATGGCGGCTTACTCTATGTATGAGGGCGAGCCTTTTGTGAAGGTGTACGCGCAAGGCGTGCCTGAGATCAAGCATGTGGCAGGCAGCAACAACTGTGCCATAGGGTTTGTGCTTGATAAGCGCGCAAATAGGCTGGTTATTGTCTCGTGCCTTGATAACCTGATAAAAGGTGCTTCGGGCAACGCGGTGCAGAACTTGAATCTTCTATGCGAATTTGACGAGAATGAGGGCTTAAATGATACAGGATGGTATTTATAATATGGATAAGTATTTTGAAAAGGCGAATATACTGATTGAGGCGCTGCCGTATATACGGCGGCTTTTCGGCAAAACGGTGGTCATCAAATACGGCGGCGCGGCAATGCTTTCGACAGAGCTTTCCGAAAAAATCATGCAGGACATCACGCTGCTCAAATATGTGGGTATGCGTCCCATCGTCGTGCACGGCGGCGGCGGCGATATCAACAAGCTGCTCGCGCTCTATGACATAGAGCCGCAGTTTCATAACGGGCTGCGGGTGACCGACAAGGCCACGATGGATGTGGTGCAAATGGTACTGACCGGCAAAATCAACAAGGATATCGTCTCACAGCTTGGCGTGGCGGGTGCAAAGGCCATCGGCCTTTGCGGCAAGGATGCGGGGCTGATACAGGCCGAGAAGCTCGTGCCCGAAGATGGGGCCGATTTGGGGCTTGTTGGGCGCATCACAGGCATTAACACCAAGCTGCTAAACACGCTGTCGCAGGATGAATACATCCCCGTCATCGCACCCATCGGAGTGGGTGAGAACGGCGAAACATACAACATCAACGCAGATACCGTCGCGGGTGATATCGCGGCGGCGCTGAGCGCTGAAAAGCTGATGTTTTTGACCGACATCGACGGCATTCGCAGCAACCCGGATGATCCCGATACGCTGATATACGAGATATCGATCGATGAGATATACAAATACATCAACACAGGCGTAATAAACGGCGGCATGCTGCCCAAGGTGGAGGGCTGCATCAAGGCGATCAAAAGCGGCGTGAAACGCACGCATATATTGAACGGCACGATACCGCACCCCATTATTCTTGAAATATTCACCGATACCGGTATCGGAACGATGGTCAGGGAGTCATGATTATGGAATTGGATTTGATCAAAGCACTCGATGAAAAATACTACTTCCCCGTTTTCGGGCAAAGGCTGCCCGTTACCTTCGTGCGCGGTGAGGACGTGTATCTGTTTGACGGCGAAGGCAAACGCCACACCGATTTTCTCTCGGGCATTGCGGTCAACTGCCTTGGCTACTCGGACGCGGGCTTTAAAAAGGCTCTGTGCGAAACGGTTAATAGCCTGCTGCACACCAGCAACTACTTCTATAACGAGAATCAGGCCAAATTCGCAAAGCTGCTGTGCGACGCGACCGGCTATCAGAAAGTGTTTCTCTCAAACAGCGGTGCGGAGGCCATGGAGGGCGCGCTCAAGCTTGCGCGCAAGCATCATCACGATAAAAACAGCCCGCGCACGCATTATGTGACGATGCGCAGCAGCTTTCATGGGCGCACGCTGGCTACGCTCGCGGCAACCGGACAGGAGAAATTCCATGTGCCGTTCAGGCCGCTGCCGTGGGCGTTTGATTATGTGCCGCCCAACGATATGGCGGCGCTGGAGGCTGCGGTCAGCGACAAAACGGCCGCCGTTGTGATCGAGCCCATCATGGGCGAGGGCGGCATCATCGAGATCACGCCCGCCTATTTCGCGGCTGTGCGGGCCATCTGCGATAAGCACGGCGCGCTGATGATCGCGGACGAAATACAAACGGGCATGGGACGCACGGGCGAGCTGCTCGCCTCCCCCGCGCTTGGCGCAAAACCCGATGTGATTGTGCTGGCCAAATCACTGGGCAGCGGCATCCCTGTCGGCGCTTTTCTGGCACACGGCGAAGCGGCGAAGGCTTTCGGTCCGGGAGACCACGGTTCCACCTTCGGCGGCAATTATCTTGCGAGCGCAGCGGCGCTTTATGTAACCGATAAACTGCTTCACAGCGATATACTCGAAAACGTGCGCCAAACGGGGCTGTACTTTAAGCAGCGCCTTGAGGCTCTTAAGCAAACCTGCGCGCCCATCGTGCAGGTGCGCGGACGCGGATTGATGCTCGGCATCGCGCTTGATGAGCGGCTTGAAGCCAAAAGCATGCAGAAATCACTGCTTGGCGCCGGGTTTGTCACAGCCACGGCGGGCGGCAACGTGCTGCGGTTCCTGCCGCCTTATGTGATCGGCAAGGCTCACATCGACGCGCTGATTGATGCGCTTATCACACTGCTGTAAAACGGAGGACACAATGCCCAAAAGAGAAGACCTGCAAAAAATCATGGTGATCGGTTCGGGTCCCATTGTCATCGGTCAGGCGGCGGAGTTTGACTATTCGGGCACACAGGCCTGCCGTGCGCTGCGCGAGGAAGGCTATGAGGTGGTGCTGATCAATTCGAATCCGGCCACCATCATGACCGATGAGGAGATGGCCGACCGCGTGTATATCGAGCCCATCACGCTTGATACAGTATCCAAGATACTGCGTGCCGAGCGCCCGCAGGGCATCATCGCCACACTGGGCGGGCAGACGGGGCTGAATATGGCAGTGGAGCTTGCCGACAGCGGCATACTTGCTGAGCTTGACATCGAGCTTTTGGGCACATCACTCGAATCGATTCGCCTTGCCGAAGACCGCGAGCTTTTCAAGCAGACGATGGAATCCATCGGCGAGAAAATCGCGCACAGCTGCATCGCAGGTTCTATAGCCGAGGCCGAGGCCTTTTCGCAGGAAGCGGGCTTCCCCATCATCGTGCGTCCGGCCTACACGCTGGGCGGTACGGGCGGCGGCGTGGCGCATCATATGGAGGAGCTTAAAAACATCACGGCGCAGGGGCTCTCTTTCTCAATGATTGGCCAGGTGCTGCTCGAGCAAAGCGTCGCAGGCTATAAGGAGATCGAATACGAGGTGATGCGCGACGAGAAGGACAACTGCATCGTCGTGTGCAACATGGAGAATTTTGATCCTGTGGGCATACACACCGGCGACAGCATCGTCATCGCGCCGTCGCAGACGCTCTCGGACAAGGAATATCAGATGCTGCGCAGTGCTTCGGTGCGCATCATACGCGCACTCAAAATAAAGGGCGGCTGCAACATACAGTTCGCGCTTGATCCGGATAACTACGATTATGTCGTCATCGAGGTGAATCCGCGCGTTTCGCGCTCATCGGCGCTGGCGAGCAAGGCCACGGGCTACCCCATCGCACGGGCGGCGGCCAAGATTGCCGTGGGTTACGGGCTTGATGAGATCATCAACCCAATCACCGGCGAGACGTGCGCCTGCTTTGAGCCCACGCTCGATTATGTGGTCACCAAGGTGCCGCGCTGGCCGTTTGACAAATTTGTCACCGCGACGCGCACACTGGGCACGCAGATGAAGGCCACCGGCGAGGTGATGGCGATCGGGCGCAATTTTGAGGAATCGCTGCTCAAGGCCATCGACAGCCTTGACGTGAAGCTTGATTATCAGCTTGGCATGAAGAGCATCGCGTCATGGAGCGATGAGGAGATTGAGCGCTCGCTGAAAAACCCGGATGACGAGCGCATATTCGTCGTGTCCGAGGCGCTTGACCGCGGCTACTCGATCGATGAGATATTTAAAATCACCCGTATCGATAAATTTTTCATCAGCAAGCTGCTCAACATCATCAATATTGCGGGTGAGCTCAAGCGCCATACCATCGACACGCTGCCCAAAGCGCTGCTGAAAAAGTGCAAACGCTACGGCTTTGGTGACAGCTATATCGCGAATCTTTTGGGCTCGCAGGAGGCGGCCGTCAAGGCGCTTCGGGGCGCACTTGGCATTCGCCCCACATACAAGATGGTGGACACCTGCGCGGGTGAATTTGAAGCCAAAACACCCTACTATTATTCGTGCTACGATAAGGGCGATGAATCGCGCGACAGCGGCCGCAATAAGGTTGTGGTTTTGGGCTCGGGCCCGATACGCATCGGACAGGGCATCGAGTTCGACTACTGCTCGGTGCATTCGGTGCTTGCTCTCAAGCAGTTAGGGTTTGAGTCCATCATCATCAACTCGAATCCCGAGACCGTTTCCACCGACTATGACACCGCCGACAAGCTCTATTTCGAGCCGCTGACACGCGAGTGCGTGCTGGATGTGATCGAGCGTGAAAAGCCCGTGGGCGTTGTGGTGCAGTTTGGCGGACAGACGGCGATCAACCTCGCCGCGCCGCTTGCCCGTGTGGGCGTGCCCATACTCGGCACATCGATAGATGGTATAGACCGCGCCGAGAGCCGCGAGCGCTTCATACAGGCGCTTCAGAAGCTGCGTATACCTGTGCCCGCGGGCGCGACGGCATTTTCTCTGTATGACGCCACAGCCATCGCGCAGCGCATCGGCTTTCCGGTGCTGGTGCGCCCGTCGTACGTGCTGGGCGGCCGCGCGATGGAGATCGTCTACAACACGGATGAACTGACCGAATACATGACGGCGGCGGCCAAGGTATCGCCGGAGCATCCGGTGCTGATCGATAAATACATCACCGGCAAAGAGGTTGAGACCGACGGCATCTGCGATGGACAGAACGCGCTGATCGTGGGCGTGATGGAGCATATTGAACGCGCAGGCGTGCATTCGGGCGACAGCTTTGCGGTATACCCCGCGCAGACGCTTGAGCCGCACACAAAAGAGACGATTGTGGACTACGCCCAGCGCATCGGCATCGAGCTTGGCATACGCGGCCTCTACAATATACAGTTTGTCGTGGACGCTGATCAAGAAGTTTTCGTGCTTGAGGTGAACCCGCGCGCAAGCCGCACCGTGCCGATACTCTCAAAAGTAACCGGCGTGCCGATGGTGGCGGCGGCCACGCGCATCATGATGGGGCAAACGCTGGCCGAGCAGGGCTTTGGCAGCGGGCTTTACAAAGAGAGCCGTTTGATTACGGTCAAAGCACCGGTGTTCTCGTTCTCGAAGCTGACCACGGTGGATATATTCTTAGGGCCTGAAATGAAATCGACCGGCGAGGTGATGGGCACCGATGTCACATACTTAGCGGCGCTCAAAAAGGCTTTCGTGGCCTCGGGTGTGCACCCGCCGCGCATCGATCTGCCGATACTATTCTCGGTAACCGACCGCGACAAGCACGAAGCCGCCGTCTGCGCGAAGCAGCTGCAAGGTATGGGCTTTACGATCAGCGCAACAGACCACACATATGATTTTTTCGCCTCACAGCACATCGCGTGCAGCCTGGTGCAAAAGGAGGATGTGATCATGGCGATAAAAGACCGTAATATTTCGATGGTGATCAACACGCCCACGCGCGGTAAGCTGCGCGATCGGCTCGGGTTCATACTGCGACGAACGGCGATGGAGTTCAACGTGCCGTGCATCACATCGATGGATACGCTTTTCGCGCTGCTGTCCGTGATGAACGCACCGAAAATCATAGAGCACCACATACCGTTAAGCGAATACTTGAAGGGAGACTTTGAATAATGGATTTAATCAGCTATCAGCCGCAAAAAGCGTTTGCGCAAAAGCATTTGCTTTCGCTATCAGATTATACGTCCGATGAGATATTGCAGGTGCTAAGCCTTGGCTTAAAGCTCAAAAAGCAGCTGAAGGAAGGCCTGCGCCCGCCGCTTCTTGCGGGCAAGATACTCGCGATGATATTCACAAAGAGCTCGACACGCACGCGTGTTTCGTTTGAAGCGGGCATCTATCAGCTGGGCGGCACCGCGCAGTTTTTAAGCAGCGCCGACATACAGCTTGGACGCGGTGAGCCAATCGCCGATACGGCCAAGGTGCTCTCGCGCATGGTGGACGGCATCATGATTCGCACATTCGCGCACAGCGACGTTGTGGGGCTGGCGCAGCACGGCTCAATACCCGTCATCAACGGTTTGACCGACCTTTTGCATCCATGCCAGGCACTGGCCGATCTGATGACGTATTATGAATACAAGGGCAGCTTTTCCGGCAAGCTTGCGTATGTTGGCGATGGCAACAACGTGGCGAACTCGCTGCTACTGGGCTGCGCGAAGCTCGGGCTTGATATCGCCGTGGCCTGCCCGATGGGCTTTGAGCCGGATGCGGGTGTGCTGGCGGCAGCAAAAGAGGCGGCCTCAGAAAGCGGCAGCCAAATCACCATCACGCAGGACCCAAAAGAGGCGGCGCACAATGCCGACGCCATCTACACCGATGTTTGGGCAAGCATGGGTCAGGAGTCCGATGCGGCTCATAAGCACGCGCAACTATCCGCGTATCAGGTGAATGAAGCGCTTGTAAAGCACTGCAAAAGCGATTATATCTTCCTGCACTGCCTGCCCGCGCACCGCGGCGAGGAGGTGACAGCCGACATCATCGACGGGCCGCACAGCGCGGTGTTCGACGAGGCGGAAAATCGGCTGCATGCGCAGAAGGCCGTGATGGCGCTGCTGATGGGCGGCAAAAGCGCATGATGATGGAGAGCATCGTGTTCAGAAGGGCCACGCAGGCTGATCTGGCCGATATACGGCACGTGACGCGCAAGGCGTTCGTGCAATACGCCAAGGAAATACGTCGCGAAGACAATGTCGCGGCGCTGCACGAAACCGACGCGCAAATTCTGGACGATATAGCGCGCAAGCATGTGTATGTGTGCGAGGTGGACGGGGAGGTTTCGGGCGCGGTGCGTTTTGAGGTGCTGCATGAGGGCATCGCATATCTCTCGCGTCTGGCTGTCAATCCCGATTGTCAGTCACTCGGCATCGGCGGGCTGCTGCTCGAAAAAGTGCGGCTATGCTGCAAGGCACTGCATGTGCGCGCAATCACGCTGCACACCGCGAGCCGCATGCGCGCGTCCGTGGCGTTCTACTTAAAAAACGGCTATTACATACACTCGATCACGCGCGACAAAGCATACATACGCGCTTTTATGGTCAACGAGCTCGAAGTTATGGATGAGCTGTTCGATTATGAGGCGATCGTGGGCGATCGGTAGTCAATGCGGGCTGGGGTTTATTGTCGCATGTCATTCCGAGCCGAAGGCGAGGAATCCCAAACTACATGATGAAAGCAGTTTAGCTGCTCTCATCAATCCTTATGGGATACTTCGCTGTCGCTCAGTATGACAGCGGGTTTTATTATCGCATTTTTACTATCGTATGTCATTCCGAGCCGAAGCGATACCCTACGGGGCACAGGTAGGCAGAGCCTTCAATAAGAGGGTTTATCGATAGTCCGAAGCACCGCTTATCAACGATGCTTCAAACTGTCAAAAAAGTTACTCACTCAGCCAAAAAGATCTGCTGTGTCAATGCTTAGAAATCTTTGTTTTCAAGCTTGGCGGCCAGATCCGCAAGCGGGCTAAAGTCGGCAACCGGATTGTCCCTGAGCGTTAAGGATTTAAGGTTGACAAGACCGGCCAGCGGACTTATATCGCTGATCTGATTGTTGTGCAGCTGAAGGTGCTCAAGCTGCGTCATAGAGGCCAGCGGGCCCAAATCGGCCACTTGATTAAAGCTCACATTCAGCACTTTAAGCTTTTTCAGCTCGCTGAGCGGGCTTAAGTCGCTGATGCGGTTGCTGTTGAATTCCAATGAGGTCAGATTAACGAAATAGGCGAGCGGACTGATATCTTCAAACTGCGCGCCCGGCTCTTTTTCACTGGCTATAAAAAGCCCTTGCGCCAAAAACGCGTCCTTTTGCGTGATGGGCCGATCATGAATTTCCATCGCGTCACGCAATGCCGCCTCGAACTGGGCATCAGCAAACACGAGCGGTTCATCGGGAACACTGTCGGCACTCAGCAGCTCAAAATCCTTTTCCTCAAGATTAGCGTAGATGGCCTCTATCGGGCTGTAATCGGCTATGGGATTGCCGTTAAGCTTTAGTGCACGCAATGGCAGCCCTTCAAGAACCGATATGTCCGAAACCTGACAGCCTTCCATGAACAGCATGCCCAGCTCCTTCATGTTTGCAATAGCGCTGATATCGCTGACCGAACAGCTGTTAAACGATAAAAAGATTAAATTGCTCAAACCGGAAAGCGCGCTGATGTCGGTGATATCACGATTGCCCCAAATCTGCAGTTCATACAGATTGCGAAGCGACGAAAGCGCGGTGATATCGCTTATGGCATTTCCCGCAAGATTAAGCGTCTCAAGCTTTGTCAGCCCGCCCAGCACGCTGATATCGCTGACGGCGTTGAAACAAAGATTCAATCGTGTCAGATTCACAAAATGCCCGAGTGCGCTGATATTCTTAATCTGCGACTCTTCGGGAATTTGCGGCTGCCACTCGACGGACAAATCAAGCTCGGTGACCTCTTGGGCTTGCTCAATGGTGATGTCACCATCGGGCTTGCCAAGCGCTTCGCGTATCTTTGCTTCCATCGCCGGGTCGGCAAACACGATAACATCGGCCTCATCCGCAGGCGGTTCCTGAACAACAGGCTCGGCACAGGCCGCAGCCGATAACAACATCGCCAACACCATTAATATCCCTAATGCTTTCTTAATCATGTTATTACTCCTCATGCGCTTTATTTTCTGCATAGGCTAATGAAAACCCCTATTAAAAACACGACTAACCTATCGAATTATACCAAGAACGCATACGATTTTAGGTATGCACGAAGCATACTTTGAGCCTATTGAACAAATTGTATGTCAAACAGCGCTCCATCAAGCTGCGCCTGCGCCTGCGCACGCATATCTTCGCTGAAAAGCGCAAACGAGAGGCTCTTTATGCCAAGCAGCGGCGACAGATCGGACACGGGCATGTGCTCAAGGTTGATGGTTGTCAGCTCGCTCAGGCTTGCAACCGGACTTAAATCGTCAATCTGGCAGCCTTTGAGCATCAGCTTTTTCAATTTCGGAAAATGCGTCACGATGCTGATGTCCGTCAGTTGCCTGCTCTCTACCCAGAACGATTCAAGCGCTGTCATTTTTGCACATGCCTTCACATTGCCGTTGTTGATGAGGCAGCCCACAAACATGATGTCCTTCATATTCGTCAAGCTCTCAAGCGCCGTAAAATCACCGATGCTCCCGTTGCCGTTCAGATACAGCGTTTCAAGACTGGATAGCGCCGCGAGAGGCCTGATATCGCCAACGCTGTTCCACGACAGATCGAGCGCACGCAGATTCGAGAAATAGGCAAGCGCATCAATGCTTTTTATTCTCTGCTCTTCGCGCACATCCGGCGCGCTGGCGCTTAAGTCGAGCCGCAGGACGTCCTGTGCCTCTGCGCGGGTGATGATGCCCTCCATTTTACCCATGTTCTCGCGCACACGCTGCTCGAGCACGGCATCGTCGAACACAATGGCCTGTGACGGTTCAAACAGGCTGCTGATAACCGGTATATCGGCGCGGGTGTAGCGGCCGATCCAATAGCCGCCGGAAAACAGCAAAAGCGCACAGATAAAGACAACGGCGATAGTGGCCTTCTTATCCGTTAAACGGCGGCGTTTGAGTGCGCGTTTTATCTGCGATGCTTTGAAATAGCGCTTTGCCGGATCAAAAGCGGTGCAGCGCTTTATGATTCTGCGCAATGACGGTGAGCGGATTTCTGATTGCGCAACGTCGCATTCGCCGGTCAGCAGCCAACAGAGCACCACGCCCAACGCATAAATATCCGCGCGGCTGTCCGTTTGCGCAAAACCATACTGTTCGGGCGGCGCGAAGCAATGTGTGCCCAATGAAACCGTATCGTTTTGCGCATCTTTGTCATAATGGCGCGCAATGCCAAAATCGATCAGCGTTACCTCTTTTGTTTGGGGATCGATGATGATGTTGGACGGCTTGATGTCTCGGTGTATCACCGGCGGATTCTGGCTGTGCAGATACGCCAGTATGTCGCACAGTTTTGCTGCGATATGCACCGCCTCTGCTTCGGGCAAGCGGTTTATGGCGTATGCACCAAGCGGCACACCGGGCACATAATCCCTGATTTCGTACACATGCGCTTCGCTTAAGATGCGCTCGATGAAAGCCGCAAGCCCTTTATGTGAAAGCCCCTCAAACAAGCTTTCCTCTGTGCCGGAGGGGTGCGTGTACCTCTTGGCAACGTACTGCCGATCGCCATGCTTCTCTTTGAGCAAAAACGTCTGGCTGTGGTCATTCTGCGCCAGCAGCTCTGTGGGGATATAGCGCTCAAGCAATGAGTCGGGGAGCTCTTCGGCAAACTGCGCCGAGAATTTTTCGGCATGCGATTTACTCATACCGTCCCTCCCTGCCGATCAGCGGCAGCGAAAGCTCATGCAGCATGGCCTGCGCGTCAAAGAAGCTGATTCTATGCTCAAGGCAGTACATAACTGCAGCATCGCGTTTGATTTTGGGGTAAAGTGCGCTTTTTCCGGCTGCTTTTAACAGCTGCTGCGCATCCTGCACATTCAATGAGAAGCCGAACGCCAGCTGTATCACCTTGTCCCTTGACGGCTGCCGGATGCCGCTGAACAGCTGGTGCCCATACGTTCTGTCGATACCGCATTTTTTGATGACATGCTCGCACACAAGCTCTTTTTCGCTGCAAAGCCTTTGAATGTATTCGCGAAATGAGGTTTTGACGAACGCATCGTCGTATGTGCTCAAAAAGGACTTAAGCCGGGCGGTTTTAAAAAGCCGTGCCATAAGCCTGCTTGTGCTGATTTTGGTTAGAGGCTTTTCCATGGTCCGTCCTTTTCTGTCGGCATGCCGTCAGTGGTGTGTCGCAAAAAATCTATACATCGCCGCATTCTGTTAGATAATTGTTATTATTGTCATACTATCACCCGTATAACCGATATACAAGTAGGCCGCACAAAAAACAAACACCGGCTGACACAACATCAACTGTCATGGCAATCCGGTGTCTTTACGCTGTGGATAAAGTACAGCTCGCTATACTTATGCTTTGTCCGGCCGTGCGATAAAGCAAAACAAAATGAGTATGGCGATGAAGAAAAACGACGGCATCACCTGCGAGACAAAAAGGCCGAAGTTTTCGGCGATAAGGCCCAAAAACGCGGGTATCACGGCCATGCCGATGCTGCCGCTGCAACCGAGTATCGCCATCGATGTGCCCGAAAAGGCCGCGTGCCGCCCCGCTGTCTGCCCTGCCATCAGCGGCCACTGAGACGAGTAGAACAGCCCCATCAGCACGATCATCACCCAAGCGAACGCCTCACTTGAAACGAACGCCGCAATGAACGTGACAAGCGCGGAGAACGCAGCGAGAACGCCCATCAGCAGCCGCGTGGGTATTTTGTTCATCAGGCCGTTGCACAACGCGCGCCCCAGCGTGATCGAGAGCCAAAAAGCGCCGATCGCCAAAGACGATTTGAGCACCGAAAACGAGAGCCCTGCCTCCATGTATTCGCTCATCCAGCCCCACGCGCTCGCTTCCGCGCCGCAGTATAAAAACAAACACAGGCACACCAGCATAAAACGCCAGTCGCGCAGTATCGTGCCAGCGGCTTTAAGCGTGATTCTATTTGTTGCAGACTGTTTGGGTATGCGGATCAGATACGATATCGCGAGCATCAGCATGCACAGTGCGGCAAGCACCACATACACGCTGCGCCATGATACGTTATTCGCAAGGCAGAACCCTGCCACAACAGGGCCGACCACCGCGCCAAGCCCAAATGGTACCGCGCCTTTGTTGATATAGCGTTCCGATTCACCGGGATTCAGATCCAGCATCACTGACGAGACGACGCTGTCGAGCGGGGCGCAAAGGCCGCCTGCAAAAAACAGCGCCAGCAGCGTGAAAGCATAATTTTGCGAAGCTGAGAACGCAAGCAGCGCTATACACTGCACGATCAGCACTGCCGTGAGCACCGTGCGTTTGCCAAACCTGTCGGCCAGTGTGCCGCCCGCCACAACGAAAATCGCAAAGCCTGAAAACTGCGAAGCATACATCAGCCCCGATTGTGCGAGCGTTAGGCCAAACTCGTCCGCCAATGCGCCGAGCATGGGCCCGAGCACGGTTGTCAAAGCGGCAGCCATAAATTTAAAGGCGAAAATGATGTTGTTGGATGCGTGTCTGTTCATGTGTGCCTTCTCCTTGTGGGTATCCGACACAGTATAACACACGCACACAGATTGTTACACCAATTTTTGCGCTATACGGTTATTGCTTTTGCTCCACAAACTGCACCAGCATGCCGTCGGGATCCTGCACGAAGAAAAAGCGTGTGCGGGCACTGGGCGCGAACGGGCCGCTGTGTATTGCGATGCGCTTATCGCGCAAAAAGTCCATTTTCTGCTCAAGGCTGTCCACCATAAACGCGATGGCTGCGCCGCCGCCTGTGTACGGCTCATCCTTGCCGACTATCAGCTCAAGCTGTGTTTCCCCATCGCCCAAAAACGCGATATCCACACCCGGCGTTTCGGCGATGCGCCGTGTGAGCACAAGGCCGACGATATCCTGATAAAACGCCAGCGACTTCTCCATATCGCGCACGTGCAGCGTGCACCAACAAAAATGCATGATTCATTCCTCCATTCTTTCGTAGTATCATACCACTGAGCCTATTTCTGTACAACGAACGATGCTCAAAAGGCGCACTAAAAAAGCATTTTGGAACAAAAACCGCCGGCAAGCGTCATAAAAAAGAGGAGTTGAGTGCCTGCGCGGGGAAATGAATCAGCAGGCAATATTTAAGGGGATAACGAATTGAAGAGATTTATTTGTTTGGTACTGGCACTATGCGTGCTTTTTGCGGCGGGCTGCGCCGAAACCGCGCCGATGATCAATCCGACGCCGGTGCAAATGCCCGCGCCCATACTCGACGAAGACGATGCGCCGGATGATTGGATTGACGGCGAGGAATACACCGTCATTGCGAAGGATTTTCTGACGCTGCGCGACGCGCCCGACACCGGTGCGCAGGCGCTGGATTTGATACCCGCCGGTGAAATCGTGCTTGTTTACGATTTTGAGGGCGATTTTGCTTTTGTGGAGTTGCAGTCGGGGCGGCGCGGCTATGTGCTGGCTGCGTATCTCTCGAACGCGCGCATACCCGAGCAGATGGGCCCGGGCGATGTGTACGCGGCGTATGTCAACGAATTTTTGAGCCTGCGCGTCTCGTCC
>OBJA01001501.1_pt1 | contig 15798 bp, 17 predicted proteins | sample 1519751 | NCBI WGS metagenome assembly OBJA01 (sample SAMEA3881238, study PRJEB22517) | soil metagenome | biome: lake sediment; feature: soda lake sediment; material: sediment, water from around vicinity | place: India | collected 2013-12-23 | depth 3 m | reverse complement strand
CATGACGCCGAAGCGCGGCCGGATCTCGTCGCGGAACTTGGTCTGGATCTGGTAGAAGTTCGCCGGCAGCTGCTTGTAGCTGCGGATCTCGCGCCGGATCAGGTCGGTGATGATCTCCTCGTGCGTCGGACCGAAGCAGAACTCGCGATCGTGGCGGTCGCGCAGGCGCAGCAGCTCCGGCCCGTACTGTTCCCAGCGGCCCGACTCCTGCCACAGCTCGGCCGGCTGCACCGCGGGCATCAGCACTTCCTGCGCCCCGGAGCGGTTCATCTCCGCGCGCACCACCGCCTCGACCTTGCGCAGCACGCGCAGGCCGAGCGGCAGCCAGGTGTAGAGCCCGGCGGCGAGCTTGCGGATCATGCCGGCGCGCAGCATCAGCCGGTGGCTGACGATCTCGGCGTCGGCGGGGTCTTCCCTTACTGTAGCGAGCAGGTAGCGTGACAGGTGCATGGATGTCGTCCGAGGTTAGAATCTGTTCCAGGCCGACTTCCGCTTCCAGCGGATCTTCGGGATGATCAGCCCGATCACCATGCCCAGCAGTATGACGCCGGCGCCAACCACGAACCAGTCGCGCGCGGTGCGGTCGCGCAGGGCCTCGTTCTGCTGCTGCAGCATCTGGTGGTCGCGCTCGAGCCGGCTCAGCTGCTCCTTGAGCGTGCGGTTCTCGTCGTCCAGGGCGAGCGCGCTGGCCGAGGTGCGGCGGATGCGGTTGAGCTCCTGCTCCTGTTCCTGGTTGGACTTCGTCAGCTCCTCCACGCGCCGGCTGAGCTCGGTGTTGCTGCCGCTCGCCGTGCGCTGCTCCTCCCTGAGCTGGCGTATGGTGGTGTTGTGCCGGGCGATCTCCTGCTCGGCGCGCGCCAGGCGCTCGCGCGCGCTCGGGGTGTTCTCCAGGAAGCGCGTGAGGACCCAGCCCTCGGCGCCCTGCGCCGTGCGTACCCGCGACCAGCCGCTCTCGCGATTCTCTTCGAGCACCTCCACGGCGGTGCCGCTGCGCAGCATGGAGACGATGCGGTGCTGCGTGCTTTCGCCGCTGCGCATGTCGACCTCGAGCTGGTCGGTCACGTAGCGGGTGGTCTGGGCGTGGGCGAGGCCGGTCAGGCAGACGAGCAGGATCAAAGACAGAAGGCGTAACGATTTCACGATTTCCCCGCGGGTATTGTCGTTGGTGTTCCTGAGAGACGACGGCCGGGACCGCACCGTTCCCGATCGCACGGGATCAGGCGTCCGTCCGCCGCGCCGCCAGCCGGCGCTCCCAGTCGAGGGCGGTGCGAACGATGAATTCCAGGTCATCATAGCGCGGCCGCCAGCCCAGCGTCGCGCGGATCCGATCCGCGTTGGCCGTCAGAGCGGGCGGATCGCCGGCGCGGCGCGGCGATTCGATGATACGGATCGCCTGTCCGGCGACGCGCTGCACGGCGTCGAGCACCTCGCGCACGCTGTAGCCGTGGCCGTAGCCGCAGTTCAGTATGGTCGATTCCCCGCCCGCGCGCAGGCGGTCCAGCGCGGCGAGGTGCGCCGCGGCAAGGTCCTCGACGTGGATGTAGTCGCGCACGCCGGTACCGTCCGCGGTCGGATAGTCGGTGCCGAAGATCTCCACCTGTTGGCGCTTGCCCGTGACCGCCTCGCACGCGACCTTGATCAGGTGCGTGGCCTCCGGCGTCGACTGGCCGATGCGCCCCTCCGGGTCCGCGCCGGCGACGTTGAAGTAGCGCAGGACGACGTAGCGCAGCGCATCCGCCGCGGCGAGGTCGCGCAGCATCCACTCGCTCATCAGCTTGGAGCGGCCGTAGGGATTGATCGGCTCGAGCGGCGCGTCCTCGGTGACCGGGATGCGCTCCGGGATGCCGTACACCGCCGCGGTCGAGGAGAAGATGAACTGCCCCACGCCCGCGCGCTGGCAGCAGGCGAGCAGCGAGCGCGTATTGGCGGTGTTGTTGTGATAGTACTTGAGCGGGTCGGCGACCGATTCCGGCACCACGATGTGGGCGGCGAAGTGCATGACCGCCCCGACCTCGTGCTCGCGCAGCAGCCGCTCCACCAGCGCCGCGTCGCCGGTGTCCCCGGCGACGAATTCGCCGTACAGCACCGACTCGCGGAAGCCCGTGGACAGGTTGTCCAGCACGACCACGCGCTCCCCGCGCTCGCCGAGCTGACGGACCACGTGACTGCCGATGTAGCCGGCGCCGCCGGTGACCAGAATGGATTGCCGAGACCGAGACATGAGATCGCGTGCGTATGAATCAAAGCCGGAAAGACGAACAAGGCACTTTAAGCGAGACGGTATCCCGTGTAAATCGCGGGAGGACGCCGGATCGATCGCGCGGCCCCGCCGATGACGCGTCGCGGCGGCGGGATTCCCGCGTGCGGTGCGCATATGTAACTTGTCGTCCCGTCCTCAGTCGTCGTAAAATGACGGGCTTTACGCCGTCAGGCTAAAAAAGCAAATCCATTCAAAATCTTATATTTTCGAGGGGTCGGGCAGAGGATGGCTATACGGATTGGGGTGCCGAAGGAGCGGACGCCCGGCGAGCGCCGCGTCGCGCTCGTGCCCGAAACCGTCGCCCGCCTGTGCAAGCAGGGCTGCGAGGTGCTGGTCGAACGCGGCGCCGGCGCGGGCAGCTTCTTTCCCGACGACTCCTATGTGCAGGCCGGCGCGCAGTTGAGCGACGTCGAAGGCGTATATCAGGCCGACGTCATCCTCAAGGTCCAGCCGCCGCTGGCGGACGAGGTCCCGCGCTATCGCCGCGGCCAGCTCCTGATCTCCTTCCTGCAGGTGCACCGCAACGCCGCCGTGATCACCGGTCTGCGCGATGCGGGCGTGACCAGCTTCGGCATAGAGCGCATCCCGCGCATCTCCCGCGCGCAGGCGATGGACGCGCTCTCGTCCCAGGGCACGGTGGCGGGCTACCGCGCCGCGCTGATCGCGGCCGAGCTCAGCCCGTGCTTCTTCCCCATGCTCACCACGGCGGCGGGGACCATCCGCCCGGCGCGGGCGCTGGTGCTGGGCGCGGGTGTGGCCGGCCTGCAGGCGATCGCGACCGCGCGCCGCCTGGGCGCGGTGGTCGAGGCCTACGACGTGCGCCGCGCGGCGCGCGAGCAGGTCGAGTCGCTGGGCGCGAAGTTCCTGCAGGTGGAGCTCGACGCCGAGGCCGAGGGCGGCTACGCCCGCGAGCTGACCACCGAGGAGAAGGAGCGCGAGCAGGTGCTGCTGCGCAAGAGCATCGGCCAGTCCGACGTGGTCATCACCACGGCGCAGATCCCCGGCCGCCCCGCGCCGCAGCTCATCGCCGCGCCGGTCGTCGGCGACATGAAGCCGGGCTCGGTGATCGTCGACCTCGCCGCCGAGTCCGGCGGCAACTGCGAGCTGACCCGCCCCGGCGAGCGCGTGGAGGTCGGCGGCGTGACGGTGTACGGCCCGGTCAACGTGCCGAGCGAGCTGCCGGTGCACGCCAGCGTGATGTACGCGAAGAACCTCTGCAATTTCCTTGCGCTCCTGCGCGGCGAGGACGGCGCCCTGCGCCTCGACTGGAAGGACGAGATCCTCTCCGGCTCGGTGGTGACGTACGAGGGTGCGTTCCCGTCCGAGGCGGTGCGCCAGCAGATGGAGGGCGCGGCGTGAGGATGCGGCGTCGCGAACGGATCGGGGAGAGACAGGCATGATCGAAGGCATCTGGGCCGCGCTGTTCATCTTCGCGCTGGCGGCGTTCACCGGCTACGAGGTGATCAGCCGCGTGCCGGTGATCCTGCACACGCCGCTGATGTCCGGCTCCAACTTCATCCACGGCATCGTGCTGGTCGGCGCGATGGTGGCGCTGGGCCACGCCGAGACCCTGACCGGGCAGATCATCGGCTTCGTCGGCGTGCTGCTGGGGGCGATGAACGCGGTCGGCGGCTACGTCGTCACCGAGCGCATGCTGGAGATGTTCGAGAAGAAGAAACCGGCCAAGGAACCCTGAGCGTGGAACATCTCATCCAGGCGGTCTATTTCCTGACCATCCTCCTGTTCGTCTTCGGCCTCAAGCGCATGAGCTCGCCGGCGACGGCGCGCAGCGGCATCCGCTGGGCGGGCGTGGCGATGGCGCTGGCCGTGGTCGTCACCATGCTGTGGCCCGACATGGGCAACGTCGGGCTGATGCTGACGGCGATCCTGATCGGCTCCTTCCTGGCCTGGTTCAGCGGGCGCAAGGTGGCGATGACCGACATGCCGCAGATGGTGGCGATCTACAACGGCATGGGCGGCGGCGCGGCGGCGGCCATCGCCGCGGTCGAGCTGCTGCGCGGCGAGATGGCGCACACCGGGCTGATCCTGCTGAGCGCCTCGGGCGGACTGATCGGCGCCGTCGCCTTCAGCGGCAGCATGGTCGCCTACGGCAAGCTGCAGGGCCTGATCCGCGGCCGGCCGATCACCTTCCCCGCGCAGCAGACGCTGAACCTGATCGTCCTGCTGGTGGCGCTGCTGCTCGGCGCCAGCCTGCTCGACGGCAACGCCAACCCGATGCTGATCACCGCCTTCTTCGTCGCCGCGCTGGCCTACGGCGTGCTCATGACCCTGCCCATCGGCGGCGCGGACATGCCGGTGGTGATCTCGCTCTACAACGCGCTCACCGGCCTCGCGGTCGCCTTCGAGGGCTTCGCCATCGGCAACGCCGCGATGATCGTCGCCGGCACCGTGGTCGGCGCGGCCGGCACCCTGCTCACCCAGCTCATGGCCAAGGCCATGAACCGGCCGCTCAGCAACGTGCTGTTCAGCGGCTTCGGCAAGGCGGTGGTCGCCGAGGCCGGCGACGTGCGCGGCTCGCTCAAGCCGATCGAGGTCGAGGACGCGGCGGTGATGATGCGCTACGCCTCCAAGGTCATCATCGTGCCGGGCTACGGCATGGCGGTGGCGCAGGCGCAGCACAAGATCCGCGAGCTCACCGACCTGCTCGACGGCTACGGCGTGGACGTCAAGTTCGCCATCCACCCCGTCGCCGGGCGCATGCCGGGCCACATGAACGTGTTGCTCGCCGAGGCGGGCGTCCCCTACGAGAAGCTCTTCGACCTCGAGGAGATCAACGCCGCCTTCCCGTCGGCCGACGTCGCCCTGGTGATCGGCGCCAACGACGTGGTCAATCCGGTCGCGCGCACCGATCCGTCCAGCCCCATCTACGGCATGCCCATCCTCAACGCCGACAAGGCGAGCAACGTCCTCGTCATCAAGCGCGGCGCCGGCACCGGCTTCGCCGGCATCGAGAACCACCTCTTCTACGGCGACAACACGCGCATGCTCTACGGCGATGCGCAAGGAATGGTCGGCACCCTCATCCAGCAGCTGAAGCAGATCGACTGAAAGATTTCAAAAGGGTCAGACCCTTTTGAACTTGAATAGGGTCTGACCCTATTGACGGTGTTTTGACGCGGTTAGAAGACTACGGTTTCGGCTGCGAAGACGGGGCCGTCCACGCAGACGCGCTTCATCGCCGGGCCCGCCGGCGTCTGGATGCGCACGGTGCAGCCGGCGCAGCCGCCGACGGCGCAGGCCATGAATTCCTCCAGCGATATCTGACACGGCAGGCCGAAGTCGCGCGCCAGCCTCGCGACTGCCGCCAGCATGGGGTGCGGGCCGCAGGCGTAGACCTCGACTTCGCCGCGCTCTGCTTCCGTCAGCGCCTCCAGCCAGGAACGCGCGAGATCGGTGACGTAACCTTCGTAGCAGCCGGGATAGCCCTGCAGGCTCGACAGGCGGCTCGGTATGCCCCAGTCGTCGAGCAGCGGCATGGCGGCGATGGCGCTGGCCGGGACGCCCGGCACCATGATCTGCGAAGGGCGCGCCTTGAAGGGGAAGGGGACCTCCGAGCCCATCATCGCGATCGGCCGGTAGCGGCGGTCCGCCTTCATCTCCTCGGCGAGGAACACCATCGGCGGGATGCCCACGCCGCCGCCCAGCAGCAGCGGCCGCGGCCGCTCGGGACGGATCGAGAAGGGCCGTCCGATCGGCCCCATCAGGCTCAGGCGCTCGCCCGGCCGGCGCTGCGCGAGCAGCGCGGTGCCGGCGCCGAACACGCGGTACAGGATGTCGATCCAGCCTGCGTCGCGGCCGCTGCGCATGATCGAGAACGGCCGCCGCATCGGCAGCGCGTGATCGCAGGACAGGTGCACGAAGCTGCCGGGCCGCGCGAGCGCGGCGGTCTTCGGCGCGCGCAGGCGCAGGACGTGCTGGTCGCCGGCGTGGGCCTCGTGGGCGAGGATCTCGGCGTCTTCGAGGTGGATGGTTCCGCGGTAGTTCATCGGGCTGGGGGATCTCCTCTCTCGTAAACGACCCTGCCCGACAGCAGCGTGTGCGTGACCTGTCCCTTCATCTCCCAGCCCAGGAAGGGCGTGTTGTGCCCCCGGCTCAGCATGGTGTCCCGGTCCAGGACCCAGTCGGCCTCGGGATCGAAGATGCAGACGTCGGCCTGCTGCCCGACGCCGAGCCGGCCGGCCTGGATGCCGAGGATGCGCGCCGGCTGCCAGGTCAGGCGCGAGACCATCTCGTCGATGCCGAACACGCCTTCCTCGACCAGGCGCAGGCTGAGCGGCAGCAGCGTCTCCAGCGCCGAGATGCCGGGCTCGGTCTCGGTGAACGGGCGCAGCTTGGCGTCGGCCTCGTGCGGCTGATGGTCCGAGCAGATCGCCGTGATCGCGCCGCGCGCGAGCCACTGGCGCAGCCCCTCGCGGTCGCGCAGCGTGCGCAGCGGCGGGCGCACGTGGCACTGGCTGTCGAAGTCGAGCACGTCGTTCTCGGTCAGGTGCAGGTGGTGCGCGCTCACGTCCGCGCTCACCGGCAGCCCGTCGTGCTGCGCGCGCGCGATCATCTGCGCGGCGCGGGCGGTGGAGAGCAGCGAGAAATGGATGCGCACGCCGATCTGGTCGACCAGCGCCAGCAGCCCCGCCACGGCCACGGTCTCGGCCGCGGCGGGGACACCGGCGATGCCGAGCCGCGTCCCGACCGCGCCCTGGTGCGCGCGGCCGTCGTTGGCGAGCGCGTAGTCCTGCGGGTTGACGAAGACGGTGAGGTCGAAGGTCGCCGCGTATTCCATGGCGCGGCTCATCACCAGGTGGTCGCGCACCGGGCGGAAGGCGTTGCTCACGCCCATGCAGCCGGCGTTCTTCAGCGCCGCCATCTCGGTCAGGCGCTCGCCGTCCAGCCCCTGCGTGAGCGCGCCGAGCGGGATGACGCGCGCCATGCCGGCGGCGCGCGCGCGGCGGCGGATCAGCCCGGCCACGGCCGGGGTGTCGATCGGCGGCCGGGTGTCCGGCGGACAGCACAGGCCGGTGATGCCGCCGCGCGCCGCGGCGCGGGTCTCGCTGGCGATGGTCGCCTTGTGCTCGTCGCCGGGCTCGCGCAGGTTGGCGCGCAGGTCGATCAGGCCGGGACAGACGATGCGCCCCGCTGCGTCGATCACCAGCTCGGGGTGGAAGCCGTCCGGCGCCTGGCCGACGGACACGACACGCCCATCGGCGATGAACAGGTCCTGCACGCCGTTCACCTTGTTGGCGGGGTCGATCAGGCGTCCCTGGCTGATATGGATGCGTATCATGACGCCTCCGGCTCGTTGGCCGGTCCGGCGGCCGCCGGGCCGCCGCGCTGCATGCAGTGGGAGATGATCGCCATGCGCATGGCGATGCCGTGCGTGACCTGCTGCAGAATTACCGAGCGCGGTCCGTCCGCGACCTCGGAGGCGATTTCCACGCCGCGGTTGATCGGGCCGGGGTGCATGACGATGGCGTCGGGCTTGGCCAGCTCCAGCTTGGCCTCGGTGAGGCCGTAGAGCTGGAAGTATTCGTGCTCGCTCGGCAGGAAGGCGCCGTTCATGCGCTCGCGCTGCAGGCGCAGCATGATCACCACGTCGACGTCGCGCAGGCCCTCGCGCAGGTCGTGGAACACGTGCACGCCCAGGGTATGGGCCTCGGCCGGCACCAGCGTCTTGGGGGCGACGACGCGGATCTCGTCCACGCCCAGGGTGGAGAGGGCGTGGATCTGCGAGCGCGCGACCCGCGAGTGCAGCACGTCGCCGACGATGGCGACGCGCAGCTGGTGGAAGGCGCCCTTGTGGCGGCGGATGGTGAACATGTCGAGCATCGCCTGCGTCGGATGCGCGTGGCGGCCGTCGCCGGCGTTGATGACGCTGACGTGCGGCGCGGCGTGGCGGGCGACGAAGTGCGCGGCGCCGCTCTCGGCGTGGCGCACGATGAACATGTCGCAGTGCATCGCTTCCAGGTTGCGCAGGGTGTCGAGCAGCGTCTCGCCCTTGCTCGTGGCCGAGGCCGGGACGTTGATGTTGAGGACGTCGGCGGAGAGGCGCTTGGCGGCGAGCTCGAAGGTGGTGCGCGTGCGCGTGCTCGACTCGAAGAACAGGTTGACCACCGTCTTGCCGCGCAGCAGCGGCACCTTCTTCACCGACTGCTCGGCGACGCCGGCCAGCGATTCGGCGGTGTCGAGCAGTTCCAGCAGCAGCGCGCGCTTCAGTCCGGCGATGGTCAGGAAGTGGCGCAGGCGTCCCTGTCCGTCGAGCTGGATATTGGCTTTGTCCACCGGCCTCCTCAGCCTCTGTGCGGCAGCTCGGTGACGCTCAGCCTGAGCGGGTCCGGACCGTGCAGCTTGATGTGCTGGCGCCGCGAGATCTGCACGCGCAGGCCGACGACGTCCGCCTGGATCGGCAGCTCGCGGCCGCCGCGCTCCACCAGCGTGGCGAGCATTATAGAGGCGGGACGGCCGTAATCGAAGATCTCGTTGAGCGCGGCGCGGATGGTGCGGCCGGTGCTGAGGACGTCGTCCACCAGCACGAGGTGGCGGTCGTCGATGTTGACCGGCAGGTGGGAAGGGCGCACCTGCGGGTTGATGCCGACGCGGGTGAAGTCGTCGCGGTAGAAGGAGATGTCGAGCATGCTGAGGGGCTCTTTGAGCCCGAGCAGCGCGTGCAGGCGTTCGGCGATCCAGGCGCCGCCGGTGTAGATGCCCGCCATCAGCGGCTCGGCGATGCGGCGCTCCTGCAGCAGCCCGCGCAGCTCCGCGGCCATGTCCTCGATCGCGCGTTCGACGTCGATCTCGTCAGGATTGAAGGTCATGATCGTCTGCTCGATGAAGGGTGAACGGATCGGCCTGTCCGGCCTGCTACATATTAAGGGATATGCGGGACGCATAAAACGTCCGATGCGCAGTATCGGCCCATCGCACGCCGGCGCAGTGGCCGCGCGCGCTGAGCGCCCGGGCGGTCAGGCCGGCTCGTCCCGCTGCTGGCTGAAGAAGGTCTGCAGTATGACGTGGGCCGCCACCTCGTCCACCCCCAGCCGGCGCCGCCCGCGGCCGCCGCCGCGGGCCTCGTCGTGCATCAGCTGGCCGGCCTCGATCGAGGACAGGCGCTCGTCGGCGTGGTGGACGGGCAGGCCGTAGCGGCCCTCCAGGCGGCGCGCGAAGCGTCGCGCGGCGGCGGTCATGGGCTGCTCGGTGCCGTCCATGTTTAGCGGGATGCCGACCACCAGCGCCGCCGGCCGCCATTCGGCGATGAGCCGGGCGATGGCGTCCCAGTCGGGGTCGTTGCCGCTGTTGCGCAGGGTGGCGAGGGGGGTGGACGAGCCGGTCAGCTCCTGTCCCACGGCGACGCCGATCTTCCTGCTGCCGTAGTCGAAGCCGAGCAGCGTGCGGCCCTGCTTCATGCGTGCCCGATGTGGGCGCTCAGCCGGTGGATGTCGACGCCGGTGAGGGCCGCGGCGGCCTCCCAGCGCTGTTCGTAGGCCGTTTCGAAGAAGATGCGGTCGCTGGCCGGTACGTTGAGCCAGGCGTTGTCGGCGAGCTCCTGCTCGAGCTGGCCCGGCCCCCAGCCGGCGTAGCCGAGGGCGATCAGGCTGTGGCTCGGCCCGGTGCCGTTGGCGATGGCTTCGAGGATATCGCGCGAGGAGGTCACGCCGATCTCGTCGGTGATCTTCATCGTCACTTCCCAGTCGCCGTGCGGCTTGTGCAGCACGAAGCCGCGTTCGCACTGCACGGGCCCGCCGAGGAAGATCGGCTTGCGCCGCACCTCCTCCAGGTCGGTCTGGATGTTCATCTGCTGCAGCACTTCGCCCATGCTGATGTCGAGCGGCCGGTTGACCATGATGCCCATCGCGCCCTGCGCGTTGTGCTCGCACAGGTAGGTCACCCCATGGAAGAAATTGGGGTCCTGCAGGGTGGGCATGGCGATCAGGAACTGGTTGGCGAGACGGATGGAAGAGGTCATGGGGCTAGTATCCGCCGAATGCGGTGCGGCTTTCAATAAAGCCTTCGTATGAGCAAGGAAGTTCTGTTAATACAAAAGGATGAGCGGAATCAGGGCCGTAGGTGGACCTACGCAGATCGTCGGCCGGACTACCTGTTGGCGCTGAGCTGGCTGTCGAGGAATTCCCAGGTGCGGGTGATGTGCAGGACGTCGGTATCGGCGCGCATCTCCGGCGAGAATTCGGAGAAGGGCGCGGCCAGCCGCACGATGCGGATGGCGGCGTCGTCGAGGACCTTGGAGCCGGACGAGCGCAGCAGGGTGACGGCGTTCAGGCTGCCGTCCGCGTTGATGGCGACGTCGAGGAGCAGGCGGCCCGAAAGGTTGCGGCGCTTGGCCTCGTCCGGATAGTTGAGGTTGCCGATGCGCTCCACCTTGGTGCGCCAGGCGTCGAGATAGGCCGCGTCGCGGTACTCCATCGCCTGCGCGGAGATGATGTAGCGGTGCTTGCCGCGCTGGGCGTATTCCTCCATCGACTGGCTGATCTCGGCGCTCAGGCTGGCGATCTCCATGCTGCGCGCGACCAGCTCCTCCGCCGTGAGCGCCTGGCGCTGCGTTACCGGGGCGAGCTCGATGTCCGGCGTCCTGCGGTCCGACTGCGCCTGGGTGAGGGGGCGGACCTCTTCCTGCCGCGGGACTTCCTCGGGCGAGGTCGGCTTGCGGACTTCCTGATCCATGCCGGGCTGCTGAGGATTCAGCGGCGTGAAGGCCGGGCTGCGCGGGCTCTGCCTGTCGTCGAGCGTGCCGCCGCCCTCCAGGTTCGCCTGGGCGAGGTATTCCGCCTCTTCCACCTTCTCCTGGCTGCGCTGGTGCACCAGGCGGATCTCCACCGGCGGGCTCTTCAGCTGCGGGGCGCGGGTGAGGTCGGCGGAGAAGGTGACGCCGAGGATGACGGTGGCGTGCACCACCACGGCGAGGAACAGCGTCATGCCGAGCCGGTCGGAGGGCGTGACCACTGCCCGTTCAGGGAGCGCTGCGTTCATGTCCGGGGGCCGTCTGCAACTGCGCCATCATGGCGTGGACTATGATACCGCTGATCAGGCCGAAGCATACCGCGATGGTCATGAGCACCGGCAGCAGGGCGAACAGCGCCTGGTGCGGGATGAAGAGCAGGTACGCCGTATAGAACTGCGCCGCCATGTGCGCCATCGCCGCGATCAGGCAGTAGCCGATCGGCCCCAGCGCGCGGGGCGACAGCGCCCAGGCCAGGCCGACCGCGCCCATTGCCGCGAGCGCGCCGGCCAGGCTGAGCACGAAGGTGGGGCTGAGAAAGGTGGCGACGACGATGCTGCCGACCAGCACGCGCAGCAGGCTGACCCACATCGCCGCGCGCCAGCCGTACAGCAGCAGCACCGCGATGGTGACCACGTTCGCCAGTCCCGGCTTCGCCCCGGGCAGCGGCGTCGGCAGGGCGCTCTCCGCGACATGGATCACGATCGCCAGCGCGGCCAGGCCGGCGATCAGCTGATCGTCTCGCGTCGCTGTCAGTGTGATCTGCCGCATACCCGGTCAAAAGGGTCAGACCCTATTGCTTTTCAAAAGGGTCTGACCCTTTTGACGGTTTGTTGACGTGCGCGTTTTCATCGGGCGGCTAGAAGTTGATGGTGTCGTAGCGGGCGGCGGCGCTGGCGATGGTCAGGCTGACGCGGTTGGGCAGGCAGGCGGCGAGGTCGCCTCCCGCGCTGAGCCAGCCGGCGTGCACGCAGAACTTGCCGGCGCAGGGCGAGCTCGCGAAGCGCGCGGCGCCTTCGCCGACCTCGATCACGCTGGCGCCCAGCGGGCCGGCGATCTCGATGCGCTGCGCGGTGTGCAGCGGCACGACGATCTCGCGGCCGGCGCCGTCCACGATGCGCGCCTCGTCGGCGGCCTGTCCCCCGGTCCAGTACGTCAGGTAGAGCCAGGGCAGCAGCGCCAGGGCGCAGGCGACTACCAGGCAGTCGGCCTTGGTCATCCGGCTTCGTCCACGATGATCGTCTCCGGGGCCGGCTGGGCCTCGAAACGGACGCGCCGGGCCATCTCCGGGCTCATGTAGACCTTCATATCGGCGTCGATAAGCATCACCTGAGAGATCCCCATCCTGCGCGCGAGCGGGGCCCATTCGCCGGGTCCGGCGACGAACAGCGCCGTCGCAGCGGCGTCGGCCGCCGCCGCTTCTCCGTGTATGACCGTCACCGAGAGCGTATGTTGCGCTGGATATCCCGTGCGGGGATCGAGGATGTGGTGATACCGGCGTCCCTCGTGATCGAAATAGCGCTCGTAATTCCCCGAGGTGAAGACGCTCTCGTCGCCGTGGGTCTCGATCGAGGCGAATATGCCGCCCTGGCTGGCTGGCTGCCGGATGCCGATGCGCCAGGGCCGCTCGCCGTGGCTGCCGATCGCGCGCAGATCGCCGCCGGCATTGACGATGGCGTTGTCGATGCCGAGCGCACGCAGGGCCTCGATGGCGCGATCGACGGCATAGCCCTTGGCGAAGGCGCCGAGATCGAGCTGCACGGCGGGATCGTCGCCTTCGACACGACCGTCCTCGATGCGCAGGCCGTCCATGCCCGGGGCGGCCTCGATGAGCGCTACTATCGCGTCGCGCGGCGGGGGCGGTCCGAGCGGCGGCTCGCTGCTGTGAAAGCCCCACAGGCCGACCAGCCGCCCGATCGCCGGGTTGAACAGCTGGCCGCTCGCCGTCGCGAGCTCCTGCGCGCGGCGCAGCGCGGCGGCGGTCTCGGCCGAGACCTCGGCGCCGCGGCCTTCGCCGAGCGCTGCGTTCAGGCGGGTCAGCTCACCGGGTTCCCAGGCGTGCCAGCGCACATGGGCATCGTTCAGCACCGCTTCCACTGCCCGCACCGCCTCTGCCGCGCGCGCCTCATCCACACCCCACAGGCTGACCTCGATCACGGTCCCCATGGCGAAGAGCTGGCGCTTGTACGCCGTCTCCTCCTTCGGTCCGCCGCACGCGCCCAGCAGCACGGCGCAGATCGACAGCAGGGCGACGACAGCAACGAAGCCGCGCCGCCGCTGCGCGGAGACCTTCATCGCAGCCTTGCCTCTATGCGGTCCATGAGGAGGCCGGCGATGTTGAGGCCGAACTGCGCGTCCAGCTCGCGGATGCAGGTGGGGCTGGTGACGTTGATCTCGGTGAGATAGTCGCCGATCACGTCGAGACCGACGAAGATCAGGCCGCGCCGGCGCAGCTCCGGGCCGACCTGCGCGCAGATCCAGCGGTCGCGCTCGGTGAGCGGGCGGCCGACGCCGCGTCCGCCAGCGGCGAGGTTGGCGCGCGTCTCACCCTCGGCCGGGATGCGCGCCAGTGCGTACGGCACCGGCTCTCCGTCGATCAGGAGGATGCGCTTGTCGCCGTCCTTGATCTCGGGCAGGTAGCGCTGCGCCATGGTCAGGGTGCGGCCGCGGTCCGTCATGATCTCCAGCACGACGTTCAGGTTCGGATCGCTCGCGCCGACGCGGAACACCGATTCCCCGCCCATCGCCTGCAGCGGCTTGATGATGATGTCGCCATGGACGGCGAGGAAGGCGCGCAGCTCCGCCGGGTCGCAGCTCACCAGCGAGGGCGGAGCGCATTGCGGGAAGCGCGCGATGGAGAGCTTCTCGTTGGTGTCGCGCAGCGCGGCGGGCCGGTTCACCACCAGCACGCCTTCGTCCTCGGCCAGCTCCAGCAGGTAGGTCGAATACACGTAGTCCATGTCGAAGGGCGGGTCCTTGCGCATCAGGACCGCCTGCAGCTCCCGCAGCGGCGCGCGGCGCTCTTCGCCCAGGGTGAACCAGTCGCGCAGGTCGTCGCGCACGGTCAGCGCGCGCATGCGCGCGCGTACCCGCGCGCCTTCCAGCGTGAGGTCGCCCGGCTCCATGTACCACAGCCGCCAGCCGCGCGCCTGGGCCTCGATCAGCATGGCGAGGGTGCTGTCCTTCGCCGGCTTGATCGAGTCGATCGGGTCCATGATCACGCCGAGTTCGACGCTCACGCCGGCGCCCTCCGGGCGGACGCGCCGGTCCGCCGCATCGCGACGCCCCGGATCAAAGCGGCGTCTCCTCGGGGTGCGCCGCGGCCCACATCTCCCGCGCCGCGGCGAGCAGCGCCAGGCGCGCGATCACGCCGTAGGCGTAGAAGCGGTTCGGCTGCGCGTCGGGCGCGAGGTGGCGGTCCGGCGCGGTGCAGGACTCGGCGAAGGCCAGCGGCTCGAAGAACATGCCGGGGGCGTTGAGGTTCTCGTCCACGCCGCGCCGCGTGTGCACGCGGTAGAAGCCGCCGACCACGAAGTGATCGATCATGTAGACCACCGGCTCGGCGACCGACTGCGCGCTGCCCCAGGTCTCGAAGGTGTACACGCCCTCCTGCAGGATCACCTGCGAGGTCTTCATGCCGCCCTTGGACGCCGCCATGCGCGTGCGCTCCTTGCGGTTGAGCAGGCGCACGTCGTCGGGCGAGCGCGCCGTCATCACGCCCATGCCGTAGGTGCCGGCGTCGGCCTTGATCACCACGTAGGGTTCCCGCTCCACCCCGTATTCCTCGTACTTGCGCCGTATGGAGCTGAGCAGGTCGGCGATGTTGGCGGCTAGGCACTCCTCGCCCTCGCGCTTCATGAAGTTGATCTCGCCGCACTTGAGGTGGAGCGGGTTGATCAGCCAGGGGTCGATGCCGATCAGCGCGGCGAACTCCTCGGCGACGCCGCGGTACTGCGCGAAGTGGTCGGACTTGAGGCGGTCGGACCAGCCCAGCGTCACCGGCGGCGTCACGCGCTGGCTCACGCCCTCCAGGATGGGCGGACGGCCGGAGGCGAGATCGTTGTTGAGCAGGATCAGGCAGGGCCGGAAGTCGCCGATGTGCAGCTCGTCGCCGGAGCGCTCCAGCGGCTCCACGACCAGGGTCCGGCCGGAGGGCGCCTGATATTCCTCGGGGCCGGTGAGTTCGGGGCGCACCGAGCCCAGGCGGACGTCGAAGCCGGCCTTGTGCAGGATGTCGAGCAGGGTGGCGAGGCTTTCCAGGTAGTGCGGGTTGCGGGTGTGGTCTTCGGGGATCAGGATCACGCGGTGCGCGGTCGGACAGACGTGCTCTATCGCCGCCTGCACCGCCTGGATACAGAGCGGCATGAAGGCCGGATTGAGGTTGTTGAAGCCGGCCGGGAACAGGTTGGTGTCCACGGGCGCGAGCTTGAAGCCGGCGTTGCGCAGGTCGACCGAGGCGTAGAACGGGGCCTCCGTCCGCCGCCACTGGCGACGCAGCCAGGTCTCGATCTCGGCCTGGCGCTGCAGCAGGTGACTCTCGATCTGCAGCAGGGGTCCGTTGAGCACGGTCGTGAGGTGAGGGACCGGCTGAAGGTGTTGAATGGACATGGTTTCCGGGCCATCCGTCATCGGGGCTCCTATGGTAGCCGGAATGCGGAGCGGGGGAAATCCTGATAGTATCCGGGGCCAATGACAATCCGTGACAAGGATCCCATGACAGGCATCGAAGGCAACTCCCGGCAGGAAGGCCCGCGTCGGCCGGCCGAGCACGTGTGGGTGATGGCGGGCTCCATCG